>Ga0265797_10003635_pt1 | contig 24536 bp, 25 predicted proteins | sample P2T30metagenome_FD_192433 | JGI IMG/M metagenome (GOLD analysis project Ga0265797, IMG submission 192433) | Plant litter microbial communities from East Loma Ridge, Irvine, California - P2 T30 | ecosystem: Environmental > Terrestrial > Plant litter > Unclassified | place: USA: California... | reverse complement strand
AGCGAGACGAGCCAGATGAAGAGCGTACGGCAGGTGTCGATTGTGCTGCGTGCTGTGGCGCTGATTTGCCGGGTTACGGAGAGGCCGAAGAAGTTGAAACCGCTGGTTGAAAGGAAAGGTTAGCTTGATTGGGTGAGGGTTCCGGAGATGGGGGTTGGTGAGGGAGATAAAACGACTTACCCGATGGAAATCATGATCAACACGGATGTCATGGCGATGGCGCGGTTGGTGAACATCTGATGGAAGCCCTCGCGCGCATCGAAGTAGCCGCCCTGGCCACGTGCTGTGCGGCCGATTGCCAAGTGCAGGACTCCGGTTCCGAAGAGCGTGACTAGGAAGCCGAAGACGCCTTCCCAGCCAACGACTTGGATCGGGTCCATGCTGTAGCGCTCCATGATTGATTCCTCCAGGACGAACTGCGAAGCGGTGAAGATCTGCGCGCCGGCGATCATGGTGATGCCGATGATTGTTTCGGCAGGAGTGTGGGTTTCGAGGGCACCGACGGCGGCGCGGGCGTAGTTGCGGATCAGATTCTCGTGGACGTCGGGGCCTGGACGGATGTCTCCTGGGACGGATGGAGCGCCTTTCTCAAGGACGCCGGCTAGACCAACTAGGGCGACACCGGCTACGACGATGAAGAGGGAGCCCCATTTCCAGGCGCCGAGGTGGCGGTGCAGGAAGATGACGGAGAAGAGACCGACGAAGAGCACGAGAGCACCACGGGTCATTTGGTAGATACTGGCGGCAACAAAGAGAAGGCCGGCGTTCATGAGGGTCGTTCCCAGGATATCGCAGATGGCTGGCAGGGCAAGCAGTGTGATTTTCCAGCCGCTCAAAGGTTGACGCTCGTTTGTGAGGTCTTCGGCGTCCGCGAAGGGCTTTGTAGGGATGTTGGTAGGGTCGACGAGTGTCTGTGAGGCTGAGAGATCGCCGTGCGCGACGTCGTCGTCCATGTCTGAGCCCGCGGCTTCTTCCTCGTCGCTGCTGTCGCGGTGTCCTACAGGTGTGTATTCCGCCTCTTGAGCACTTCCGCTCTTGGTGAATCGCTTGAATAGGAAAGACGCGAAGACTACTAGCCAGCAGCCGCTTTCGCCGATGAACATCTGGAGGGTTTGGAGGACGGGTTGCTCGAAGGTCTTTGGGTGGGGGGTGTCGCAGTCGGCTACACATTGCATGTCCTATATAGATATATCGTTAATGACTATCCTGTGCTTCGCAACTCAGGCAACACGAACCTGGTACTTGGTGAGCAACGTGTTGCAGACTCCGGTCAGCAACATCATTGCGACCAGGAACGGGATGAATCCTTTGGTCGACATGATGGCGGTTGTGTCTGAAAGAAAGATAGCTGTAATCGGCAAGGAGGAATGCTATCGAGGTACTCGCAGGTACATATCACTCGCCCTCCTTTCACAGCAGAGGGGAGGATGTGGAGACGGAGGTAGATAGGCGTGCAGCGCAAGCAGCACGTGCTGGAGGTCAAGTGAGGTATGAGCTCACGCGCGCTGATACGCATTGACCCCCCGATTCGGTGCGCCGAGGTTCTTGTCCCGAAGGATCACGTCGGCCTTTGTCTTTGTCCCACCGTGCTGGTACGCTAGCTGGGCATCAGAATCACGACTCTTTGATATCACACCTCAAATCTGGTTGGCAACAGCGTTGCTGGTGTGCCAATTCTGTCGTCGTCTTGCTGCACTCCTGGCTGGACAAACCGGGTGCGGTAATGCGTGCAGCATAGGTGTTTCTATACCGGATCTCTTTTTCTTATCTTTTGCCACAACAACACGACCATGGACGTGCCACACGAAACACCATCAGAGCGAGTGCTGGCCACTCCGGAACTGCTAGAACTGATTCTGGCTCCTCTACTTGGCCAACTACGGGAGCCTCTTGAAAGAGAGGATCCGCGATCACAAAAGACACGCCTCAATGCCAGTGTCCTACTGAGCATACTTTCTCTCCGTCTGGTCAACCGGACATTCGACGCCATCATGACTTCTTCAGTGCTCCTGAAACGTGGCCTTTTTCTCGCACCGGATCATCCAGCAAACAGAAGCTGGAGCTGCGAGTCTGCTGGTCAGCTTCCAGCCATTCTCCGATCATTCTATCGCTGTCCGGCTCTAAAATCGCCACCGGTATTGAACCCAATAGCACAGACGACATTTCCAAGCTACCACTTTCGGTATTGGCACTTAGATCCTGCTTCATCTGGAAATAGGTACTGCGCGTATATGATCATCACGCGTGATGATGTCCGCAGATACCGGGCAAAAACATCTAGCCAGACCAAGATTTTGGATAAGATGCTGCTTTCGCAACCACCTGCGCTGGGCTTGGATGCAATGATTTGGGATGATCGCGATGAGACTAAGGAGTATATTGGGCGGACGACTGATTTGGAGGATATGCGGATTGAGAGCGAGAAGGGTCTGACTGTGGGCGAAGTGCATCGAAGGGTTGGAGAGTTGTTTGATCGGTATCAGGATGTTCCGGCTATTAAGTTGACGACTTTATGAGGGCATGTTTGTATGAGCTCGCGGTCTAGCTTCAAATTCCGTACTTGCTCGCCATGCCACTGAGAGGCTAGTATGAAGTTTGAACGTAGACTGCGAGACGAGGTACAGGTGAACCTTTATGGAAGAGGGGTTATTAAGACCACACTTCACTTTATTCGCAACGCGCCTGATCCGTGAAGGCATCAACTTTCCTGCCAGTCGCAATGCGCAACCACAAGCTCCCTCGCGTGATGCGAGTCCCTGAACACACCCTTACTCACTCTACCAAAATTTTGCGACTACACCATCGAGTTTCCTGGTTCGCCGTGCGCTTTGACAACAACCAACCCGCACCAGCCACTGTATTCGCCAGCAGACACACTGCCCTTGCAAGCTCGCCATACACGAAATCGTCAACCGCCCTTGTTGCTCTGAGACCTCGACGCCACCATGCCCGGCCTCTTGACCATACCGCGCGAGCTGCAGATCATCATTGTCGAATACGTATGTTGCTTTCTCCTCCATGAGGGACTGAGCTGACTTTCACAGTTGACGATGAATCGCGACAAGAAGAGCATCTGCCTGACATGTAAGGAGATGGCGACCGTGGGCATTCCGCTGCTTTACACGAACATGGTGGTACATTCTGATCGCTTGAACAAGGATCTCATGTCCACATTATCGGTTCCAGGAAGGCACCATGGCTTGGCTCACGTTCGCACTATTCGCATTGACAGCGAGTACAGCTGTTATGGGCAGGACTATGACCGTCCTGGCACCTCGGTTATTACCACGGCCCTGTGTAGTCTTCTGAGAGCGATACCAGAACATGCACTCACCCGGTTTGAGTAAGTACGCAGGTTCCCTTTTGATTGTTTCCTTCTGACCAGCTGCAGTCTCATGACACACGGCGACATCTCGAGTATAATCACGAAAATTCTGCTTCAGCAACAGCGCCGTTTGACAAACTACCATTATCACTCTCAATCTTGCGACATTCCGCCGATGACTGCACTCAGTACCGATCCGCTTGCGTGGGTTGCGAGCCTTCGATTACAACTCAAAAATGAAGCCGATTGTCGCAGGGCGGCGAGCATCATCACCCGTACACCAGACATTACCGAGCTCTCCATCTCTTACAACAATGGATGGCTCTTTAAGCTTCCAATTTACTTTGCACATAATTGCAGAGACTTCATCGTCATACTCTTCGCTACGAAGGACACTAGACACCAACTTCCACGCCTCCGGAGACTCTCTCTCGAAAGCTTCACGCTCACACTCTTGGGCCCTATCTTGTCACAGTCGATAAACTTCAGCAAGCTTGAAGAGTTGCAACTATCAAAATGTGACGACGTTGGCCACATGCTCTTGTCCCTAGAATTACAGCAGATGAACTGGAAAGTCCTTCGCAACCAGGATGATGATAGCGGCGATGACGGTGGTAAGCTCAAGACATTTCTCCAAACGATTCATGCGCCTGTGATACTCTCCATCAGTTATCAGAGAAGCTATGTCGACGAAGACAACGAAGGGAAATTATGCTGGACAGATCTGGTACCGCACTCTGCTACTCTCGAATCATTACGGTTCAATATCGAGCAGCCTGGCGACTACCCGTTCCACGACCGTCGTGGGACGAGCGTAGCAGACTTTCGGGGACTTTGCAAGTCAGCATCAAATCTGGAACAGCTAGCTTTGACATGTCCGCCGATTGAAGAAGAGCTGTGGCAAGGAGAAAACGGGTTTGCTGTGTTTCTTGTACGAGCCCCAATCATGCTGAGCTTCTGCGAGTAGCGCTAACACCTTCGTCAGGACTGTTTGGCCAGCATTACCTCGCTCAAAACTCTTGAGCTTTTCGCTTTCCCGGATTGCTTCAACAGATATCTCCTGCCCGGCTGCGAATGCAGGTGCGGTGGCTTTCCCATTGACCACTTGGAGAAATTCTCCGATGCCACTGTCGAGCGCACCTTTACAAGAGCCGCCAACAAAGTCTTCCAGGTCCTTGCTCCAAGCTGTCCAGCTTTCACCGCGCTTCTGTTCAGAGCGCAAGAGAAGGATGATCACGACCGCTCCGACTATCTGTTTGCATTTGTTCGGTCTTCGAAAATCGACGAATCCGGGTGCACCACTTACGAAGCTGTGTCTGTTCAGCCGCATCTACTCAAACACCACGAGCCTTGCTCGGAGATCCTTCACTTGGGCTACAGAAATTTCACTACCAATGCAGAAGCGCGAGCTCAACTTGCTTGTCGTCGCGTCGGACGCAACTCGGACAGCGAGTGGGAGACTGTGTCGGAGAGCAGCACTGGGACTTAAATGGGCTTTGGGCCTCAATTGTGTGATCCCACTTCCACGAATTCGAGTAACATGGAAGGGAGCGGAAAGCTATCTGGCCAGAATAGGGCAGGCTTTGGTGGACTTGATTGAGAGATAAATGTACTGTGGCAGAGTTAGGAGCTTTCAAAATGCATGTTTTGCTTTTTATGCGTCTTGGTGGCGGTGAAGATTACTGTAAAATCGTTAGCCAACACTTTCACTCACACCCCGCCTGTACGACACGAGCCGCGTGCGCTCTTGTTTGTGTGCATGACGCCCACTTCAACACATAAGTCTGCTCCCTTCCACGCGCAAACGACCTGCGCCCGCACTCAACCCTTCTGCTTGTTCCCGAGACTCACAGCACACACCACCAATAACGCCGACTTCAGCAGGGCGCGACCCGCCCATTCTCAGACGTCAACATGCCCAGCCTGAACACTCTGCCAAAGGAGCTGCAGCTGCAGATTGCCGAATACGTACGTGAGCAAAAGAGCGCCACTTCAAATGCGACCGCCACTAACCGTGACCAGTTGGGCCTGAAAGCTGACCTGAAGAACCTCTGTTTGGTCTGCAAAGAGATGCGCGATGTTGGAACGCCGTTGCTGTACAAGGACATGGTTGTCAATGTCGACAAGATGAACAGCGACTTTCAGCAGGTCATCAAAACAACGAAAGATCACAGTGGCCTGCCTCACGTTCGGACTCTACGTGTGACAAGGGATGACATGAGAGATCCACCGCCCTTTGCTCGTTACAGAGCAGTCTCTCAACTTCTCTCTGCGATGCCGAGAGACACACTTACCCACTTCCAGTAAGTATAATGGCAGAGCGTCTGTTGCGCATTCACTGACTTGTCGACCTCTAGACTTCCGAAATTCACATTGTTGAACGACAACCTAGATCGCTTGCTGAGGTCCAGGCAGCGAAAGCTGACGAATTACGAATGCCACATCGTAGCACGCGACAAACTTCGTCGCATTGCCTTGCCACCCAATGGCGACGAGCTCCCCTGTGTTACAACGCTACACGTTGACATCAAGTTCAAGCATGACTGCAAGCGAGCAGCTACAATCCTCAAGGACACGCCGCGAGTTAAAAATCTGGCCATTACTTTCTCGCGCTCAGACTCTGGATATGGATTCATAGACACCGAAGACCGGACTAGCATCGGCCGCATCGTCGTGGACCTTCTCTTCGGCGCCGCTTATGCAGACCGGGGACCACTGAAGCTGACCGCCCTACGCTTCGACGGCATGCGCTTTGCAAGTGCTGGAGAACCATTGAGTAGGTTTGTTGCGCTGGAAGACCTTCAGCATCTCCAACTGCTGCGATGCGATGATGTTCACCCTTTTCTCGAAGCTCTCACGCAACGCTGCTCTGGTCTTCAGTCTTTTGTGCTCAAGTATTGTAGTGGAAGGGCACGAGTCAATGCGATTGACAACTTCCTCAGAGCGACTACACCGAAGCGACTTGTCTTGAGAACGATGCCGGTCATCCGCGCTCAATTCGAAGCGTCAGAAACAGTGAACTACGATACTCTCGCACCCTACGCCCACACAATCCAATGTCTGGAATTGGATGACAGCTTCCCAAGACAACACGTCAGCAGCCAACAGCGAAGAGCCGGGTCTTCAACAAGCTTCCGCGATCTCTGTAAATCGTTCCAGAGCCTTCAGCAGCTGTGTATCAAGCCTCCGACTATCTCGAAAAAGTCTGTGGCCTGGGGTGAATTCCTGCAGTTGCTGGTATGCACATATCCACATTATGAGCCGACTTCATACACTAACCGTCCATATCACAGAACAATTTGAAAAATGTGCGCAAACTTCGAGTCTTAAGCCTCATGTTTGATTCGAACCACCGAGACCACACGGAGCAGATGTATCAAGACGCCGCCGACAAGGTCTTTACGACCTTGCTTCCTAGCTGTCCTCTGCTTACCGCTGTGATCTTCATGATGCGCTTCAACACTAATTCCTTGACGTGGTCGTTCGTCTGGTCAAAACAGGATGCCCGAGCTAAACCTCTCGGTGCCAATGTCGCACCGCACGTGATCAAGGCCCATAAGCCAGGTTCGGACATGCTTGAGCCCGAGCGCATGATCTTCGACTGAGCAGTAGGGAATTACTGGTGGTCTTCGGTAAGGCTGCAAAATGGTCGAGGGGTCCATATTGTTTCGATGGTTGGAGACTTTTAATTGGCTTTGCGAGCCGAGCGCTGCCTGCTGCGGGCCCATGAGAAGACAGGCGCAGGCCAGGACGTCCTCTTCATTGCGTGGCTGTCCTCGCAGAAGGCAGCACGGAGGATTTCGAAGGTTGTGATACCGCAAATGATGCGCTGTTTTAGTTAGTGCTGCTTAGAATGAGTAATCATGTCGGCTGTAATGAAACGCTGCCCTGTTCGCGTGCGCATGTAAGTGCTTTGGTGCTCTGCCATTGTCGTAAACGCTTCTACGAAGTATTCCATTATGATGTTTGAACATCCTTCGCCCACCTCTTCTCCGCCGCAAAATCATAAACTCCACACACCCCAGGCGCCGGCGCCGAATCCACACAAACCACCTTCGTCTCCAAAATCCCCTCATCCGCCACAATTCGATTAAGCTCAACATCACTCCCATTCTCATCCCCAAACGAGCACGCCATCCTCCCACGCCTCCGACCCTCCCTTGGCGGCCCCGAAAGATCACTATTATAATAACTGCTCGGAGAAGACTTGGAGCGCGCGCTCGACGAGGACTTCCAGTATCTGAGAAGGTACTTCAGCGCAGGCATGGAGACGACCATGATGGCTATGCACATTTCCGCCATGGACCAGATGTAGGTTCGGTCCCAGTCTGTGCCGGTTTGGATGCGGATGAAGCGCGTTGCGCTGACAATAATGGTGAGGATGCCGAGGGCGAAGGTGAGGATTAGGCCGTTGCGTTGGCGGCGTTTGAGTTCGAGGACGCGGAGTAGGGGGAATGGTAGTAAGAAGACTGAATAGATACATGTAAGCAAATGTTCGGAGACAGCATCTGTGAACGTGATACGGACTGGAAATGTCGGATGAGAAGTTCAGCGCCCAGCTGATTTGTAGGACCAAGAGAGAATTGAACACTGAGCATGAGCTTTCTTCGCTTGACCAGTTATCCGGAACGTTTGGGCAGTAAAACGTATTTATTCCGAGAGTAGTGAGTCCAGATGCTGATGTGTAGCCGGTGACGATGTATAGCGCCATGCGGAGTTTCGGCATACTGAAGGGAAACAGCTCGAAGTAGAGCGAGAGTATTGCGGCTTTAGGAAAGTACAAGCCCACGTCGTAGAAGAAGTTCGACCTGTTGAGGACATTGTGTCAGTCTACCATCTTATCCAGTAGCATCGAATGGTAAAATCGCCACGGAGATAGACTGAGGTCTGTACTCACGCGAAGGAGATCTAGTGATATGTAAGGTCAGTACTTGTCTGGTAGCAAGTAGCGTGATAAGCGCACGCAGCAGTCTCAACTGACCTTATCCAAAACGGATTGCTTCTTAGAATCTTCTGCCGTCACCACGTCTGCGAGCGCAAACTTTGGATTCATAGCACCCAGCGTGTACGCCAAAGTGTCACCTGATGCGATTGTCAGCCGGGAATTCGCAGCGAAATTGGCTGCTCACGCACAAATAATCAGCCCAAGCAAGCAAAGTGCAGATATGATAAGAAAGACATCCGAGACGATGATGTGCTTCTGCTGTTGACGAGCCAATCTGAGCCCGATCCGCATTGCGACGAAACTATATGCGAAAGTGAACAGCATCCATTCTATGCCCTGCTGTCTGTTAGAATGTAGTCATCCCCAAATCCACATGAGGTCTTACCATGACGATCTCGCCAGAAACTTGTACAGACTCCATGATCAATAGCAAAACGAATGGCACCAAAACGCTTACCTCGAACACATGAGCATAGCATACCTTTAAATGCGTATCGACATAGACACTATGACACGTACCATGCCTCTTGGACGCATCTTGTAACACTTGCTAAGGCAGTCTCTTGCAAATCTGGTAGCAATCGACTGTACGCAGACCTCGTGCTAGCAAGGTATCCAGTGCTCTATACTAATACGGTGTGAGGATCGGAAAGCTGGCGCGATTCGTCACGAAGTGCAGTAGATGATCGGAGAAAGTGGAGTGAGTCTGCATGCCCATGCTCGCCACGGCATGTTGTTTGGAGCTAGGGGAAGTTCCCGTGGCGTTATTAATATGGGATTATAGCAGAGCCGGAGCTACAGATTCGTTTACGGGGATTATCAACGCGCCGAATCCTAGACTCGATTTCGCTGTTTCGAAGCCAGTCGGCATTCCTCTTGAAAGGCGAAATGTGCCGTATGCGACCTTACTTCCGATGCTGGCTCGATACCTGTGTGACAGACCAAAGACAGAAGCCAGGATTTTCGCAAGCCAGAAGAGTGTGTTGCAGTGCATTCTGGCCGGATTGCTCATGGTATACACCAAGCAAGACTGGGAAACCATGCACAGTCTCTTGGTCGCAACGATTGCCGTCTTGTCTGCTCCTTTGAGCACGTGAAGTCATGTCGAGGCAAGATGACGTGTCAGGTCAAAACACCAAATGGCAATTCGGTGATTCCATCTCGCGCTCAAGCTGGCTCCAGTCCTTCCGGTTCGTCCAAGCTCACCTGCAGTGCTCGCACGACAAATCGTCATCGTCATGTATGACCGCTCTCATCGGGTCTCATACTGCGCGTACACGCAACACTGATCATCGCGATTGCTCTGAAAGAGCTCCAGCAGTCAACCGCGACTGCCTTGTAGACCCTACACAAGCTGAGTGCTCTCAATCTTCATCCTCTATCTCTCATCCCAGGTATACAACGACACAGCACAATCTCCTACACGATCACCATACAGTCCAGCCCTACAAAATGTCGGCCACAACACCTCAACCTACAGCCAGCAATACCTCCCTCGGCCCCATCGTACGCCTGCGAAACAGAGACCACTCCGAGCTCCCCAGTCACCCAGCACTGCCTCCCGCAACCAACAATGCACGACCATCGATCGCAGAATACGCAGCCGCAGCGCTCGCCGAAGCCGACACTTTCATGACATCCTACCTCCCGCGTACCTTCAAGACCAAGTCCAAAGACAAGCGCTCTCCGCCTTCGACCGCACCAGTCGAACTCCTCGCCCACGAGATATCTAGCGCCGAGCTGCCCGCGTCAGCCAAATCAAAGGGCTCCCAAGCTACGACAGAGACCTGGTTCGCGCGCACAAGTATACATGAGAACGCTGCAAAGACAGGCACCGCAAGCTGGGAAGAGTTCGACCGAGGCACAAGAGCAAACCACTGCGAGCGCGAAGACGATTACACACCAGACGTGCTTGACGCGCACTTGGTATTCGACTGGAGCGAGGAGCTGGGCAAGCTCGACAAGAAGGTCGGCGAGTGGGAAGATGTTGGCGCAGAAGTGCGCGAAATGATCCACAACATCCCTCCACCACTAAACGACCGAGCGTTCACCGTGATGTGCATCTGGGCGAAGAGACCGGTGAGGAACGATTGGCTGGTAGTACAGCTTCCTGTTGACCCTCGTGGACTGCCTGGCACGAAGTACGCGGACAGGCCCAAGATCACTGCTGGGCAGTATGTGAGCATTGAGCGAGGAGAGCTTGTAGATGATGGGAAGAACGTTAAGTGGCAGATGGGCACGGCCAGCGATGCCGGTGGTGTTCTCCCTATGTGGGCGCAGAAGCTAGGCGTTCCTGGTGCTGTTGTGAAGGATGTGGGTTTGTTCATGCAATATTGCGAGGATCAGAGAAAAGGCAAAGCGTGAATGTGAGGATTATGGGGCTCGATACATTCTTATTCGTACAATAACGAATGATGCGACGAACAACCTGCCGTTTTCATCCCAAATCTCTTAGTGATGTTCCCTCGTGTCTAAATTGCTCTCGGAACGATTCGACAACATGCATGTACATGTTTGTGATTGCACTCCAGCCCTAAGGCTTTTTTCGTCCGACGCAGTAGGCTATGTAGATTGAGGCAACGACGACAATATTCCAGAAGTTCAACGACAACAACCCCGAACCACACCCTCGGTGAGTAATCCACACTACGGCTGGTCTTATTGACTCTTGTGTTTTTCGATGTTTCCATATCTCACGTTAACATGCCGATTGGTGTGTAAGCTTGGTCAAGTTCGAACGATCGATGCCTCTAAACATCCATACGGTTCTGAAGCGCAACACCAGAGCCTCGTACATAAATACACCACAGAATGAATACAAGTATATCTTGCAACATACTCCCCCAGTCTCATCGCCTATGATGCCATGGTCGACGAGATATGGTCAATCCATCGCTCACAACCCCAACCCTCTTTACCCCATCGATATAGCTATATATACCTCCTAGAGTCACGTACATCGTGCTTGGAAAACAGATGTACATCCATCGACCGACCAAACAATTCGTACACGTACATATCAGCTCACAGAACTAAAAAGCGTGGCCACCTCAATCCTCAAATCCACATCAAGGAAATCAACATCCATCTTCCATCCAAGCGAAAGATCAAAGACCACTTCGGACGGACCCAAGCCCGCTCGACCTCGGCTGCAACAAACAAACAAGCAATCTCTCCACCCTCCGTCCCCACAACTTCCCCAAAGAATAGCAGATCTACGTCAAGGCAAAGAGGGAAGCTCGACCAAAGACCTCTGAGCTCCCCACGCAACTGTTCCTCTCGCTTACCTACTTTCTGTACCATTGGAAAAAGATCATCCACGTGTAACTACATAGCCTAATCTCTGCTTACTCCATCGTCTCTCGTCTCGCAACAAGCTCGATCCCACTGAGATCGAGCGCGCTTCATCACCACCAACGATGTCATCAGCTCTAAAGCGCCTCTCCTCTCTAGCAGCCCACTTCAGCCCCTCCTCCTCCTCACCAACAGCACCCTCTGCCCCAGAATCCTACGACCACAGACACAACATCCACCAGCTCTCGCCCACAGTCTTCCTGCCCCGCGCCGCGGCCATTGAGCCCGATGCTTGCGCCCTCTACCATGTCACAGCCAACAAGAAGATCCTCCGCCGATCGTACCAAGAAGCTGCTGATCGCGCTCGGGGATTGGCGTACTTTCTTCTGAAGCACAAGTATAAAAGAGTTGGAATCTTGGCTCCGAACACTCCGTCATTCTACGAATCGATCTTTGGTATTGCGGCTGCGGGCGCGGTGAATGTTGCGATTAATTATCGGTTGAAAGAAGATGATATTACTTATATTTTCGATCATGCGGAGGTCGATTCGATTATTGTTGATGCGGAATTTGTGCATTTGCTGCAGGGGTTCAGGAAGACGCATCCCAATGTAACTATCATCGTGGATACGGATACTGATGCGACGGAAGGCGAGCTGAGCGGGCCTTTCGATCAAGCTGTGCTGGAAGGGCTGGCGGTTGACAGCCAGACTGGTAGCCACGGGTGGGATACGTTGGAGACTGAGGCGGTGAATGAGGAGTACATGTTGGCTCTCTCGTATACGTCGGGCACCACGGCGAGACCGAAGGGTGTGGTGTACACACACAGAGGCGCGTATCTTGCGAGTCTTGGTAACATCGTGGAGAGTGCTCTCAACACGCACAATTCGAAAGCGGATCGGTGTCATTACCTTTGGACACTGCCCATGTTCCACGCGATGGGCTGGACGTTCCCTTGGGCTGTGACGGCTGTCAGGGGAACGCACTACTGCTTGAGGAAGATCGACTATCCTGAGATCTGGCGGTTGCTGAAGGAGGAAGCGATCAGCCATTTCAATGCTGCACCGACTGTGAATATCTTGCTTTGCGCAGATCCGAATGCTGAGAAGCTGCCAGGTAAGTGCGACCATCTCATCGGAGTGAAAAATTTGTGTTAACACTGCTCGCAGAACCTGTGCGCGTGACCGTCGCAGCAAGCCCTCCGACTGCTCACCTATTCGAGACCATGGAGAACCTCAATCTCAATCCCGTCCACGTGTACGGTCTCACCGAAACATACGGTCCCATCACCAAGGGCTACTCCAAACCATCCTGGAAGAACCTAGAAGTGAAAGAAAAGTACGCTCGCATGGCTCGCCAGGGCTACGGCTTTGTCGCCTCACTGCCGGTGCGCGTCGTGAAGACCAGCGAAGACGATCCAGACGAGCCATCAGGCGACTTGATCGAAGTCAAGAGAGACGGCAAGGAGATTGGCGAAATCATCTTCACCGGCAACATCTGCGCCAAAGAGTACTACAAGAACCCAGATGCGACGCGGAAACTGTTCCTCGGCGGCGCGCTACACAGTGGCGATCTCGCGGTGTGGCATCCAGACGGCGCGATCCAGATCCTGGACCGAGCGAAGGATATCATCATTTCCGGCGGCGAGAACATCAGTTCTTTGGCCTTGGAGTCGCTTCTCGTTACTCATCCAGACGTCCTCGAAGCTGCGTGCGTAGCGACTCCGGATGAACAGTGGGGAGAGAGGCCAAAAGCGTTCATCACCGTGCAGGCAGGGAAGAAGGGTCAGCTTTCAGGCGAGGAAGTAATTGACTGGGCGAAGAACAAGAGCGGCATCAGTCGGTTCATGGTTCCACGCGAAGTCGAGATCTTAGACGAGCTGCCCAAGACTAGCACAGGCAAGCTGAGGAAGAACATCCTCAGAGACTGGGCGAAGGGTGGCAAGAGGGAGGAAGGCGCGTGAAGGGCTCGGTCGTGCCGAGTTGGCGGCGCAGTCGTCAAGTCCAGGGTGTGCATAATTGTACCGTAACGTGTATTGGAAGCGATGCCAGCCAAACATCTCAAGCTCCCTCTCTGCAGATTCGCCCATCGACGGCCTCGTTCTAGGCCGCCCATGCGGCAGAGGCGCAATCTAGTGAGCGGCTTCCCCGCCGCACCTGCGCCTCCATGCACGTCGGATACCTAGGGTACAAGCAGATTTAGGAGACAAGCCGTCCTCAGGGAGTTGGTTTGTATTATTATTCACCCACACGCGTTTGCAGATTGAGCACGTTAATGCATGTTTCGCGGACGAGATTCAGCACGACGTTGATTTTTTGGCGTGCACGCGTCGCAGTGCAGCCCGCAGACTTCCGGACAGCCGTTTGCAAATCTTTCAGGGAGAGACGTTTCGGCAACGCGCCAGCCAACCAACCTCCTGATATGATCTTCACGGAATTAGGACTGGCCCAGGGTCAGGCAAGTTTTGACGGATTCTCTGGCAACAGTTATAGGCGGTCAAACACGTCGTAAAGATCGGTGAGGCAGGGAGAATGGAGGTGTGGTGTGTTGCAGTGCAGTGCAGTGTATGTTTGATGATGATGGAGTGTGTTTGTCGAACATCGGGAATCGTGATTGCGGATGGATGGATGCATCGGATCAGATGGTAAAGAAAGTCGTCACACCTAGTCTGCGTGATTGCGCGAAGTAAGCTCGATAAGACACACTACAGTAGTACCGAGTGCACGCACCTCATTCCCGGAGACTCTCTCGAGACTCTGTAGTCTTTGGTGTTGGTCGATGTCGGGTACGTTGATCTATAGTAATCACCTGGCCATCTTGCCAGTGAGATGCGAAATGCAAGATGAAAACCGTATTCGCATGTTAGGGTTCATGCTGTGTCGCTGTTCACGACAATGTCATGCATTTCAAGGTCTTCATGCGTCGGATGCACAAGAGGGCGAAAATACATCTTAGAAAACAATTCGAATAATTAATTTATCTCCAACCAAGTGTAAGGTAAGGTATGCTCTGCCTCGTGCGTAGAGCATCAGGCTGCCCTCTCGCTGGTGTCGTCGGGCGTGATATACGCGACAGGCGCATTGCTGCCTCATTTTGTAAACACATGATGTGCCGGCATTAAATGCATGAAGGATCGGGTCTCGAAGCAGTGCAAGCCGGGTGATAGGTATCTGGCTCTCACATCAGAGCAGGCTGTGCAGGTGATGAGTGGTTCGCGAAGGCAGGGCGATCTGCAAGCCTCCGGGATGGAGAGAGCTTTGATGGTATCCAGGCGTTTGCTCTCTTCGGGAGGCTCTCTCTCTCAGGAGCGCTTGGCAGGCAGCCGCCTCATCTCGTGACCGGATAGGCCGGTGAACAAACAGCAGTGTGCGAAGTAGACACACTCCCTCACAGGCAGCTACAAAGTATACACAAAGTGAATAGCGTGACAGGCCGAAATTTTTTCGGCGGGCGTTCGTCAAGTCTCTCTTTCCCCCAAAGGTCGTGCTGTGCTAAACGTGTCCAATCATTCAGAAATTCTCATGTGGGAAGTCGCGCTAGTAAATGGTCCGTGCCCATCGCGTTAGAAGGCACGACCGTACATAAGGAACCAAGTTGCTCGCCGCCGTAATCGCGTCCATCAACGCCGGCTTTCACCCCCGCAAATCACCTACCCAATCCGCACCTGCTAACTCTATTGGCTGCTGCTCGCTGCTGCATCCATCCTCACTCACTCACTCATTACTACTACCGGCATGGTCATGTTCTAGGCTCAGTTCGTCCTATTCTTTCTCTCTCTTCTTACGTTTCTGGCGTTTGCATCACCCTCGGCGTTTGATGGTTTGAGGGCCTGCTTTTGCAACAATGACGACTTCACGGTAAGGCTGCTCTTCATCTCGATCGCCTCGCATCAATCAAACTAACATCACGTGACTGCAGACTTGACCGCTTGGTCACCCTACTGGAAACTGGTAGCACCCAGCTTATTCGTAATACTGCTGCACAACAGCTTGCAGACGTGCAAAAGAGCCATCCCGACGAGCTCTTCAATCTACTGACCCGAGTCGTTCCTTATCTTCGTTCGCCATCATGGGACACCAGGACTGCTGCCGCAAAGGCAATCGGTGGCATCGTCGACCATGCAGAAAAGTACGACCCTAATGCGACAATCGAGGAAATAAAAAAGGACGAACCGAATGGAGACGATCAAGTTTCTGCAGTCAAGAAAGAAGATCCCGACATGCCCTCGGCCTCAAATCCCGACCAACTATCCCTCGCAACTCTGGACGTCGAATCAATCCTGACCTACGGAAAGGAACTTCTTGGTAGCGCCGGAAAGCAATACGATTTCAAACTCGCCGGCCTGAACGCTTCGGAACGATTGGCGCATCAGAAGAAGTCTCTTGTCAAGCGTCTCGGCCTTGGTGGCGAATACATGGAAGATGATCTCGTTGAAGAAAAAGACATTGCGATGCGTCCCGGTTCATTCACAAAACCCAGCCTGCCCACACTGGAAACTACTATGTCGCAAGCCGAAGATTCGCTTGTCAAGTCTCCTGAAGACGCAGCCGCGCAACCACCGCCTGGTGGTGTAGAATTGAGCAAGCGTCAACTCAACGCGCTGAAGCGACGTAGAAAGGACGAGCTCAAGCGCGACAATAAGAAGTTCAAATACGACTTTGCAGGATCTCGTACTGGCAGCACAAGCGTTGCGCAGACCCCAGTCGAGGCGGAAGTCAAGCAAGAAATCAAGGAAGAGCCGAATGGCAACGGCAACACCGATTACTTCTCCACTGATCGCAAAGGTGGCGACGACGACACCAAGGTCGTTTCCGAGTTCAAGGGCTTGCCTGTCGCCGAAAAGTCAAGTTTGGTGGCTGACGAGGAGGAAGAGGGCAAGGAATGGCCATTCGAACGACTTTGCGAATTTTTGACGGTCGATCTCTTCGACACGACCTGGGAGATTCGTCATGGTGCAGCAATGGGCCTACGTGAGATCGTGCGCGTTCACGGTGCTGGTGCTGGCCGTAGAGCAGACAAGACACAGACGGAGAACGATCAACTCAATCGTGCTTGGCTAGACGATCTTGCCTGCCGCATTTGCTGTGTCTTCATGCTGGATCGATTCGCTGATTACGTCTCTGACAACGCCGTTGCTCCTATCAGGGAGACAGCTGGCCAGACCATGGGAGCCGTTCTCCAATATCTTCCACCCGCGTCCGTTCATGATGCCAACCGAATCCTCTATCGTCTTGTGATGCAGAAGGAACTCAAGCGATCACCGAAGACTTGGCACGCGTGTCATGGAGGCATGATCGGAATGCGATACCTGGTCGCTGTCCGCACAGATCTGTTGTTCCAAGACACTTCCTTGATGGATGGCGTTTTGGAGTGTGTTATCAAGGGTCTTGGTGACCAAGATGACGATGTACGCTCTGTCAGCGCTGCCACCCTCATTCCAGTCGCCAAAGAATTTGTCAACGTACGGTCGAGCGAGCTCAGCAACCTCATCAGCGTTGTCTGGGAATGCTTGTCAAGTCTTAGCGATGATCTGAGCGCCAGTACGGGATCGGTTATGGACCTGCTTGCCAAGTTGTGCAGCTTCCCCGAAGTGCTTGAGGCCATGAAGAAGAACGCTGCGACCGACGAAGAACAATCTTTCGATCGTCTGGTCCCGCGGTTGTATCCTTTCCTACGCCACACCATCACTGGAGTCAGGTCCGCCGTGCTCCGCGCACTGATGACGTTCATCAACATCGAAGGTGCCGACACGAAAGGATGGATCAACGGCAAAGCGCTTCGCCTCGTTTACCAGAACCTGCTGGTGGAGCGCAACGACGCTGTCTCAAGGCTTTCGTTGGAAGTCTGGAATGCGCTCGCCGAGGGCCTGGCCGCACAAGGACCCCAGGCCTTCAGGACAGAATTCGAGCCTCATGCAACAGCTCTTCTTGCGCTCACAATTCACCCTATCGGTATCAGTCGCCACCCTATCGCAATGGATACGACCCTTTTCATCAAGCCATCTGGTGTAAGCTATGCTCCGCTTGCTTCCGCCCATCGTGCTTCTCCAAGCAACGGGGCCGAACCAGCAAGAAAGCGCAGAAGGTCCGAAAAGACTGCTACGGCTGTGGTACCGACTCAACAAACCTCTCACAACATTGATGCAGCAATCATGCAGGGCGATGTTGACCTTGTTGGCACCGATATCATGATCAAATCCCGCATTGCTGCTACACGAGCTCTTGGCAAAGCTATCTCTCTTTGGCCGGCCGAAGAGCGACAGAGCTTCTTTGGGCCGCAGCTTCTGCCGCAACTCTCCTCACCATTCGCCTCCACACAGACTTTCACTGCCATGCTGCTCGAGAGCTTCGCGTCGTCATCTAGCGGATCCGATTCCCTTGCAGCGGATGCTTTGAAGACTCTCAAACACCTCGTTGATGAAGACAGACCTCCATTCTATGCTGATCTCACCAGCCATCTTCGCATTGCTAGAGCGCAGTGTCAACAGCTCCTCAATACATTCCAGGAACAGGCACACGTTCCTGGTAACAAGCTTCCCATTCTGGCAGTCGTTTGCCAGGGTGAGCCGGAGGCTGGCAAGAATGCGTTCTCTCTTACTGACGCCGAGAAGATCATCACCACAGACTTTGACAGACTCAAGAAATCACTGTCTACAGTACAGAGGATGTCTGCGGCGGACAGCCTCAGCACAGCCAAGCTCGACGCTGAGTCAGCGATTGCTACAGCGCAGGACGCGAAGAGAGTCTGTGATCTACGTATCAGATCTGCTGCTGCTTATGCGCTGGTAGCATTCGGCGAGGTTCCCAAGAAGCCGCAAATGACCATCAAGGGTATCATGGACGGTGTGAAGGAGGAAGAGAACCCCGATCTCCAGCACCGCTCTGCCGCAGCTATTGCAGGACTTGTTGCCCATCTTGTCGCAACCGAACGTACCAAGGTTGTCGAAAAGGTCGTTGGCAATCTGGTCAAGTTCTGTTGCATGGAGACTGGCGAAACCCCCGAATTCCACCCGAACGCTGATAAAGAGGCCGGCATCCTCTCCCTGCAGAAGGACGAGGACATTCAAGACAGGCCTGATGCCGCTAAGTACGAGCGTGAGGTCAAGAAAGCCAAGATTACCAGACGTGGTGCAAAGGATGCGCTGGAACAGCTGTGCCGCATCTTTGGTGCCGATCTCTTCAACAAGGTACCGAAGTTGCGATCGGTCATTGAGGATCCTATCCGTCAATGCTTCAACGGCGAGCTACCTGCAGATTTGCTTGATCCCGAGAACGAGTTTGGTCAAGCAGTTGTGGACGCCATGTCAACTCTCCGTGCCCTTGTCGCAACAATTGACCCTGCACTCTACCCGTGGGTTCTTGAGCTCATGCCCAGTGTTGCTAAGGGAATGCAGAGCAAGCTGGCTGTCCTCCGTTACACTGCGGCGAAGTGCTTCGCAAGTGTCTGCAGCGTCATCACCGTCCAAGGATTCACGATGCTGGTGGACCAGGTCTTGCCTCCCATTAACAATGCCCACGAAGTTGTCTTCCGCCAGGGTGCAATCGAGTGCATCTACCATCTCATCCAGGTCATGGGAGACGGCATCCTTCCGTATGTCATCTTCCTCCTGGTACCAGTGTTGGGCCGCATGAGCGACTCTGATCCGGGTGTTCGTCTTATTGCAACGACTGCGTTCGCCACACTCGTCAAGCTCGTGCCTCTCGAGGCTGGTATACCCGACCCGCCAGGTCTTCCGCAATCTTTGCTTGAAGGTCGCGATCGCGAGCGCAAGTTCATCTCTCAGATGCTTGACCCGAAGAAGGTCGAGCCCTTCCACATTCCTGTCGGCATCAAAGCTGAGCTTCGATCCTACCAACAAGATGGTGTCAACTGGCTCGCCTTCCTCAACCGTTACAACCTTCACGGTGTGTTGTGCGATGACATGGGTCTTGGTAAGACTTTACAAACTCTTTGCATGGTCGCAAGTGACCATCATATGCGCGCAGAGGAATTTGCCAAAACTGGAGCTCCTGACAAGCGTCGTCTTGGATCATTGATTATCTGCCCACCCACACTCACTGGCCACTGGAAGCAGGAGATTCGCACATACGCGCCCTTCTTGAACGCAGTCGCTTACGCTGGTCCGCCAGCAGAACGCGGAAAGGTTCGCAGCGAACTAGACAAAGCAGACATTGTCATCACCTCGTACGAGATCGCCAGAAATGATATCGACATCCTGCTGCCAATCAACTGGAACTACTGTGTGTTGGACGAGGGTCACCTGATCAAGAACCCGAAGGCAAAGGTCACACAAGCCGTCAAGCGCCTTCTCGCCAACCACCGCCTGATCCTCTCGGGCACGCCGATCCAGAACAACGTATTGGAACTTTGGTCGCTCTTTGACTTCCTCATGCCAGGCTTCCTTGGTACTGAGAAGGTGTTCCAGGATCGATTCGCCAAGCCCATCGCCGCAAGCAGGTTCGCCAAGTCGTCGTCCAAGGAACAGGAATCTGGCGCTCTTGCCATTGAGTCATTGCACAAACAAGTACTACCATTCTTGTTGCGTCGCCTCAAAGAGGAAGTGCTCAACGATCTACCTCCCAAGATTCTGCAAAACTATTACTGCGACCTCAGCGATCTGCAGAAGCGTCTGTTCGATGACTTCTCGAAGAAGGAAGGCAAGGCACTGCAAGAAATGGCAGGCTCGCCTGACAAGGAAGCCAAGACGCATATCTTCCAAGCTCTTCAGTACATGCGCAAGCTGTGTAACTCACCTGCCATGGTCATGAAGGAAGGCCACAAGCAGTATGCTGCCACTCAAGCCTTGCTTGCCAAGCAAGGCTCAAGCTTGAAGGACCACGTCCACGCTCCCAAGTTGACTGCATTGCGTGATCTGCTGGTGGACTGTGGTATTGGCGCCGAGTCAAACGACACTTCCGCCGTGCCAACTGCCGACCAAGCCGTTTCGCCTCACCGCGCTCTCATCTTTTGCCAAATGAAGGAGATGCTTGACATGGTGGAATCCACAGTACTCAAGAAGCTCCTGCCATCAGTCACCTTCGCGCGTCTTGACGGCAGTGTCGAAGCCTCTAAACGCCAGGATATTGTCAACAAGTTCAACTCGGACCCCAGTATCGACTGCTTGCTTCTGACCACCTCCGTCGGCGGTCTTGGACTTAACTTGACAGGCGCCGACACTGTCATCTTCGTCGAGCACGACTGGAACCCGCAGAAGGATCTGCAAGCCATGGACCGCGCTCACCGTATCGGACAAAAGAAGGTCGTGAACGTCTATCGTCTCGTCACTCGCGGTACGCTGGAAGAGAAGATCCTCAATCTGCAGCGCTTCAAGATCGACGTCGCATCCACGGTGGTAAACCAACAAAACGCCGGCTTAGCTACCATGGAAACAGGCGAGATCCTCGACCTCTTCAACCTCGGCGAAACAGATCCCAATCTCGCGCTTGAAGGTGGCGAGAAGAGCAACGAGGTCGATGAATCGAATGCCGTGGATGCCGAGGGCAATCTTAAGGAGAAAGGAAAGAAGGGTATTTTGGATGAGCTCAGTGAGCTCTGGGATGAGAAGCAGTACGAGGAAGAATTTAACCTTGATGGCTTCTTGAAGACTATGAAGGCTTGAGATGGAGGACAAGCTAGCCAGGAATTGGATGGGCCATAAGCATAAAACATGCTCAATTTTGTAAGCATAGCAAGGAGCGAAAGGATTGTTTTGGCTTCGGACATTAGCGTGGGAGTTCTTGTTTCCGGCAGCGGAGAGAGGCTGCTCTTTGTACGATTAAATAGTAGATCGATGGATGGACGGATGGGCAATAACCCTCTGATGCTATGATAAATGAACCCATACCTCCTCCACATTTTACCTATCTCAATCGAGCTTTCTATACAACCGCCCATATCTGACCCAACATGTCCATGCCCTTCTCCCTCTCTCAATCACACTCACACCCTCTCAATGTTGACCGCCCCATCTTTCTCCTGGACCATTCTCTCATCTGATCCATCACCCTTTTCAACCTGCCTCCAAATCTCCGCATCCTGCTCCACATAAATCTGCGGTCTCGCCAACCGCGTCGCTAACTCATTCCTGCAAATGATAATCGGCGGGTTGGTCTCGAAGAAGCGGTCGATGTCTTCGAGGGTGCGGTTGGCGGTTTCAGGGTAGAAGAGGTAGGTTATCGGGATGAAGGAGAAGCAGATGCAGGCCTATTCGTCTCGTCAGTTTATGCTCAATGGAGAGGTGAATATTGAATGCGATTTCGTTTTAAACGGAATTGAGGTGTGCAATGCAACGTACCCAAATAATCCAAAATTTGTAGCCTAGGTTCTCGATACCTGGCAGGGTGGCTTGGACAACGGCGTAATTACAGATCCAGTTTGTGGCCATTGCGAGGCTCGCACCTGGAGGAGAATATGTGTGTCAGTGGATTTGGTTCACTTTTGGAGCGGCTATAGCTGGAGGATGGAATTTGGTCTTTCCCCTCCCCACGACGATTGCTCACCTTTGGTCCGCATCTCTAGAGCGTTTATTTCGGTGGGATATAGCCACGGAACGCCAAGGACCTGGAGTGAAGTGTGAAAGTCAGCATAGTAACTTAAAAATCCATGTTAGGTTGCAATTTTGGGTCACGAACCCCCATTCCAAAGGACGCAAAGAAGACGAAGAAGAAAGCCACGGCGACGGAGCCAAGGACGTAAGAGTCGCCGCCTTTCTCGGACAACCCGAGAGCGATAGAGATGCAGATCCAGCATATTGAGCACGCTGCTGCCGACCACATCATAACTCTCCGCCGACCGTAGCGTTCGATGACGAAGTAGGCTAGGCAAGCGAAGATCAGGTAGTCGACGGATCCGCAGGCGGCGAGGATGCGAGATAAGAGTTCAGATATGCCGAGGGCGTTAATAAAGATATAGCTCATATAGTAGCTGGTCACGCTGTTCAAGTTGTTAGTAAATATGTACTCACAACCGCTGAGATGCTATGGATGAGGGTATTCTTACTTGATACCTTACGATCCTGTTAGCATGCCTGCTATCCAATGTTCAAGCAGAAGAACCACTTACCAGAGATCTGATTCATAGCTTGCATCCACGCCCCCAGAATCATGCGTCGGAGCAGCCCACTAGGCCCACGGCCAGAGATCAGCTGCCACCATGTATAGCTGTTAAGGCTCTCTCTGTCTAGAATGTCTTTGATGACGTTGAATTGAGCTTGCACAGACGACGAGTCGGGCGTTGCACCATGGCCCTCGAGCGCGGCAAGCACTTCTCGCGCTTCGTCGTACTTGCCCTTGCGGATCAAGAGACGGGGACTGTCTGGCAGGAATGGGCAGAGACACCAGATGCAGATGGTAAAGAAGATTTGGAAAGCGAGTGGGAAGCGCCAAGCGATGTCACGAGGGGCGAAGGAGAAGCCTAGGGTGAGCCTGTGGTTTGAGCGTCAGCGTTTGCGTTAGACAATGCAGGAATGCGAGGTGGCTTACCAGTTGCTAATACTGAAGCCAGTGATGCAGTTCGCCATCTGGATGATAACGAGTTTGCCACGGCTTTGCATCTTGCTCGTCTCGCTTTGCCAAACCTGGACTAATATTAGCTACGTCGTCTAAGAGCCACTCGATGCCAGAGGTTCGACATACACCTGCAGTAGCAGTGTTCATGCCTGTGCCCAGACCGGCCACCACTCTCCCAACCATCATCTAAATAAACGTCAGTAACGAATCAAGCTGAATAGATTGGAGCGTCAGAGTCACAACGATCTCACCTGAGGAACACTCCAGCACGCCGTCTGGATAATTGCACCGATTGCAATGACCGTCGAGCCCAGGAGAATCTGCTTCGGCCTTCCCAGCCAGTCGCCTGTCAAAATTGTGCTGAGAGCGCCGAAAAAGCACCCAATATTGTACACAGAGGTCATGGTGCCTTGTGTGTTTGCCGTTGGATGGCCTAAACATTTTCCATGAGCAATCGCACGCAAACCGCTGTAGTCTGGTTGCTCTCCTTACCGAAGGTCTCTAGGAAGTTCTCCGAAATGATGACATTGCCAAAGACGCCTTTGCTGCTGTCAATACGCGTCCTGTAGTGTAAGCGTCTCGGTCGAACAAACCTTGGTCGTAACCGTAGAACACGAGGACTGTGGATGCAGCACTATACCACATCTCAGCGGTCAATCATCATGGAGCAAGTGAGGACAGTGTAAACCAACACTGAGATCCACACGGTAAGCGACTCGCCAGAGCCGCCTAGGTATTTCCTCCCCATCGCGGATCACCACTTGCAGTGGTATTCGATATATGAAAATTGAGAAGAACGAATTCACAGACACACACTAGGACCAAGGATACGGGGAAAGCAATGACTGGAAAACTGCTGCATCTCCTGGGAATGACTCGATATTTATTGACTGTTGCGGAGTACGTACCACCACGTGAAACCATAATACCCGCGCTTCTTGCTGCAAGTCTTCGAGATAGCCGGCTGGGAATGTGGTGGTAAGGATACCGCCGCAATGGTTCCAAAGGCCAAAGGCGAACAAGACATGCACTACCCCGCCCTTCGTGGGGTTTTGTGGTTTTCCCGATAATAAAACGACGAAGAGTTCCGGCTTTGTTGCCCTGAAGAGCTCAGTTTCTCGTCAGACCTGCTTCGACATTGAGTTTGGCGATGAATGAAGGTAGGTTTCCCGGGGGTAAAGACAGCTAAGCTGACGGCTTGTCGTTTTTGCTCAAGATGTTCGTCCAGTGTGTTGAGCGCCTCCTGCATGTTGTACGACCGGTAACTGCAGGCTGCAGCACGCGGTCGGAGGATCCTTTCCACCGATTCGGCTGTCAGGAAATGTGGCCGCAGAAGAGTCGACACGTGAGCAGCAATAATGTTTGATCAATCCGAATAGTAAAATTGTAATCTCCAGTAATGTTGGATCGTAGCCCATGCGCCCTGCACCCAGTCTGGGGCACCCGGTTTCGCCACTAACGCCTT
>Ga0265797_10003634_pt1 | contig 24541 bp, 15 predicted proteins | sample P2T30metagenome_FD_192433 | JGI IMG/M metagenome (GOLD analysis project Ga0265797, IMG submission 192433) | Plant litter microbial communities from East Loma Ridge, Irvine, California - P2 T30 | ecosystem: Environmental > Terrestrial > Plant litter > Unclassified | place: USA: California... | reverse complement strand
AAAAACATACAACAGGCGGGATTCCCAGATGGTCACCCACTCTAGTACTAGTCGCCCGGTTCAGTGCTTATGTATGGCAGAGCGGACGGGATGCCCAGTTTTCACTGACCTATGGTCGTATGTATTAGCTGTGGTTTTCAGATGTATATAGATGTTTATTTTCATGCTAACTCAACAATACCCTCTTTACGCTTGTGTCACGCCGCGCCTGCACCAATCGTTGTCTGACGCATCATCTCCTCAGGCCACGTCTACAGGTATCTGCAGAGATACGATCTGCAACGAGTGCTTGATTTGCTGGTGTCGTATCACAACAAGGCCATTCCATACATATACAACATCTCGATAGCCTCCCCAATGGTCAATCAAGCTCTTCATCTAGATAGTATTGTACATGGTCTATATTACATTTACTTAGCCAAGAAGCTCTGGAACGCCTTGTTATCAATGGCCACATTGCCAACCGCTCTCAACTTCTTGCGACCCTCTTTCTGCCTCTCGAGCAGCTTACGCCTTCGACTGATATCCGCTGCGTGTAGCTTCGCAGTCACGTCTTTCCTGAACGGCTTGAGCGTTTCTCTGGCGACCACCTTCTTGCCCGTGACAGCCTGGATGACGACTTCGAACATCTGTCTGGAAACGTGCTTCGTGAACTTCGTGACCCATTCCTTGCCTAGCCTTTCGGCTTGCGAAGTGTGCACCACGCGAGCCACAGCGTCGACGGGGACTTTGTTGACGTGCAGCTGAAGCTTGGTGATCGCGCTTGACTTGAAGCCGGCGTCTTCGTAGTCCAGACTGGCGTAGCCTTTGGTGAGGGACTTCAGCTTGCCGAAGAAGTCATCGACAAGACGTTCGAGAGGTAGCTGGTACTTCAGGATGACTTGTGTCGCGGTGAAGAATGACAAGGACTCTTGCTGGCCGCGGTTGCCCTCACACATTTCGATGACTTTGCCCAGATATTCTTCAGGCATTGTGATGGTTGCGGTGATGTATGGCTCCTGCAAATCGACGATTTGATGGTGGAGAAGCGATCCGTCTGGGAAGTTGTTTGGGTTGGTCATGACTTCCTCGGTGCCGTCTTTTCGGACAATCTTGAAAGGCACACTTGGAGGGGTAATGATGATGCTCGCACCATGTTCCTGGCGAAGACGATCTTCAAACACAGAACAGTGGAGTGTGCCAAGGAAGCCCATGCGCCAGCCAGCACCAAGTGCTTCCGAAGACTCCTTCATGATTGAGACTGAACGATCGTTGAGTGTGACCTGATGGATACTGTCTTCCAGATGGGCATAGTCTCCTTGGTCTGTGGGGAATGCCGAAACGAAAACCATGCTCTTCGGCTCTTCGAAACCAGGCAACATCTTCACCTTGTCCTGGTTGCCCAAGGTTGTGAAAGTATCGCCAATCTTTGCGTCTTTGCTGCGCTTCATGCCAGGGTTGAAGTACACGTATCCGACTTGACCGGCGCGCAACATGGTCTGTGGTGTTTCCAGCGGATGCATGATGCCGACCTCGCCAACTGTGTATGTGATGCCCGTGGCAAAAGAAATCACCTTGTCACCCGGCTTGATCGTACCATCGAAGATACGTACAAGCAGGATGACACCCTTGTAATTGTCATACCAGCTATCCACGAGTAGAAGTTTCAATGGTGCTCCGTCATCCGTAGTCGGCGCTGGGATCTGATCTACGATAACAGGCAAGATTTTTTCGACATTGAGACCCGTCTTCGCGGATACCGCAACCGCATTGGATGGGTCAATCTCGAAAGTGTCGCGGAGCTGGTCTAGTGTGCGCTGCTTGTCCGACGTCGGTAGATCCACCTTGTTCAAGACCGGCACCAATGCTAGATCCTGAGCGAATGCCAAGTAGAAGTTGGCGACCGTTTGTGCCTGCACACCTTGAGACGCATCCACCAGGAGCAGTGCGCCTCCACAGCTCGCATAACTCCTGCTGACCTCCGCGCGGAAGTCTACGTGTCCAGGCGTGTCGACCAAGTGCAGCAGATAGTCTTCTCCATTGTGGTTGTAGACCATAGAACATGTGTTCGCTTTAACCGTAATGCCCCGTTCTCTTTCCACATCGAGTCTGTCCAAAGACTGTTTCAATCCGCCCTTCTCAATGGTTCCCGTAAGTTCCAGCAGACGGTCACTCAGCGTGCTCTTGCCATGGTCGACGTGTGCAACAATGCAGAAGTTCCGGAAGCGCTCGATAGGAATCTGCTCAATGCGCTTCTCGAGGTCCGTCTTCACCTTTGCGGCATGGCGAGGGATTGTGGTATGGAAGCCATGTTGGAATAGCTTGTGCAGATGACCAGTGGCCGGCTGATATCGTACTGCTCGTAGCGCACTATGGGCCGGGTGGAAGAAGCATCGTCGCATGGAGGATTCCGTGATCGCGCGAGTCTCTGTCTCCCATTGGATCGAGGGATCATCTTGCTGGACTGCCTGTCTTGAAGTTCTCCAGCGAGCGAGGGTCGCCCGCCGGGGATCACGTGCCAAAGCTTGCTGTTTCCGCAGCGACGACCCAAGCCAAACACGAACTTCAACTTTTGGGGTCAGCGGCGACATTCAACAGACGAATTGATGATACGCTAATTCAACTATCACGCCACTCGGAAACTCGACATCACGCTCTTCGCATCACATCACAAAGATGTCCACCGTAGCAGCACCCAGATCAAAAGAGTCAAAGCTCAGAGAGGCAAAGCCCAAAGAGTCAAAGTCTAAGGACAAGGAGTCCAAGCCGAAGGAATCCAAGTCCAAGGAAGCGAAGGAAGATAAGTCCAAGGTCCACAAGCTCTCACTGAAGGGCTCATCAAAACTATGTGTGGAGTTCTTCGAGTTCGCGACAAACACAATTCTCTTCCAAAGAGGTGTCTACCCACCTGAAGACTTTTCCCCGTATGTATAGTCTAGCAACTCGGGTTGTAATGTAGCTAATTTCTTTCTAGTGTCAAGAAATATGGCTTGAACATGATGGTGTCTCTGGACGACCAGGTCAAGGCATATGTCAAGAAGATTATGAGCCAGCTCAACAAGTGGATCCAGAAGTCAAAAATCTCAAAGCTCGTGATTGTGGTTACTAGCAAGGAAACCGGTGAACACCTCGAGAGGTGGCAGTTTGACGTTCGTACTCCCACCTCGTCCACTGATCTCAAATACTGATGGCCACAGGTCAACGTCTTCAATGACGACAGCAAATCAAAGAAGAAGGCATCCGCCCAAGAACAAGAGAATGCTGCGCCGGAAGAAGAAGCAGATGCAGCAACTCCCGCGGCCGAAAAAACAGAAGCCGAGATCCAAACGGAAATTCAAGCGCTGTTCCGCCAAATTACAGCCTCAGTCACATTCCTACCAATGCTTGATGGCAACTGCACATTCAACGTCCTAGTCTACGCAGATGCCGACAGTGACGTCCCTCTGGAGTGGGGCGACAGCGATGCGAAAGAAGTCAAGAACGCCGAGAAGGTCCAGCTCAGGAGCTTCTCGACAAACAGTCACCGCATTGACACGCTGGTTTCATACAGGTACGTTGGCGCCGATAGCTATACTTTGCGGAAGTCCAAATACTAATGAATATTCATATTCACAGACTTGGAGAATAGTCTATTCTCTAGTCACTTTTCGTACGTCTGGGCAATGGGGTTGGGAGTTTGGAGTACAAGGATCAATCTTGTGTACTTGCACATGATATTCACACGGATGTGGCCGTGTGAAACGACTGGGGTCATCAATGAATCTTTCCTTCTTGCCACCATACAGAGCTCTATTGTCAATTCACAAAATGTGATGTGCCGGCACATACTGCGTACTGCGTTGATTCGACTCACAGCACAATCCTCGCGCGGCATGGATTGACTGTGTCGCACAAAATTGCGTAGACACTTGCGCAATACTCTATCAGTCTATGTAGGGCCCGCGTGGCTGGGTCTGGGCGTGCGAGATATCGTGGCCTTCGGGAGGCACCGACCTTGGACAAGTGAGCTACAAATCAATCGTGAGCGATCAAAGCTGTCGCGTCGAGCGGGAACCGTCCATTATATTCCGTCAATTGTGTTCATGCTTTTGTTCATCATCCAATGAAAGGTAATTCTACCTTAGGTAAGCTGGCCATGGCGTCGCGAGATTCGCTGCAGGACTTTGAAACCACACCCCGCCGTCTTCTGTTTGCTCCACCTCTCCACTTCCCACCCAAAGAAACCGCAACATCAAGCTAACTTTGTATGAAATTCATCGAGACTGACCTCTCTTGTTACCAACTATCCTTGCGACGATCTTGATGACCATCCACCGCCATGGCTGAAATATCCCAGCTTCTCTCGGAGGAACCCGAGCAATCATAGGATGATCTAGCCTCGCGGGTAGCAGCATGAAGCCACGACCGCGTAAGGAGCGAATACTGCGACCTATGTATAGTGATCTGCTGCCAAAGCCCCGAGATGCACGGTGATCGATCCGTCATGTCAGGCCAGAAGTAGAGAGCTCCAGTGCCCGACTGTTTGGCAACGAGGAATATAGCTCTACGCCTTCACGTTTTCGCACGTAGGTTTCAGCGCCATGATTTCCAGATCAACCACATTGCTCCACTCTGAAGGCTCCGATGGGTCTTACTACGACCCTGACCGTCGCTAATTGCAGAACACCAGCAGTGGCTAGCGAGAGCTCGGCCCACAGAGCCTTATTGCGTAGCCTCCCTCTCCTTGTTGAGCTTGTTGGCCTGAGGTCTCGCCAAATGGCTTGACTCTCATGGAACAGTTGGTGTGATCCGTACCCAATGCCTGCGCGAACGGCGCCTCCCTTTACCTCCAGCTTGGGTTTGTGGCTCGCACATCTCTATCTCCACACCTCAACGGACCTTCTGGTGTGCCTGGCTGTCGGAGTCTAGATATTCTGGCTCTCGCACATTGTTCTTCACGTTTATCTCTTGTCCGGCCCAGCTACACACCTCCCTGCACTGTTTTCTACGCGGCTCACGTCTCTTATCTGCTTCACGGCTTTTGCTTGCATTTCTTTGAGCGACTCTTTTCCCGTCCCAAGCACAATCAACCCCAGCACCGAATTCGAGCACATCCAATTGTGGTGCTTGGTTGGCAACAATCACTAAAAAGACATCGTGCAAATCTCTTGGAGCTCCTACAGTCTTTCAGCCACGATGGGCCTCAAGTCATACTTCACCCCTCAGAAGGTGCAGCTAAACCCAAGCAACAAGCCTGCCGATGCTGTTCCACCAGCAATCCCCCCTGTGCCTCCCGCGCCGCTGTCTGGAATCAACACGCCAAGCAACACCACACCATGGACATCCAGGCCAAGCTCCATGGCCGGCGAGGAGATGAGCGATACGAGATGCGAGATCATGGTCAGCTGGCTCCATCAGCAGCAGATCGAGAAGACTTGGTTCGACAGTCGTGCTAAGGATCAGGGCGTTGTCCTCAAGAGGAGCAAAGGCGACTACGTGTCTTGCCCAGAGAACGTTGCCGATGAACCTGATGGTTTCCGCAGGGCCATAGAAATTCTCAATGTGAGAGTACGTATTCCTCACAATTTGTGCCGCATTGATGTTTGAAACTGTACTGACAACCGGTAGTCCGCCATTACTATCAGCACTCGTGTGATCAAGATCTTCTTGCGGGATCTCAACAAGCCATACGTCCCTTTGCCTGGTGGACTACGACTTCAAGTACTTCCAGACATCACCTTCTTGCCCGGCTGCCAGAAGCATCAATTCGCCGCATTCATCGAAGATCGTGGGATACTGATTGTCTGGGCCGACAACCCACGTCAGCTCCTGGACCGGGCTGCTGGCATCGAGAAATCGCTCATGCAAGTGACCTGGGACAACCCCTTCTCCCAAATCAACGAAAAGAAAGATGACCTGGTGCAAGTTAACGAGGTCGAAACTGCCTCCGAAAACAACCTTGAACACAACTCCTTCGGAAAACGTCAACTAATGATGGAAATGCCTATCACAGGCGCCGTCACCCTACTCCTGACATTTGGAGCGCTCGGTGGCGGCTGGCGTGAGCTTGCTTTCCAGACCGCAGTCGATGGCAACTATGTCCGCTTCGTACTCATTCTCGTCGCCATACCTCAAATTTGGCTCGCCTTGTTCTTCTTCCAAGCCTTCGTGGGCGACATCTTCCAATTCTGTGGGCCCGTCTCGCAGATGACCCAAAACAGCAAGTTCTACTCTGGTCTGCCTCCAACCCGACTCCGCCGCGACGCTGGTCCACTCCCACACGTTACGATCCAGCTCCCTGTCTACAAGGAGGGTCTCAGCGCTGTCGTCGAGCCGACCGTGGAATCGCTCAAGGCCGCCATATCCACCTATGAGATGCAAGGCGGCACTGCCAATATCTTCGTCAACGACGACGGCATGCAGCTGATCTCGCCGGAAGACGCGCAGGCTCGCCGTGAATTCTACGACGAGCACAACATCGGCTGGGTCTCGCGTCCAAAGCACAATGAAACACCGGACAAGAACGGCAGAGTGTTCCTGCGTCGTGGAAAATTCAAGAAGGCTTCAAACATGAACTATGCTATGTGGGCCAGTGTCAGAGTGGAGGAGAAGCTTGCGAGAATCGAGCGCCCGAAGAGCTGGACCCAAGACCAGGAAGCCAGTGCTTATCATGATGCCCTTTCCGAGGTGATCGACGAAGAGGAAGGTTACATGCAAGCCGATGGTGACATCCGCATGGGCGACTACATCTTGATCATCGACTCTGACACCCGCGTGCCGGCCGACTGCTTCCTTGACTGCGTGTCGGAGATGGAACAGTGTCCGCAAGTCGCCATTCTCCAGTTTTCTTCTGGTGTCATGAACGTCACGGATTCGTTCTTCGAGAAGGGCATCACATTCTTCACCAACATGATCTACACCCAGATCCGCTTCGCAGTTGCCAGCGGCGACACTGCTCCTTTCGTTGGGCACAATGCTGTCCTTCGCTGGGGCGCCCTTCAGGAAATCGCCTACGACTGTCAGCACGATTCCCGCGAGAAATACTGGTCCGAGGAGACTGTGTCCGAAGACTTCGACATGGCCTTGCGTCTCCAGGGTGCTGGCTACATCGTTCGCCTAGGTGCATACTTTGGCGACGGATTCAAGGAAGGCGTCTCCTTGACCGTATACGACGAGCTTTCACGCTGGGAGAAGTACGCATATGGCTGCAGCGAGCTTCTTTTCCACCCCTTCAAGGATTGGCCTCGTCACGGACCCTTCACCAAGCTGTTCCGGATGTTCCTGAAGTCCAACATCGCCTTCCCCTCCAAGATCACCATCATGGCCTACATCGGCACTTACTTCGCGCTGGGCTCGTCCTGGTTCTTCACCCTGATGAACTACTTCCTCATGGGCTGGTTCAACGGCTTCCTCGACCACTACTACAGCGACAGCTTCCGCATCTACGTCGCCATCATCGCCGTCTTCTACATCGCCGGCAACCTCGCCGTGGCCATGCTGCGCTACCGCATCGGCGAAAAGGGCTTCTTCGCCTCGCTGTGGGAGAACATCAAGTGGATCCCCTGCTTCACAATCTTCCTCGGCGGCGTCTCGATGCACATCTGCCAGGCCCTGCTCTCGCACATGTTCTCCATCAACATGACCTGGGGCTCGACGAACAAGGAGGCCGAAGACACGAACTTCTTCGTCGAGATCCCGAGGATCTTGAAGAATTTCCGCGGCACGCTGATCTTCTGCGTTCTCGTGGCGGTCATGATGGTGGTGCTCGCGCAATTTGTGCCGGAGTTCTGGCGCATCGACACGTTCATTGCGATTTATCCACTGGCGCTGGCCATCTGCTCGCACTTTTTGATGCCGATTGCGTTGAACCCGGGATTGATGAAGTTCCAGTTCTAGGATTGTGAGAGGCTCCGTGCGATATCTCGTTTCTTTTGTTTCTTGCTCGCAGGTTTGCAGACTCGGAACACTTTCGTTTGTTCACATCACAAGATGTTTAATGATGTTTTTGTTGTTGGGTTTTCACATACACTCGCTCATATTCACTAATGTAATGTGCTTCTGCTCGGGATCAATGTATCTATTGTTTGTAGCATACCAAGACTATGACACAATTTTCTGCAGTATCTTGCCTAGACTCTCGACCTGCAGATTATTGTCAGTATTCATACGCTCCAGCAGTTCTTATGGGAAATGATCGAGTCAAACTCACATGTGGCGACTGCGTGATCTGGAAGTGGTTGCCAGTCATGTAGTCGAAACTATACTCCGCGCCGGGCAGCAGCTTCTCCCACCCAACAGTCTTCAACTCAGGCCTAGGCTCAAGCAAGAACCTCGTCACCTTCACATCCATGTCAACCTGCAAGCCAGACTCAGGCACGCTCTTGACGAGCCCTTCACGAACCCATACAAAGCTGACCTTGGGTGGCACCTGCTCCTTCGCCAGTGGCGTAGGCATGTACCGGTCGACAGACAGCACGGTCGACGTGAAGTGCTGCACAAGCCACTCGGGTGCTTTCTTCGCGCCCGAAGCACCCATTAGGCCTTTGCGTGTTAGCTCTGCTACGACTTGCTCCGGCAGTGCCTCGAATTCCAATCGGCAAGGCGAGTCGATCAGAATGAGCTGCTTGACCTGCAATCCCGCCGCGACGAGTAGCTTCGTGACTTCGTACGAGTAGTAGCCACCAGCCGACCAACCTCCAAGAACATAAGGCCCAGCAGGCTGGATTTTGCGGACTTCGTCCACCCAGAGCCTCGCCATGCGCTCGATGGAGCATGTGAAGTCCTGCGCCTGGCGGAGGAAAGGCGAGTTGAGGCCGATGAGGGAGACGTTGGGGCCTATAGGTGGGAGAGTGCCGTACGAGGTTCCGGCGCCGCTACCGTCGGGGAAGAGGAAGACGTTTGTTGTCGTGGCGGTGGGTTTGCCTTGGAGGATGACGGAGAGGGGCACTTTGGGTTTAGGGACGCCTTCCCATGGGTCGGAGGGCTCGCTCGCTTGTGCTGGTTGGGTGGTGCCATTGCTGTTGCCGTTGGATGATGAGGCGTGGTTGGCGGTGGTCGTTTCGCCTCCTGTACGAAGAAAGTTCTTGAAACTGCCTACGGTCTGGTATTTGGCGAAGTCGGAAGGGAGGACTGTGATGCCAATCTCGTTGGTGAGATCAGAGGCTGTTGCTTTTGCGAGAAGATCACCTAGGCCTAGGAACTTCCATGTCTCGTGATCTTGGAAGTCTTCGGGTTCGAGCGACAGCGCCTCTCCTATGATCTCAAAGGTCTTTTGAACACTCTCATCGGACGACATGCTTGGTTAGAATGGGTGCTTGATATTATAGCACGGGACTCAAGGATCTGGAAGGAGTGTTGTCGATAGACTCGATATCAGACTTGGCACCATGGAGGAGATAATCTACAGGCGACGACACCGACATGTCTGCATGCATGAGCTGAGACATGCGCGCAGTACTGTTGAGGCAGACCGGATGATTGGAGAGCCGGAGGTTGTACTCCACTCGCCTGCGTTCAGATGTAAGCACACGGCTGAGCCTCGTGCTATGGCGTACGAAGACTTATGTGCCAGAACCCCGCGCTGACCCCACGTCGAAATAATGACTGGCTGTAAGGTATACTATTGACTCAGGGCAAAGACAACAAGGTACAAGCCAGGACAAGAAGTACGAAAGAGATACTGTTATACCATACGACTAGAGACACTTAAGCAACACACGACAGCACACGACAGCACACGACAGCACACGAATCCACCATGGCATCCACCGAAGCGCCTGGCGCACCCCCAGTCGCCGAGCAGAAGATCGAGGCAGCCGAGCAAAAGATCGACCCATACAATGTTTCTGGCGGCGTGGACGAGGCGGGAAACGCTAAAGCAATCGACTACCAGCGCCTGATCGACCTCTTCGGCGTGCAGCCTCTTACAGATGCGCACCTCAAGCGCTTCGAGCAGGTCACCGGCAAGCCCGCACACAGATTGATGAGGAGAGGCCTCTTCTTCTCGCATAGAGACTTCGACAAGATCTTGGACGCATACGAGAGGGATGGCACATTCATGCTGTACACCGGAAGAGGACCGAGCAGTGGCAGCATGCACCTGGGACACACCGTGCCTTTCCTCTTCACCAAGGAACTGCAGGAGATCTTCGACGTTCCCTTGGTCATCATGTTGACAGATGACGAGAAGTACCTGTACACCCGCAACAAGAACGGTGGCATTCAAAAGAAGGGCAGTGCTCCCGAGGACTTCCTCCAATTCGCACACGACAACGCAAAGGACATCATTGCGCTAGGCTTCGATCCCAACAAGACCTTCATTTACACCGATTACGAGTTCAATGGCGGCCACTTCTATCGCAACGCCTCCGAATTCGAGTCTCTCCTCACATTCAACCAGACTGAAGGTGCCTTCGGCTTCAATGGCTCAACCAACGTCGGTCTGATCGCCTACGGCGCCAAACAATGTGTTGCTGCCTTCCCTTCATCATACCCAGAGGCCTTCGGATACAAGGACTACCGCTATCCCGAACTGGACCCAGCAGGCAAGCGCCGCCACAAGGATCTCTCCAAGATCATGACCTTGATTCCCTGTGCTATCGATCAAGAGCCCTACTTCCGCATGCTCCGCGACCGTTGCGAGCGCATGACCGATCCTCACCCCAAGACCGCCCTCATCCTCTCCAAATTCCTCACAGCACTCCAAGGCCCTGGTGGCAAAATGAGCGCCTCAGACGCCAACTCCGCCATCTTCATGTCCGACACACCCAACCAGATCAAGAAGAAGATCAACTCGCACGCCTTCTCTGGCGGCCGCGAGACCCTCGAAGAGCAGCGCAAGTACGGCGGCAACCCCGACGTCGACGTCGCCTACACATACCTCTCTTACTTCCTCGAAGACGATGCCGAGCTCGACGACCTGGCCGCCAAGTACCGCAGCGGCGAGCTGCTGACCGGCGAGATGAAGCAGCGCTGCATCGCGGAGCTGCAGAAGTTCGTAGCCGCTTTCCAGGAGCGCAGGAGCAAGGTCGACGACGAGGCCATGCGCAACTTCATGCGTCCCAAGAAGCTCCAGTACGTCGGCAACCCGAACCCAACCAAGCCTGTTCCCGCCGCACCTGCTGCTGCGGCCGCTGGCGAGGGCGGCGAGGCTGCTGCCAGAGAAGATGGCCGTGGAACCAAGGGCGAGAGGAAAGCAGCCAAGATCGCCGCCCAGAAGGCCGAGAAGCTGGCGCTGCGCGAGAAAAAGGAGGCCGAGGAGAAGGAGAAGAAGGGCGAGGCAGCTGCATAGATGAGCTCACACATGAGGGCAAAAGCATAAAAAGCATGAAAACTTCCAAAATTCAGCATCCTGCTGATTAGATATTGCGTTCAAGCGTCTTTCTACGACCCTGTTCTTTTGTGACTTTTACTGATTCCACCATTTTCCTGACATGTGGCAAGGGCGGCGCGAACTCGGTCGGCATAGCCGTCAAAGGGCACTTGGGATGTCAACGTGTACGCCAAATCCGAAACGAGTTGCTGTTCAAGCTACCAACACTCCGATTCTTTGGTCGCTAAACCATTACATCCATATTTCCTCTCTTCATCTCAAAAGGTAGCACCTACATACGTTCTCTCACGTAGCAAGTCAGGATGCCGCATCCATAAGAAAGAAAAAGAAAAAGAGAAGAAGAAAAAAGATCGGCTGCAATGGAGGAATCGATCTATAAGGACAGACTGTCTGTGTTCTCTCTGTGTCCGGTCTGCTTATCCCTGGAAATGAGAAAGACGATGGAATGATAGGAACCAAAAGAGATATTATCAAGACAAGATTAGGACATCCCAACCAGAAGAATAAAGGTGGAAAAAAAGTGGCGCCAAAAAACAGAGTGTTGTGAAAAGCAGTTTCGCAGTGTGAGCGTATGGTGTGTTTGAATTCCGCCTTTTCGCCTTCTTCGAAATAAAAAATATGTCATGAGTATCGTTATTAAAAAAGAAAAGAAAACCGTCCTTCGCAGTTTGAGAAAGACTCGCGTCGCTCACGCATGTCCTGGCGCCCTGGCCTTCCTTTCTGGAATACCCTTTTCCCTGTCCTTCGCTATGCAATTAGTTCCTTTCCTCCCAAAATAATTCGAGGATTCATCTCGTGGTATTCCAAAGTTCCAAAAATTCTCTCCATGCTGTATGAAATCACAGTTCTTCTGGATGTTACTACTCGCTTGCGCGAGCTTCCGTTGTTGGTTTTGTTATTGTTGTTGTTTCTCAAAGTAGAACGGCGAGCACAAGTGTGCCTGCTGCGACGAGCAAGCTAGACAAGTGAACAGCGCCAGCCGACGAGCTTGCACCACCGGTTTCCCGCGCCGGTGAAGCGCTGACGCCTGTGCCTTCTTCTTCAGTACCACTTCCTGAGCCAGAGCCTGCGGAAGCGGTCATGGTTGACGTGCGGCCTGTGGCGGTCGCGGGGAAGAGTGTTTGAATGCGCGTTTTCGTCGGTTTGCCGTTGGGCCCGAGCTCTTCGACTTCCAGCAGCGTGGCCTCAGGTGAGAGGCTGACGACGTAAGTCCTGCCGGATACTGTGACGGTCTCTTCTTCGCCTGTGGTCAGAAGTTCGCCGTTGACGAGGTAAGTTGGATTGGTGCCGTTGGATCCTGGGAGGGCTGTGAAGGTCTGCCCGCCAATGGTGAGAATCGGTGCTGCCGTTGCCTCTGCGACGTCGAGTGTGCTTGTGATGGTGTGACCAGAGACGACAGCAACAAGCTCGGTACCAGAAGATCCGAGAGAGTAGGTCTCGACGCCGTTGGGACCTGTGACTGTGATGCTACCTCCTGGTGACAGGGTTTGGCCTGAGATGAGGTAGGTGCCGCCAGCGTTGGGTGCGAAAGCTTGGCCATGGACTCTAATCAGCTCGGGCGACGAAGTGATCATAGCATCAGGAGAAGAGCCGAAGGCACGAGTCTGGCCATTGATGACCACAGCCGTAGCCTCCGAGTCGAGCGAAATCGTAGTCCCGGAAATCACAACAGTTCCGCCGGGTGTGAGAGTCTGGCCAGCCGAGAGGTAGAACTGTGTTGCGGCATTTGCAGTAAAGACTTGATTGCCAATAGTCAATTGCGGAATCTCGGATGCCGCGCCAGCAGCTGCAGCGATGGCAGATGTCGAACTGCCGATAACCAGAGCTGTCCCTCCAGGCGCGAGTGAAAGCCTAGTTCCGTCCAAGGTAATAGCAGGACCGCCTGCTTGGAGTGTCTGCCCAGCGATAGGGAATCCGACACCGGGTTGAGCAGTGATCTCCACGCCATCGACGTCGAAGGCGGTTGGCGAGGCAAAGTCTCCACTCAGAGACTTTGTAGTGCCATCGACGACAATCGCATTTGTACCGGACGGAATAGAGATGACCTTGCCGTCGACGGTAATGGGCGCGCCACCAGGCACAGCAGTCTGTCCACCGATAACGAAAGCTTGAGCCGGACTAGCAGTGATAGTAGCACCGTCAACTGTGATGACCTGGCCTGGTGATGCTCCAAGACGTTGTGGCTGTGCGTCAGAGCTCGACCCCGAACCAGAGTTGAAACCAGAGTCTGAGATAGAGTCGCCTCGACCATTGCCAGATCCGCCATTCTTGTCACCTTCCTCTTCAGCAGCACCTGCCGCAATACCACCGATACCAGCAGCAATAGCTGCGGCCGTTGCATCCTTGTGGCCTTGGCCCATTGCTTGACTAAGCACTTCAAAAGCATTCGTCGGCTTCGCTGCGTCTGCGATCTTCGAAACCAAGTTGGCGAACACTCCGCCGCCTCCATTCTGGCCATCGTCTGCTCCATTTGATCCTTCACCATTATTGCTGCCACTACCGCCATTGTTCGATCCAGTATTCTTGCCTCCAGTACCGTGAGATCCAGTCGGGATGGCATTTACCGCCGTGGCAGTCAAAGTCTTGCCCTGGAAAGCGGCCGTAACAACTCTCTGCGTCGCGGGCGCGGGAACGTCAATGGTCACTTGGCTGTTCTCGATACGGGCAACGAATGGATGTACGACCCAATCGTCCTCATCATCTCCAGTGTTGCTGCCGCTGCCATGATCGTTGCCTCCTGGCGCACTGAATGTTCCGAGGTTCACATCCTCGTTCCCATTGCCGTCATTGCTGCTATCACCATTGCCACCATTTGCGTTGTTTCCATTGCCGGTGCTGCCACCTCCATTTGCGTTGTTCCCATTGCCATTGCTGCTGCCTCCATTGTTTTTGCCGTTGCCAGACGCGGGATCGCTCAAGACATTGCTCAGAGCGGTCGCGGTAACGGTATGACCGTCAATTTTAGTAGTGATAACATCCGAATCGGTAGGCACAGGCAAAACGAGGGTAGTGGCCGACTTCTCAACGTGCGCAACGAAAGTCCTCAGTCGGCCCACATGGAAAGGCTTCACTGGTGTAGGGACGTCCAAAGAATCTGCAGTCTTCTCAATCCGAGGCGAGTTGTATGTAGTAGGAGCCGGTGGGGATGTTGGTTCGATGGAGCTGAGGAAGTTGGGCAGTGTCGGCGTCGGCGTAATGAGTTCTCCACCTGGCACCTCGGTCGACATCGCGAGCACAGCCTGGGCAACAACGCCGCGCTCGACGACGACAATGACGGTTGGCTCGGCGGACCAAGTGCCAGGAGTGACGGAATGGGTTTCGCCTATCATGCGAAGGAAGTTGGGATGAATTTCGCCGGTTAGGTCCTCACTAGCGAGACTCTCTTGTGAGAGCTCTCCCTCATCGTCCTCGAATGCGAAGCTGAAAAGTCTGTTCAGCATGAACATGCGAGTATTGATAGCACAGGCTTCGCTGCCGTTGGGTAGAGTGGTAGGCTGGCTTGACTCGATCTCGTACTCGCTGAAGTAGACGAACGGCGTGCCTTCGGTGTAAGTTCCTGCAGCACTTGGTAGGGTGGCAACGGCGAGTGGAGGCTCGGTGGCAATATTGGGCAGATTCGTGCCATTTCCGGTAGTCTGATTAGTGGGCGTGAAAGCGTCAACGGACAGCAAAGTAGTAGATGATGCTACAGGTGTCGGGGTAGTGTAACAGTCCCAGTCGGTGGTCGTGAAGTTGAACGCGGTGTTCACAGCTGTTGACTGTCCACATGTTTGCTGTGTGATCGCCGTAGAGATGTCGAACTCAGTTGTTGCTGGAAGGATAGTCCATCCTGTTTGAGAGTCGTTGGAATTGAATTGCACCGAAACCGTCGACACTGTATGCGTGTACGTCTCGGTGTACCAGTAGTCCAGATGAGCGTTCAGCACGTTAAGGGTAGCGCCGCCACATGAATCGTTCTCAGGCTTTGGTTTCCATGCACCCTTCGGCCGAGGTGTCGCTCTCGTACGTTCCGAAGTTTGCGATGCAGAGAGTGCAGGCGTAGTAGGATACGTTCCGTTCCCAGGTACGACGAAGCTCTGACTTGGGCGACCTGAAAGAGGATATGGAAGCCTAGTCGCTGTTGAAGAGGCGATGACGGGCTCTGTGGAAGTAGACTCCTCGCCTGATAGGACTTCTAGTGATGTCGTCTTCGTATATGTTGCGATGACCACTAGAGAACTGACCACCTCGACCGTAGATATTGAAGTGGTAGTTGGGCTATGTGTTTCTGGAACGAATGCATATGTGACTGTGATCGAGGTGACATTGTAGTTGGTCGGAGATGCGGGCGGCAGTCGCTGAGGCACGTATGTGCCATTCTGTATGCTTTGCTGGTCCTGTCTGCGGTAATGCTGTGGCCAAGCTGCTTGAGCTGAATGTGAGTAGGCAAGCAAAGCTAGCACAGAGCCAATGTGTAAACGCATGGTTGAAAGCGCCCTGGCGGTAAACGAGTGTGTAGGGACGAACTGGTGGCGGATCCAAGCCTTTCGTCGAGTATTATTGCATGCTCCTCGACTGGACGACAGCAGCCAACATAAGAGCGAGAGACGGCACGGATCAGGCTTGACTGCAGCGAGTGGATGTACGCACGCGAAGACGCGAAGGGGTAGGACGGATTGGGGATGAATATGAACACAAAATTGTGTTGGCACCGTCAAACGGTCATAGGTGGAGGTGGGTTAAGGCGACCCGGAGCCGGCAGACTGCTCCTCAAGGCTCAGCAACAAGAAACAGTGGGAGTCGGAGGAGTGATCGGCGGCGCCAGCCTCTCGAAGTCCGCTAGGCCTGATCCCTGTCAGATTTTCGCGTGCTGAGCGCGGTATGGCTCCACCCCATCGCCACATCTCCGGAATGCTCAGTGGCTCGTGGGGACTTCACCTCGCCAACTTATGCGAAGAATAGCAGCCCCTGTGTGACACGACAACGCGCCCTTGCAGAGTGATCGCCGGCGGTGCAACGGGCGACGAGAGGGCACTGAGGAGTACGGCTGCTCGTGGACGGTGTACGACGACGCAGACGGCCGGTTGGGGCAAGCCGCGGGCGGGAGCTTACGTCCTGGAGGCGAGTGTTTGCATGTTGCTTGCATCGTTGCATCGTTGCATCGTTGTCGCATGTGAGCTGACGCTGACGATGTGCGCTGGCCCAATCACTGGCGGCCGATGCAGCGCCGCACCCAGCGACGACGAGCTGTACGGGTACCTCGCGCGAACCACAAGCACGGGTAGGCCGGTCAAGCAGGGTGGATGCGAGCGAAAACAAGCTCTTCCACCCATGTTCGCGATGTGGACGCGGCACACGCACAACACGGGCTGCGAGTTGCAGATTAACAGGGCCCTGATATCGCAATGGCAATTACATTCCCCGCGGTGCTTGCTCTATAAATACATGATTCATCGCAACTTGGTAAATGATTGACATTGCGCGGAGTTTGGCCGGGAGAAAAAGACTATATAGACTCGCTGGTACGGGGGCTCCTTCGCGCGCTGGGTGAAGGTGTTGTACGGGCGAGACGGGCTAGCACGTGTCTCAGAGCGTTGCGAGATGTCATATAAGAAAGGTGAGTTCGGCGACCGTGCGGGCGGATGCTGGGCACTAGATGCCGCGGAGAGGAGTCTCCCAAGGGCTCGTTCGTGAGGCGCAGCGTGGCTTTCTGCGAACCCGATGCCGAGTCGCGCGACGGGTCTTGGTCCGTCCATCTCTCCATCTCGATGCGCATGCGAGAACAGCGTGGTCGAGTCGTGGAGTCTGGTGGCAGCGTGGGTTCGTTGCCTGCTGGTCGCTCTCTTGAAGAGACCTGACCTGACCTGACCCGGTCTGCCAAACCTGCCACAACGATCCAGCGATCTTCCGATGGCAGCAGTACGACGAGCATGTCGCCGCCGGACCTGCCTCGTACACGTAAGATGACATCCTTCGTGCCTTGGTGGCCACCGCAAACACACCGTGACCTCTCTCGTACCGTGCGCCAAAAACAGAGCAGCACCGCAGCTTGTTCCCTGTCTGCGGTGCAGCTGCTGCATCTCTCTCCAACCTCTTGCCCGCAGCGGCCTAGTAGTGGCGCGCACACAGAGAGTTTGTCTGGCCAGACCTCTGACCTGATATTCGGCCCCCTCTCCTGTCATCGAAGGAGCCATACGGTGAGCGTTAAGGCGTCAGTTCGCGAGACATGCCGGGGGGATTGATATGCTCGCCTTGGCCGCCGTTATCTGTAGTGCACCGCGCTGTAGGCTGTATTCATACTTCTGGTAGCGTGTTTGGGCGATATAGCGCACGCCCGCCGGTGAGAAGCCAAGACGCGAGAGGGCAAAAGGGACTCGCCGAATCGGGAGACTAAACCAAGATAAGCGAAGCGAGAGGGCGGGAGGCGGCGTTCAGGGAACGGGAACATTGAAAATGGAAGGTGCCCATGACTAAGGTCTTGGTCGCGACTTCCTTCCCCAGTCGTGCCATCGCATTGCAGCTGGGCATTGCGCTTCACTCGCCCACTCACTCACTGCATCGCGACAGCGCACACACCTCACGCCGACGACACCTCACTCTCTCCCACCCACTCACACTCAATACCGCTGATTACCTGCTACGCGACATTCACATCAACATCCCTGCCGCCTCGCATACATCACTTGCCCTCTCTTCCGGCTCAGCCCATTTGCGACGCAGGTACGCCGTGCATCGGTTACACCTTGCCGTGATACCATGCAACTTTCTGGATCTCACTAAGGTAGTCGGCGCAACCTCTGCTTCCGTCACTACTTCACCGTCCATCTTCGCCCGCCATGCGTTCATTCATACCGCACCTGCTTCTGTCGCTCGCCGCCATCGCCTTTTCGCATACTCTCGACGCAACTCTTATCTCGCGCGCCGACAACCTGCCCGCCCCGGTTTCCATCGCTCCAGACCAGAACTGGGATGGCATTGACGGGAAGTGGTCGTCCTTCACCATGAGGGTCGGCACGCCCACGCAGTTTGTGCGCACCTTTCTTTCCTTCTCGGTCTACCAGACCTGGGTCGTCCTGCCGCTGGGATGTTCCGAAGCGGCGGATCAGGCTTCTTGCGCCGAAGGCCGTGGCTGGCTGTGGGACAACGATACCTCTTCGACCTTCGAACCCCGCGGCATCTATGACCTGTGGGTTGGTGCGAACCTGGGAATTGGTGGCAATGGTATAGCTGGCTTCGACAGGGTGGGTTTAGGTGGCGAGGGTGAGGGTGGCCCAACCCTGGAGAACAGCACCATCATTGCCTATGCTGGTTATTCTTTCTACCTTGGAATGCTCGGTATCAACCCAAAGCCAAGCAACTTCACCAACTTCAACGATCCAACTCCAAGCATGATGACACGTTTGAAGGAGCAGCGCAAGATTCCCAGCATCTCCTTCGGCTACACAGCTGGCGCTTACTACCGCTTCACCGGAAGCTTTGCCTCGCTGACTTTGGGAGGCTACGACGCGAACAAGTACCAGGCGAACAATGTCACCTTCATCTTCGCGCCCGACAACGAGCGCGATGTCATGGTGGCAATCCAGTCTATCACTACACCCTCTCGTGACGACGCCAATCCTGTCGCGACACAGATGTTGCCAAACAAGGTCTACGCGCTGATTGACGCCACTGTGCCTGAGCTCTGGCTGCCCATCGAAGCATGCGCAGCTTTCGAATATGAGTTTGGCCTGACATACGATAACAAAACTGGTCTCTATCTTGTCAACGATACGCAACATGCGATACTTAAGGAGCGCAATGCCAGCATCACTATTAAACTCGGGCAGGGCCCTGACAGCAGTTCCACCGTCAGCATCGTTCTACCCTACGCAGCATTCGATCTGCGAGCCTCACCGCCTTTCCGCAACATAGCCAATGAGTCCTACTACTTCCCCATCAGACGCGCAAATTCTTCTCAAACCACACTCGGTCGCACTTTCCTCCAGGAGGCCTACATCATTGTGGATTACGAAGTCTCGCGATTCCAGCTGGGTCAGGTCGTCTGGGACCAGACTGCTGCCCAGAATCTCAAGGCCATTCCACCTGCCAACGCATCGAATGACGCTTCGCTATGGACGTCGCCCAGCTGGGATCAGGGCTCATCAGAACGCGCCCCTGGAAGTGCAGGCAACGCTACACTTTCAGATTCAGATTCAGATGCATCCGGTCTGTCTGCTGGCGCCATAGCTGGTATAGCCGTTGGAGGTGTTGTCATCCTTGCCATTGCTGGCTTCATCTTCTTCTACCGCCGTCGCCAGAAGCGCAGACGTGCTGCTGCCGCGGCTGCCGCCGCCGCTGCGGCCGCAAACTCTACCGAGTCCAAGCCTACCTCCAGCAGTGGAAGTACTAATTCTCAAAGCAAAGGCATCACTGTGTACCCGAAGGCTGAACTTGCTGGTTCTTCGCCTTTTCCCTTTGGTATGACTCACCACGACCTCGACAACAAGGGCCTGCTCGCTCCAGGAATGCCACACACTCCGACAGGAAACGGCAGCATGTCCGCTTACTCGCCTTCGTCCCCCTCTGCAGGCGAGGGCACGTACTCTTCGCACAATACGCTTCTATCACCTGCCTCCGAAGCCGACTCTAAACAGCTGAACGTCTATGAGATGCCCGGTGACATGCCTGTCGTGCGCGAGAAGGATGGCAAGCAGCTGAGTGAGAAGGAAGCTCTGCAACATCGCGAGAAGGTGTACAACGGAGTAGATTCCACCGTCGTCACTCCGACGACTCCAGCTCATCCCGACTACGCCACTGGCGGAGCACAGGATCCAGAGACGCCAGTGCAGCCGAGGCGCATCAATCCTGCTGACGTCGTCGACGTGCGCACTGGCGAGGCCGTTTCCGGACGACAGCACCGTGCTTTCTCCTTCGAAGGCGAGAGAGGCACCTTTGACAGTCAGTGAGCGACTGCTTGAACAACTGCACGAACAACAGGCGAGCATTACGGCGTTCATTCATGCTTTACGATATCCCAACCCGAGTAGGGTTTTCTTTGCATTTTCTTAATCATCAAACCAGCGATCAGCGGGTGTACATTCCACCACAGCACAAAAATGGCGCGGACCATTGAATTTCTGCTTTCGTTCTGCATACGGACACATTCACGGCGTTCATGTCGTGAAGAATAGGGAGGACACTCATGAACAATGCGAGCAAGGGTGAACTGACTTGTTCAGCTTTGCACGCTTGGGATGCATTTCTTCCTCCAGCGACGATTTTACTTCTCTGCTTCTCTCTCATGCTCATGCTGGACAGAAAACCTTGGGCACACTGCGCCAGGGCCAAAATTCCAGCTGAGCGAACAGTTCCTTCATGAACAGAAGGAAATACGACATTTGCGTAGATAGCAAATGCAAAAGCTGTACCTTCTCACCATCTTCCCTTGTAGTGTTTTACCAAAGAGTTGTTTTATTGTCCATTGCTTTGAACGCGCGCTCGAAATGGCGGAAACTTCAGCCGTCCGGAGTTGAACTCCATTTTCATCAAATACCTTGATGGTCATGATTTTGCCCCTACCGCGATCAGATGTGCATTGGCAGACGACCACAGACAATTCTAGAAGCCTCTCAAAGGCTGTGAAAAATGATTCCATTATGGAACCAGTTTCAATACACAATATTCTAATCGCAAGAGACAAGAAAAGATGCCTGAGGTATCGCGGGCGCTGCTGTCTCTCAGTCTCCGCTTTAGGCGAAAGATGACTTCAATGACTTCAGTACGCATCATCAATTATCGTTTGTCAGGAACCTGGTCGAAATTTCACGAGAATCCCCATCCGAGCGTGAAACGATGATTGATGCCCGAGAATACGTTGGAATCGTTGAGAAGTTGGAACCGGTTCTTTGCGTTGTCTGTGTGTTCGTTTTGTGTTGGAGGAATATGGCCATCGATGATCGGTTGCAGCGCGACAAGTTGAGCTGTTTCTTAGAACAGGACTGATAATGTTGGTCACTCTTGTCTAATTAGGAGGAGTGTCGAACTATTCAAGCTATATTATGAGTGACCGTCGTAACCTCCGAGCCTCTTAACTCCATGAACTTCTGAGATGGTCGATTATCATCCCAGTCTCCCAGTATGTTCTTCTCATTCTCCATCACGATCGATCAGCACGTTCCAGCGCACCTTCAATCACCACACCGTTTACGGACGTTTCTGAGGATCTCTCAAAGGGTCCCACCACTCTCCGAGGAAGCTCCCTCGTTCGAAGAATCGAGACCTGTTGACGCCATAACGGAGAACATGACGTTGTGCTGCCCTCACGCGAGCAATTGAGGGGCAACCATCGATATTTTTGTTCTATCTTATATGCGTCTGTGATACTTCTTTCTTTCTTCTACTCACATACAATCCAATTTGATACCTATCTACACCTTCATATCCTACGACTTTTACGAAACCAACAACCAAAACCCAACAACTTTCCAACCCACCACATCTATCATAATGTCTGCAGCATACGAGGGTCAGGACCCCATCGCCATCGCCAAGCAGGCTGAGGCAGACCTCAACTCCCAGGGCGCTAAGCAGTCCCACCGCGTCGATGACACCGCCCGTGGCCCCGCCGGTGCCTCTGACTCCAGTACGTTTCCTCCACAACATACCCAATCACTTAAAGCATCCAAATTCTAACACCTCCTCCTTCCAGCCCTCGAGTCCGGCGTCGACCAGTCCGTCGAGAAGAAGTTCCCCGGCGCCGAAGTGAAGATCGGCGGCCAGGGCGCCAGCGACAACCGCGAGATCCCCTTGTCCGAGGGCGGCGACATCAACCCCGTCACCGGCAAGCAGACCAAGGCCGCCGACTTCCAGGGCATCGGTGGTCCCGAGGACAAGGCCGCCATTGACCGCGAGGTCCGCGGTGGTGACAACGACATCCGCAGCAACATCCGCCAGGGCGACGAGACTGTCCGTCCCGCTGGCTCGCTTTCCAACAACGCTGCTGGTGGTGCTGGCAAGAGCACTCAGTAGAGGATTCTTTGTGCTTTGAGCTGTGGCTTTGCTTTTTACCTATTTCTTTTTTCTATTTGATGATGGTTTAGATACCAACTGCGATGGCATGATCTTCTCGAAACACTCGGAAGAGATCTGATATAACGACTGCTGGGGAGAAACACCTTGCTTGCCTGAGTGTGAGCTTGGTTGTTGCAAAAATGTTTGGTTCGACTTTGAAGGATTTATGGTCGCAATGACCGCCTTTCGGAGACGTGTAGAATCAGCAACGATGTAATGTCATGAACAAAGATCAATATACCAATCACTTTTCTTCATTGGTGCAAATATTCCTCTGCGTCTTGAGATGTTGAAGATATCTTGAATCCAATATTCTTGACCTTTGATTGATTCCTGCTATGGCTAGACTATTCTCGCCGAGCAGCATTGATCCGTCGCATTATCCTTCCTTGTCTTCAATGCTTAAAAGCTGTGTCCTGTCTTCTCCACAGCCTTCTTATAACTCTCCGTCGCCTCGCAATCCTTAACATACCTCTCCAACCTCTCCCACCTCTTCCCCAACGTTCCCAACTCCCGCTGCAAAATTAACGCAACCGAAAAGTGCATCTGGATATCAGCGACAGTCAGCTCGTCGCCGAACAAAAACTTTCCGCTGCTCTTGCCCAGCTCCGCCGTCATAAAGTCCAAATCCGCCTGGATGTTCTTGGAGAGGCCGATCTCGGTGTCTTTGGGGTCGCCGGTCTTTTGGTGCCAGCGCGCATACATGACTGAGATGCCGTGGAGCACGAAGGTGCCTTCGGATGCGTGGACCCATTGCAGGATGGCGTAGCGTTTAGGGTCGCCGAGGGGTGGGAGGAGGCGGTGGGTGGTGTCGTAGGCGTCGCAGAGGTATCTTTTCGAGGAGACAGATTGCTTAGCAGATTTTCATCAAAGACTGGGTGGGTGCCGTAGGACCTACTCTGCGATATTTCCACTTTCGGTGATAGTCACGCCATGGTCGATGATAGTCGGGAACTTCCCAAGACCACCGACCTCTTTCGTAAACTCAGGCGGCGCCAGACCGTTTTGGCGCGGGGAGAACTTGAGTTCATAATCCAGACCGAGTTCGTGGAGTTGCCATGCTGTTCGGATACAGCGTGAGGCTTGGAGGAAGTAGAGCGTGATTTGTGGTGCCATGTTTGCAGCGTAGTTTTATTGGAAGTAGAACGAAACGGAAGTTAAGAGCAAGTGGGATGATGAAGCATTGGACTACATTTACGTTGCTCTCCTGACTTACAGTACCGAGGTCCTTGTTTGAAGCTTTTCAGCTATTACCTTTTGTTGATCAACAATATGCGGGCGTTATGTGCTATGACGTGGTGGTATTTGTCGTTTGTCGTTTGGTGGTGCGGGGCACTAGGCCATTTGGAATTGCAGTACATTTGGTATATGATATATGGGACATAGGCGAGCCAGACTTGTTGGTATGGTTCTTGACGGTAGGAGCAATGAATGAGTCAGTTGATCGATATTTCTCAACATCGAATGCGTTGACACCATCAATATTGTGTTGTGAAGATGAAGGTGTGGCAGAAGTGTTCTGGTTATCGACGTCGTCGTTCGTTAAAACTTCAAAACTGGACAATGTTGCCAACCGAATGTCGATTCTGAACGAAACTTCGGCATTAAAATTCGATGAAAAGCTCATATACTCGTCAAAGACGTATAAGAGCAAATATCTCACCCGAGTGCATTCAACCCCGATTTGATGGTTCGACAGCCTACCCCAACCCTGACCCTTAGCTTGCAACTGAAGGTGCATTGACTTCTCATGATCAACCCTTTCCATGTAACCCAATATTGACGGCTGGAAGTACATGTATGAATAATGTTACATAAGCTGCAAGGTGACAATGAGATACCATAGTACCAGTGGTGATGGACATCTCCCAGCAAAGCTGATATCTGACACGAACAGATCAATCCTGGTCCCAACCCTGTCCAGCTGATTGACGATAAACAGGATTGATTGGATAGCGAGACATGATTGGTATGAGGAGGCTCTGTGGCAGAACTATCGATCCATCGGCTTAGCTGGTAGAAATTTGTTGGGTTGTATTACCAGGAGTAACAGCGACCGTGCTGGTGACAGGAAAACATGGTATTTGCCGATATTTCCCGATATTGCTCAGCCTCGCTGGGCTGTGAAGCTGAATTCTGACTGGTCGGACGTGACTCGTGCGGTGCGTGCGACATCCTTGCACCATCACCCTGTCCTCGGTAAGCTATCCGAGTCTACATATG
>Ga0265797_10003633_pt1 | contig 24547 bp, 24 predicted proteins | sample P2T30metagenome_FD_192433 | JGI IMG/M metagenome (GOLD analysis project Ga0265797, IMG submission 192433) | Plant litter microbial communities from East Loma Ridge, Irvine, California - P2 T30 | ecosystem: Environmental > Terrestrial > Plant litter > Unclassified | place: USA: California... | reverse complement strand
CTGGCTGGCGTCGGGATACGGCCCGCTCGCCACTTCCGCAATACCGGCCACGCCGGGCACCGCGCAACTGGAGTGATAGAACAGGATGCCGTCGCCGACCGACATGGCGTCGCGCATGAAGTTGCGCCATGTGTACGTTGCGGATGGATTCCTGCAATGTGTACGTTCGAAATATGGACTCACAACCATCTATGCACCGGTACAATTGAAAAGTTAACGAAAGGAATACTAGACGATGCAGACACGAGCTGGGAAGGTCATTCTTCCAGTCTTTCAAAAAATCCAACTCTGCGATGGCGAAGATCAGGGAGCACAACTGTTCGCACGACGATCAGGATTTGATAAAGAACTGTACTACAGAGCCGATATCGGTATCGCGGATGCTTACGACGAGCGCAACGGGAAGAAGTGCAACCTGTTCCCAGTTGTAACGAATGCTTCTGGTGGGGTATGGGAGCCGGCTCTTCTTTACTTGGCATACAGAGTCTTTAATCTCGCTAACTGCACGATGGCGACAAATCATAATGTGGCAGATGATCTTGTACACTTCAAACGCTTTCTCGACGACAAAAATTTGGAATTCGATAATTTCGATTCCCCGGCAAGCTATGAGCTTCCTACTTACAGATACCGCAATTATTTGCAAAGACAATTCGAACAAGGATTTTTACCTGTATCAAGCGCGAAACGTCGCCTCCAGACAGTCATAGGCTTTTATCGCTATCTGATCCAAAGCGAAATATTGACCCCGAAACATGCGCCGTGGCAAGCGATGACGGTCAAACTGCACCTCAGAGACGCAAAAGGATTTGCAAGATCTCGAATCGTGGAAAAGTCAGACCTACGCCTCAAAGCTCGAATGCAACCCGATCCATACGCAGAGACGATAGATGATGGCGGAAAACTGCGCCCTCTATCATGGGAGCATCAGTTGCTACTCATCAGAAACCTTATGGGCTGGACAAATCCAGAGATGGCACTCATACATCTGATCGCCATTTTCACAGGAGCCAGAATTCAGAGCATCCTTACATTAAAACAATCCAATTTCCCTCCCAAGATAGCTGGATATAACGCCGAATACAAGCTAAAGGTAGGACCTGGAACCGGCGTAGACACAAAAGGTAATAAAGGCATTTTTTTGTACTTTCCAGCGTGGCTGTCTCAACGAATCTGTACGTACTCTATCAGCCCGCGTGCTACTAAACGACGGGAACGAACCGTCGACCGTGAACATGAGGACTACCTTTTTCTAACAAAGTACGGCAGCCCATATTACGACACACGACTCAGCATGCAGAAATTCCGCTCCGAAAAAACCTCACGTTACAATAGTAACGGGCAGGAAGTGCGCAAATTCAAAGCTGGACTCATCAACAAAATTCGTCAGACTGATGGTGTTGCAGACTTCTACTACAGATTTCACGACCTCCGTGCGACCTTTGGAATGAACCTCACTGATGCACAATTGCAACTCGTGCAGGAAGGAAAAATTACTCTCGCTCAAGCTAGGGAATATGTGAGATTTCGAATGGGCCATTCATCATACGAGACTACAGACAAGTATCTCAACTATCGTGCAAATTTGGAATTTACTCATGCCATCAGAGATTCCTACGGTGCCTATCTGCAGGACTTGTCCAATGTAATGTTAGGGACTTGATTTTGACCATATATCACGAAAGGAAATCCAACTATCTAGAATTTCCACTACCGAACGAATATGTTCTGCTTCATCCCGAACAAACTGTCTTTGTCTATGGCCGTGGTACCTCGGTGGACGTAGGTCAATTATGTTTTACAAACATAGAAGCCAATATACGCCGAAGAGGGAAAGCGTACCGCGCAGTACCTAGCAGCTTTGATCCGAGCCGAGTTGACCTTGTCCGCAAGATCATCAATTACCTTATTACAAGGTGCGAACGAGGTGATTTTCGGCCGTTAACAAACGCTACGCACGCTCGTCGAGTAGTTGAGTTCATTCGATGGTGCCTCGAAAGCGGGAATGAAGCTGTACTTAGCACAGGTAAAAAGACTGAACGAGCGTTGTTGTCTTATGTCGAGCATCTCCGTGAACGAATCAGAGCCGGATCATTAAGTCCAAATACGGCAGGTCCGATGCAAAGTGACGTTCACGTGTTCTGTAAGGAATTTCATCAAGACTACGAGTTGGCACGCAGGCTGCGGCCAATTGATAAGGGTCAACGATTTATCACGCCCACTGAAACCCCCGACGAGGAGACGGTATCACGCGTACTTGCTTTGACCAGTGCATTATTCAATGAGCTGTCTACATTAACGCTGGAATTTCGCCCATTTCCACACGCGATACCCATGCCAGGTTATCTAAATTTCCCAAACAACGTCTTGTGGTATTTTTCTGGAAAAAAACCCTTTTTGACTGCGGACGATCGTCGGCTTGCAGCTACAGGTACGCCGCCAAGAAAATTCCGCCCAATCGATTTTGAGAATGGAAGAATTTTCGACCCTGAGGAAATCGTTCACCAATATCCGCGACTGAAGACGAAGGCAGATGGTACGCAATCATTGGACTGGCCGCTGGCAGTCAAAAGCATCAGCGAAGCTCGCAATAAGATTAAGCTCTCGAATTCAAACAGATCTGACGTTTACCGACTGGAAGCTGCAATGAAAGCACACAATGCTTTTCTTATCTTATTTGCAGCGGACACCGGCATGAATGCAGCGATCCTGAACGATTGTCCATATTCAGATGATTTTATGGTCACGGAAGGACGACCAAACTTCAGAACTATCAAATTTCGAGCCGGCAAAGAGATAACATTCGAGATTAGCACCGCCCTGCTGCCGCAGTTCAAGCGCTTTCTGAAATTACGCCACTATCTACTTGATGGCAGGAGTTTTGACAACTTGTTTTTCACCTTCGGCTATGATTTGGGCACGAATCGTGAACCACGCAAGATGGGTCTAAAGTTACTTTACCGCGCATATGACGTGCTTGAGCGTATAGATCCATCGCTTAAATTTGTCTTGACTCGGCAGTGGCGGCTTAACTCTGCAGATTTTTATATTCGGGCTGGCGACACTAGTATAGCGGCGGCAATCATGCAGAATTCCGAAAGGACATTGCAGGCGCATTACGCGCAAGGAAGTTCAGCGACCGCTGCCGTCGAGCTCACGAACTTTTTCGCGAGCGTTAAATCTCAGATATCAAATGGCACGACCGAAAAATCTGTCAGCGGAAAGCTAGCCGGATGCCGGGAGCCCGGCAAACCACAAGCTGTGGACGAGTTGGCGAAAGTCGAGCCAGACTGCAGGCGGCTAGGAGGATGCCTCTTCTGTGAAAAGTTTATTGTTCACGCAGACGAGACCGATCTGCGCAAGCTCATGAGTTGCAGATATCTCATTAATGCCTGCAGACGTTTAAGTCAGAACGATGAATCTTTTCAGGCACAGTTTGGTGAAGCACTAGTTAGAATTGATGCAATTTTACACGAAATAAATTCTGTTTCTAATTTTATCCGCGACCTGGCGAAACGGGTCGAATTTGAGGTCAATGAGGATAACATTCTCGATCCACATTTCCAACACAAACTCGATCAATTAGTTACTCTAGGCCTAGTATCAGGTCCCACCGCAAGATAGGTAAAAAATGCAAGCCCTTGCATACCGTAAAAACTATAAGACAAAAGATATCGACGTTCGGGAGCACTCCTGGCTCAGCACTGGTACGACTTATCCGAATAACGATTTCGTAGTGGCGTACTCACTCGATGGCACAATCGCGTCTCGCTACGGAGATATGACATGGGATTTCAATGCCTACGCACATGGAAACCCAGATACTAAGCTAAGCTACACGTTTTGGTGTAGTGATGTTCTCGATGATCGCCATCATTCCCTAATTGCGGAGCTGAAGTGGCTAAACTTCTGCAATATTTGGAAACGCACGGATACAACGCTGGCAACCTCAACCTACAAACTTCTGCATCTCACCGCCTGTCGTATCGCCGGTTACGCTTATAACAACAACACAAGTATTAAAACCCTACTTAGCGACGACGACTCATTTACCCGGTTCGCAAGCTCAATCGCCCCTGCCTTTTCGCGTCACATTCGTCACCTTTTGTTTTCCTTGAACTTGGTCGAGCCGGCCGAACTGGGATTTACACTGGTAGATATGGATGCACAAAAAATATTAATTAGGAATGCCGAGACGATAGTGTACGAGCAAACAGCTCCTATCCCTACTCGGATCTATTCTAATTTACTTTCTTGCATTTCTTCGCAATTGACTGAAACAGAACAATATATAAATCGCTTGTTAGCCATTTCCAAAGAAATCGCCTCTCACCCTTTATGTGGTCGTTCATTGGCGTCACAGCGCAGTCACTGGAAAAAGCGTACGGGAAAATCGTTCGACCTCACCGGCCAACAGTTGAACTTTGAAACGCTAGCGCAAAAACATAACCTCGTCGAGTATTTTAGGGCTTACGATGTGTGGAACGTAAAACTACTATCCGGTCGCTTATCTACGGTCCAAACGTTGTGTAAACTCGCAATTCACGCGTATTCAGGAATGCGCGATAACGAAGTAGAGATGCTGCCATTGGGCTGCTTGGTAACGGAAAAACAATTGGGGCTTGTACACTACCTAATAGTTGGAAAAACTTATAAGTTTAACAGTGGCTTGGGTCGGCGCGCAAAATGGGTGGTCGGGGAAGACGCCGCACGCGGTGTGCGAATCGCACAGCGTCTTTCCAAGTGTGCGTTAGAAATATCCGGCTTTGATCTTCCCGACGAAAATATCCCAGATGATCGCTATCCACTCTTCATATCACTTCTCCATTTAAAGTTTGAACACAAGAAAGTTGACCCGAAGGAGGCGAAAATTCGTCGTGCGGCAGATCTGCATTTTAGAAACCGAAAAACGTGGATCGAATCATTTGTTCTTCAAATTACCGAGCAGGATATCCATGAGCTAAACAACATGGATCCGTTTAGGGATTGGGAAAGAAAATCGTACATATCAGGTAGCCGTTGGCCACTCAAAACTCATCAACTGCGCCGTTCGTTGGCCTTGTATGCTTCTCGCTCAGGCCTAGTGAGCCTACCGTCACTCCGCCGTCAACTTCAACATATAACGCAGGAAATGTCGCTCTACTATGCAAAGGGTAGCCATTTTGCGAAAAATTTTATTGATGACGGGGAAGCGACGAGCCAACGACACTTTTCCCTTGAGGTGCAAGAGACCGCCTCAGAGTCTGAGATGTTATCTTTTTTGCTGAATGTGATAGATAGTGACGAGCGCCTCTTCGGAGGTCAGGGAGCTTTTTGGCAACGCCAAAAGGAGAAGCATAATATAAATATTAGTAAGGTCGATCGCGATAAAACGCTAAAAGATTTTAGAAATGGGCGCCGCAGCTTCCAGTCAACACCTTTAGGCGGATGTGGGAAAGTTGGCGAATGTAATGAGCGTGCGATGGGAAGTTTTATGGGATGTATTTTGGATGACCGATCAGCGTCCGGGGATCCTAAACCCTGCAGATACTCGTACCTCACCCTATCACGGATTGAAGAAGTAATCGTCAGCCAGGAGAAACGAATAGAGAAAGAGGCGCGACTAGGAACGAATAATATGTATTACAAAGAGATATCGGATGATCTAGACGTTTTGAAAAAATATCACGCCAGAATCTCAAAGAAATAGAAGGGAAATTATATTTTGTCAGAAGCGCTACATCTTTATTACGAGGCGTTAAACCGGTTAAAAGAAGGTACGCCTATTGTGCTTCCAAAAGGAACTAAGATTTCGAATGATGCTGTTTCATTGGAGGCGGGGCGAAAAAAAGGAAGTATAAAAAAGTCGAGATCTGGATTCTCCGAACTTATTGAAGCGATTGAACAAGTTCAAGAGAGTCAACGCGAGCGCGTTGCTAAGCAAAAGGAGAAGCATCCCCATAGTGGATTTCAGCAAGACGAGCACTCACTCCAAACGGGAACGGATGCGCAAAGATACCGCGTAATGTATGACAGCCTGCTCGCAGAGCGGGCCGGAGTGCTGCTGGAGGCATTCAAGCAACGAGAGGAAATAAAGTCGTTACGGTCCACCCTCGCAGTACAAGCTGTCGAACTGTCAGATCTGAGGGTCCTTGCAAGCAGTCTCGAGGCTGAGCTTACTCGACTGCGCGCAGGCCGGCTGCAATCGGTACCTATCCAAACTGCTAAGGATGACTAATGCCACAGGTTGGAGAGGTGACTGGCACAGACTATCCAGCGATAGGGCGACTGACCGGTGAAAAACTAGTAGGGAGCCTGCCGGTCGTGGGGAGATCACCTGCTTTTCGCGCCAGTGGAAGTGGCGTCACGCAAGAAGGGCGAAAGCAAGCCGCTTCCCTCGCACCTTCCGCGCGATGAGCGGGTAGTCCGCCGTGCGATCAAAGCGTGCCCGGACTGTAGCTCAAGCTGAAGAATCTGGCCAGCCTTGATCCGCTATGTCGACGACGGCCCGCATTGGAATCGACAACTCGGCCGCCGAACGGGCGCAGCGCGGCGTCATGCTGCGCCGCCGGCACTTCCTCTTTGCCGGCGCCAGTGGCCGTGAGCGCGCTGCTGTCATGTATGGCCTGATCAGGCACCGCTAAGCTCAATAGCATCGCCCCAAAGCCTGGTTGCGTTACGTGCTGCCCCCCATCGCCAACCACCCCGCTAATTGGGTGGGTGGGCTCTTGGCTTGGAACAATGCCGCCCAACTAGCCGGCACTGAGCTCCGCTTCCCAGCGGTGTTGCAGGCATCATTTCGCTTCATCGTCTCGGTTCAAGACAGTGCTGCGAAGACACTTACACTTGGGTCACGTGCTGGCTGATATCGCCGGCCACCCGATGTGGCTGAGAACGTGCTCGATCGGCAGTTTCAGGCCGAGGCGCCGAACCAGAAATGGGGGGCCGACTTCACCTATATCTGGACTGCCGAAGGATGGCGGTACGTCGCCGCCGTACCTGGATTTGTATTCGCGTCGTATTGTTGGCTGGTCCATGCAGGACAGCATGATGTCTAGACGGTGCTGGGATACCGCTTACTTTTCATCTTAGCCCACGTGCTTCTTAACGACAGACGAACATTGTGCCTTGCCTTTGGAAGCATCGGGATCCTTTGGCGTCGCTTCCGTTCAAGCGTCAGTGCCGTGCTCGTCCATCAGGTCCAGAATGCGCCCTGGCTTGATGTTCAAGGCTAAGCTCAGCTTAAAAATGGACGTAAGCGAGGGCTGTTTTTCCCCCAGTTCAAGCGAAGAAATATATTTCCGCTGCAGACCTGCCTTGAAGCCGAGCTCCTCCTGAGTCAGCCCTGCTGCCAACCTCAGTTTTCGTAACTCCTTTCCGAAAACCACCGGAATGTTTTTTTCCACGCTCCCCCCTTTGATGGGAGGGAACAGTGGGATACTCAGCAACGTTTGTCTTCCCACTATTGTGGGAATTTTCGGGCGCGCTTATCATTCCGGTTTTTTACCTATGCCCGTCTCATCAAGCGTCAGAGCCCTATCTCAAACAATTGGAAGTCTTGTGGAAGCACATCCCAAGGTCTTTCGTGGCAACATTCCTCAAGTGTCCCCTTCGATTCCAAGTGGGTGGAGGGGTCTGGTGGATGAATTTTGCCGCCTGCTCGAACAAATATGCGACGAGCGTGAGTTAGCTAGCCTTCAATTTCATGGAATTTTCGATGAATCCGGCTACCTCATTCTCGACTTTACATTCGGTCACGAGCTCAGCCAAAATCAGACCCGAACTATTGACGCTCGCCGTTTTGCGTTAAGTACTCGGAGTGTATTTACTTGCTCCGTCTGCGGCCACCTGATCGACAATCCAAGCACCGCGCCGCCCATTCTTTGCAAGGAACACAACAAACTAAGGTAGGTACCCAGACGATTTATCTTGAAAATAGGCAACTTGACTTTATCATTTCGACTATGATTGGAAGCATCACGCATAAAAATTTGACCTGAGGGACAAGCGGCTTGTGGATCAATCCCTTGCCTCACAAAAATCTACGAGAGGAGCACGAAGTGGGAAAACCTTGGCTTAGCAGCCTCACATTTGTTGGCTTTTATGTCAATGCCGCGATTGATCACGGAAAAGGGGCTGAAGTATCGTTCGACGATATCTATCACGGCTTGGAAAAGGGCACTTTATTACAAGATTTGAACGCGAAGTTACCGAACACCTTTGATTTCAGCATCTTCCCGCCTGGAAGCGAAAAAGAGAGGGAATTCCTGGAAGTTCTTAAACAGGCCGCAGGCGGGCTTGAAGGTCGCGAACGCAAGAAAACTGGAGTTCAAAACTCTGGACTTAACCTGCTACTGGCCTTCATCTTGGAAGTTATCCAGCAGGAAGAGTGGAGCAAGCCGTAATTCATGCTTCGAGCAGCTTTGACGGAGATGGCCGCTCTTGCCAGGTTCCGCCGTGACGGGAAGCTGTACCGCACCGAAGTCCTGCTATCCCCGTACATTCCAACCTTAGGTCAGAGCAAGGCGACAGCATCGCTCGCCCTAACTTGAAGAAGTCCTGAAAGACATATGAAAAAGAGGAAAACGACACCGCCACTTACATTTGCGGAGTACCAGCGCCTATACAACGTCATTCAGAGCCTCTCGAATAACTGGAACAAAGACCCTGGACGTTCCTGCGTCTTCTTTAGCATCACAGGTGCTGCGTTGATGCAGAAGCATTACCAGCTAAACGCGAAGGTCATCTGTGGCAGCGGTGCGGTCATGCTCGACCCGAAGACTGAAACAGTTCTTTCGTGGTTCAATCATAATCCGGACGGCACTCTAACGACCGGCGCTGCAGCGTTCCATACATGGATCGAATGTGACGGCTGGCTGATTGATCTAATGGCGCCAAACTACCACGAGGCATTAATCGGCGCCACGTTTGGGCAGGCTGCCAGTTATCCAAGAGCACCATCGCCCCTGGCTGTACCTCGGATGATGTTACAAAAGCCACGGACTCGAACTGAAGGCGCCCTCAATGACATGAAAAAAGGTGGCGACTGCGTGTTTGTGCCCGACCAAGAGGTAACGAAATCCGTCATTGACACGGCATTCGAAAGTACCGAATTTGGGGACATTATCAACATTGCTTTCGCATGGCACCGTCCAATCCCGAAGACGATGGAACAATCCATCACTATCACGGATGACCTAGGAGAGATCACCAACATCACAATGATCAAGCGTGAACTCGTTGGGGGTTGGTAATTAAGTATATTTTTCGAGATATCAGTGGGCCCCGCATTAACCATCCACGTCCGAGAGCAATCACATTCAGCTGTATTTTCAAGCCAGGAATACCATCAGGTACACAGACAGCGAGTCCGACTGACCCCTACGCTCAATCCCGACAGCCGCTCCACACAGCATCCTAAGGTTCGCAGGTGCTTGCGCACCATCGACATGCCTAGCCCATCCAGAGGGAAAATTGCTCTTCAGAGTCCATCCACGAGGAGAGCATTAAATGGCAATCGACGCATATCTGCAGATCGACGGCATCAAAGGCGAGTCTGCTGAGTCGGCGCATCAGGGATGGATCGAAATCACTTGGGCCCACCGAGGCGTCACCCAGCCGCGGAGCGCCACGGTGTCCAGCGCCGGCGGCAATACCTCCTACATAGCGAGCACCGAACCCTGTCCTTTTCAAAGCTGGAGGACTTCTCCTCGCCGATCCTGATGCAACACTGCTCGATGGGCAAGACTATCCCCAAGGCGAAGTCGGAATTCATGCGCGCCGATGGCCAGGGCACGCCGGTGAAGTACTCAGGTCGAACTGGAGAACGTTATGCTGACCGGTCAACTCGCGAATGACTTGTTCAACGAGATAGGACCTGCCGTGAAGAAGGCGGACTCATTCAGCTGCACTCCAGATTACCGCGAAAGACGCAGGGGCGATCTTGATTGCGTCTACACGAAGAACGGCGGGTACGTTTGCTATTTTGGGCTCGAAGTGCCGACCGGGGAGAGCATGTATGGGACTATCTAGTGATCGGCGACCTGTTTCTCGTGTAGTTCGTTCAGGCGCGGGTAGCAAGCCGTGCAATATGCTCCGCGCCGCCCTCAGCTTCCCCATCTCTTCGATTCCATTAATAACGAGATTTTAAGCCGGCAATATGATAGCATCTAAGAAACATATAACATCGGCAGCGCCAGTTTCCTCCGGAAAATAGTGTCGTTGCATGAAGCGTGACGCGTCAGCGTCGTGCGGGAGAGAGGAAAGACGCGCAGTGGTGACCCGAACAGCCAACGAAATCACAGTACGAGAGGTGCTTGAGAAATTCGAGGTCGAGTTCGCTCCAGTTGCCGAAGCAGTCGGGAATGGCGAGTTTGCCCTTTGGGTCGGCTCGGGAATTTCAAGGCAGGCGCCCAATCTCGGCAACCTCATCGAGCGGGCTTTTGACTATATCCGAGAGAGAGCAATCGATCCCGCAACCACGGCTGCCTATATGCCAGCGCTTGAGGAGGCGCTGGTCCTTGCAGAGGTGGAGCCAGCAAACGTCCAAGCACAGTACGGACGACCGCTCGCGGTCTGGCCAGAGCATGAGGCGATCATCAGCCGCCTATGGAATAAATATTCTCGCGTGCTCGACATCCGCATCGCCGAGAGGGACGCGGATTTCATCTTGTGGGATGCGATCAATATCAGGCAGGCCTTTGAGCACCCCGCGCCACCCGCCGCGGAGCATCTCTGCATCGCGATCCTGATCCTCGAGGGCTCGGTACAGGCCATTGCCTCGGCAAATTGGGATGGTTTCATCGAAGCGGCAGTGAGGCGGCTGAGCAATGGCGTACCTGGCGTCATGCAGGTCGTTGTCGATCCCGATCAACTCCGGGGCCCCGCAGGTCGGGCACGATTACTGAAGTTCCATGGCTGTATTGTGCACGCCACCCGCGAGCCGTCGGTCTTTCGGCAGTTCCTGACAGGCAGCCACACTCAGATCATGGACTGGCCGGAGAACGCTGAATTCGCGGCAATGCGCAACGCGGTCATCGGACTTGCGACAGCTCAAAAAACACTCGTGCTTGGCCTTTCGGTCCAAGACAATAATCTACAGACCCTCTTCGCGCGTGTTAGGGCCGTGCATGCTTGGCCATGGCCCTCCGCTCCAGCTGCGCCGGCATACATTTTCTGTGAAGACAGGATCCAGCAAGGTCAACGCGACGTGCTGCGCCTCAGCTATGGCGACGCATACAATAATAATCCGGCCGCCGTTCATGAGGCCACACTGCTGCGCGCTTGGGGCGAGAAAGTGTTGATCGCGCTCGTTTTGAAGCTCCTTGTGAATAAGCTCACCCGGCTGATGGAAATTAGTCTCACTACCTTGGGAAAGGGACCGATCGCAGATGAACTCGAGCCGTTGCTGAAGGCGTTGCGGAACGACATTTCTGAGCTCGCAGTCCCGGCTCCCGGGATGCAGCACCGGACCGACTTCGTGAACCGTGCCATCGTGATGTGGTCGCGCATGCTGTCGGTGTTCCGCAGCGGCGCCCTGCCCGCAAATCCTGACGCCTATGAGACACTGTGCAACTCGACGCCCAATCTCATTCCGGCTGACCAGAATGCCCAAGCCATGGGTCTAGGACGGCTTGGGATCGCATTATCGCTGCTCCAATATGGACGCGTAGCCGGACTGTGGAGTCTGAGTCAACCGGCGACTAACGACTTGACGGCGGGAGCAATTACAGCTTGCGCGTCGCGTCCTGACGGAATGGATCGGCCGCTCTTTGTCGTGAAGTCGGCCACGGAAGCGATTGCGCTTAAGAAAATTGGCGCCTTCCTCAATGACAATGCGATCATCGTACATGCCGACGATACCTGGCATCAGATGGTAGGGAGTGGCGTAAGCCCGCGGCGCGTGCGCGCAGCCCCCGGACGGACCGGGCGTGTCGGCGAAACCCATGTCAGCCTTGGCAATCTGCTCGCGCGCTGCAGCGATGCCGCTACACTACAACAGGAATTTGTCGCGGAGATGATGCTTTGAACGACTCCCCCCTCGTAAAAGCAATCCAGGAGCGGCTTCGCGGTGCTGGCTACCGCGACCTGTCGACACCCTTCAAGGTCGCGGGCGTCGAGTTCGCATTCACCGCCGCAATGCGTGGTAGCGAAGGCCGGGCGCTGGACTTAATACTCTTGGTCGATACGACGACTGGAGACTTCGGCGATCGCGACGGCGCACGCGTCCGACAACGAGTAGAAGCGTTGAGCCGCGCGCTCGACGTCACGGGCTCACGCTATGTCGTTACCGTCATCCTCGCGGGCGCACTGCTGGCGGAAGATATCGAAGCGATGTCCGAGACCTGCCGAGTGTTGCAGATCGAAGGCATTTCGCTTGATGACCAGGGCCACCCAGCGGACGAGGCCGCTGAATGCCAGCTCGACGATCGTATTCGTGTCCTCCTCCCGCTCACGCTTCCCGTTCCTCTTATAGTGACGCGGGACGGTAGCGGCCCCGCCATGGAGCAGCTGGTTCACGCCCTGCCCGCTGGCACGAACAAAGCGCTCGTCGATGCTGTGATCGCCGCTTCGAGTGCCGGGGAGCAAGCGGTTACCAATGCTGTGGCTCTGCTAATAAACGATGCCTTCCAGTCCGAACCGGGAGAGGATCGGTTATGAGCGATCTCATCCTCAAGAGCCTCGACATCAACAATTTCCGCAGCATCCGCGGACAGATTCACGCGCCGCTCGACGCCAAGGTCGTGCTTGTTCATGGCGAGAATGGTGCGGGAAAAACCAGCTTGCTGTCGGCCGTCGAGCTGGCACTCACCGGTAAGGTCCAGTCGCTAGAGCGTGCTGACCCAGGATATGAAAAGCAATTGCTGCATCGCTTGGCAACCGAGGGCAGCGTGCTTCTGAAGACACAGGCCGGGACATCGGAACAAAGTTTCAAGGCGGCGTTAAATGCAGCCGGTGCGCAATCGATCTGCGCGCTTGACCAGCGGCTTGCAGCCTTCTTCAGGGAACGGGCGTTCCTACCGCAGTCGTTGCTCGGACAGCTACTCCAGATTTATCAGGATGCCGGAAACGATGCAGCATCGCCCCTAGCGCAGTTTGTGGCCAACTTACTGGGGCTCGATCAGCTGGACGCTCTTGAAGCCGGGCTGAAGCCGCTCGCGGACGTGCGCAACGTCCGTAAGAATGTGGACGGCTGGCTGGCGGCGGAAAATGAGAAGTCGCGCCTCGACCGGCTGCTTTCCGACCAGCAAAGGACTCGCGACGGACTAAATGAGCAAATTCGAAACGCGGTCAGCGAGCTCGCGACGCTTTGCACTGCGCTTGAGTTGCCTATCAAGGTGGCGGAGGAAACGATCGACGAGGTAGCGGCGGCCCTTTTAGTCGGCAACGACTCCGACGCCTTCGCTCGGCTGACGGACCAGCAGCGGAGACTGGCCTCAATCCGTCGTGAGATCGATGCGGCGCAAACCGCGATCAAGTCCAATGCTGCGCTCACACCGGCCGGTGAGGACGAAGCCAGCAGGGCGTTTGGTCGCTGGGAAGAGCAATATGGGGAACGCGTTAGGGTGCTCCGCAGCCGTGTGGAAGCGTCGCTACCCAATGTCTCGTTACCAAGCGATCCGGAGCAGATCGCGGAAACGGCGCTGACGGGACTGCGCACCGAACAGAAGCAGCTCTCTGGTCGCGCGTCGCAGGCACGGGCGGACATCGGCCGGCATGCGATAGCAAAGGATGAGCGTGATGTTGCGCTGCGTCAACGTGACACGATCGATCAAGAGATCGCTCGCTTGTCAACAAGTGCGGGGAGTCTCGGGTCGGTACTAGCGGAGCTCACATCGTTTATTACCGACGAGACTTGTCCGGTCTGCGATCGAGACTTCAGCGAGGTTAGCAAGATCCCGCTCAGCGAACATATTCATGACAAAGTGCGGATGCTTTCTGCATCGGCAGAGCGGCTATTGACACTCGGACGTACCCGGAGCGAAACACAGATTACCATCGAGCGGCTAAGCAGCGAAATCGAGGCAATTGCTGCACGCATGCTCGAAGAGAAAGCGCTGGCCGAGCTCGACCGGCGTTTGGCCTCCTTTGCGGCACTGGTCAACGAACTTGAAACCATTATCGAGGCGTTGCGCGAAGGCGGGCGGCTGCGTGCAGCGCACGTCGCTGCGCGGCGTGCAGTGAACGAAGCCCAGGCACGCCATGTGTCGCTTGCCACTGCGCGTGAAACGTTGAATGATTTTGCGCTTTCGATTGGAGCGCTCGCGCTCGAAGAGGGCGAGTCGTTCGAGGCGGCCGCAGCACGACTGAGCGCGTTTCTCACGGTTCAGGCGACGCGCCTCGAGGAGCGGCTTTCAATGCGGCGCGGGTGCGCCGATCAAGTCGCGACTATCCGCTCGGGGCTCACGCGCAGGAAGGAAGCTGACGAACGGATTTCAGCCGACTTGGCCTCGTGGCAGGGCGCTGACCAAGCCCTCGGGCGCGCGCAAATCTTGCGCGACCATGGCAATACGATCCGAAGTGCCGTCGACCGGGTGCGCTCCGCAATCATCCGGAGGGAGTTCAACGACCGGCTCAATCGCGTCTGGCGGGATCTATTTGTGCGACTGGCGCCGGGCGAGCCGTTCGTACCAGCATTTCGGATCCCGGAATCGTCTACGCACCAGCTCCAGCCAAAGCTCATCACAGAATACCGGGACGGTGGCGAGGCCGGTGGAACGCCGGGCGCCATGCTGAGCGCCGGCAATCTTAATACCGCGGCACTTACCTTGTTCATCGCGCTACATCTCTCGGTGCCCCAAGAGCTACCTTGGCTGATCCTCGATGATCCAGTGCAGTCAATGGACGACGTCCATATCGCCCAATTCGCGGCGCTGCTGAGGACCTTGTCAAAAGAGCATAAACGCCAAGTGATGATTGCGGTGCATGATCGCCAGCTGTTCGAGTATCTCAAACTCGAGCTCAGCCCGGCCTTCCCGGACGATAGCCTGCTAACGCTCGAGCTATCGCGGGGCCCACGCAGAGACAGTATTTGCCTCTCGAGGCGGTTCTCGTTTAGGCAAGAGACTGCTCTTCTTGTCGCCGCTTAACGCGTTTCCGAACCGCGGAGACACAATTTCCAGCTTGGGACTTCAGTGGCGGGGAACAGTCTTTACGACCGCAGCATGCACGCAATGTATTACCAACAAGGCTCATCACGCGGCGTGGGAGCGCTCTTTGCTGCCCCCTCGAATCTCCGCGAGGTCCCACTTCTAGCTAGCTCAGTTCCTCCCGGCTCTGTGAGTTCCATAGCGTCTCCCGTGTCGGCCACCTTGCTGTATGGATACGGAGTCGTGGGATTGCTTACGACCTCAGACTTTGGGACAACTTGCCAAGGTCGAGATCACATGTTGGCGGAACGAAGCTCGACGGGCGTGGAGAAAGCATCGCCGACTTCCTGTCACGCACAGGCTGCCAGGACGGATTGCGATCTTCGAGATCAAGACGACCAAGACTCCGCTTCTTGAGCCGAAGCCTTTTCGGGGAGACCTCCATGCTCCTAACAAACTGCTGTGTGCCACGATATCCCAAGTGTTCGACCAGCGCTCCGAGCTGACAACGAACTTTCATGCGAAGAAAGTCGGCTTGCGAGGCATGCAAGATACTCATGTCGAACACGTCCATTGCGTGGTCATTGCGGGCCGGAGTCCTGACACTCTGCGAGGCGCCGTTAGCTGGATCTTTTCCGAAACGCGACCAAGGACGTTGCGGTCGTCACCTTCGACAAACTGCTTGAGAAACTTCGTGCTATCCACGCGCTCATGTCCAAAAGTTCGACGCCACCTGCCAGTCTCGCGAAGATCGGCGAAAGCCCCATTGAGTCAGACGTCAACGAGGAGCTCTAGCTTCCCATGCGCCGTACTATGCTGGCGAATGTGGACGTTGCTTCAATTCCGCCATCCATTCGATATGCTCCTGCATACCCTTCGTCTGCTGCTCATCCCGGTCCCCTACGCTCTAATGCGCTCCGCGGCCCTGCTGAGGTGAAGGTGGCAAGGGGGTGCCCGCCGCCCGTCGGCCGCAGTGCTGGCTCTGGTTCTGGTTCTGACCGAGGCTTAATTAGAGCATCTCAACATGCGGAACTGGGGCTCCTGCTAACTCCCATCTGGTAATGGCTTGCGCCACGCGCATCTCGGTCACTCCGGCTTGGTACTCAACGATGTCGACATTTAGCAAAAAGTAGTAGAAGTAACCCTCCGCAGTCTTTGCAGCCGAAGACATCACATTTACCCCATTAGATCTTACTGCTCGAGCGAGGGCTTGGAAATTCGGGCGCGACGTTTCGAAATGAGCAACTCCATAGTCGAGCAGATCGCTACAAAGCTCTGGTATGTCAATTGGATCTTCATGGAAAGCGATGCGCATAGTTACCTATTCTAAAGCCAACAATACGATTGACCAGTAGTTATCATTTTCAGGCAAGCGCAGGCGGAGAGCCTGTCGGCGTTAGCGATTGCATGGTCTTGCGCACCTCATCCCATTTCGTGGACAACGGCGCGCGGTAAAAATAACAGTCGCTGCCTGCAGCGCATCCAGCACTGCGGTTAGACGACGTCACATTCACCATTCAAGCCGTCAGTATATCTAATACTTTTTCTTTGCACAGGATCGTTTCCAGCAATGCTGGTCAGAGTCAAGGGCCAGAAGCTCGCGATCGACGATCTGGGCACGAGCGCTCCATGATCGATCAAGGTCGGGCGTGCAATTTTTTTTGGGGGGCGGCAGCCAGTTTGCGACTTTAAGGGGGCGACCACCGCAGACGTCGCCACGTTAACAGGAAGAAAAAACAGTACTCTTTAATACTATGTTGTGGTAATTTTGCCAACACGACGCCTGTCGCTTAAAAATGGACGAGTTTCCCAGTTCCCGAGATGACCGACTAACGCATCGAAAATTTATGACAACATCAATACTCACCAGCAACAGCAAGTACGAAATTTTTGGTAGTTATGACGACGTCGCCCCATTTCTTGAACAGGTGATCCAAGCGGCAGATGCTCACCGCAACGCGCTCGGTTTCTTAGCCGAAAGCGTCTTTCATGATTTTGCGCGCCGCGAGCGGCTCTTGGTGGTTACAGAGCGCATCCCATCCGGACGTCGCTACGTGGGACACCTACTGTTTCGGCCGCGATATCCTCGTGCTCATGTGCTGCAGATGCTGACACTACCGGAATTTAAGAGGCTTGGACTTGCGAGCCAGCTGCTTAATCACTTGCGTGCACAGCTTACTAAAAACGGATTTATTTCCATTTACGCTCGCGTTGCCGAAGATCTAATTGAGTCGAACGAATTCTGGCATAAGCAGGGGTTTTACGTGCAGCGCGTGGAGAAAGGCGGAAGTACTCGAAACCGTCAAATACATGTCCGATGTCACGAACTTGCTTCGCCTCAACTGTTCCCAGCCAGCGGTATTGATGCCCAGAACCCACTGGGACTGATTACTTCTGCTGCAGACGTCGTACCTTTATTCTTGCTTGATCTTAACGTTTTGTTTGATGTGGCGCCGCGTAGACCACGTCATGCCGAAGCTGCCAGCCTGTTCCAGGCCGAGCGATCAAATTTTTGCCGCCTGGCCATCAGCACGGAGATTCGCGACGAACTCCAACGGACAGCACATGTAGGGCGCACCGACCCTATGGCGGCGTACATATCGCTGTACCCATCATTCCCGATCGCTGATGCTAAAGACTCGGAAAAATTGCTGGATGAGCTCGCTGCCTTAATTTTCCCGGCAAGGTTCAAGAAGAATCAGCTTTCGGCCAATGATCGCTCAGATCTCAGGCACGTCGCGACTGCTATTCAACATGAGCTGGCAGGCCTGATAACGAACGATCAGGCAATCCTATCTGCGGCACACGGGATCCAAAAACGTTTCGCCGTCGAGATCGTTTCACCGGCCGCGTTCCGAGTAGAAGGTGACGCTCCAAGCGCTAACACGGCGTTTGAAACTCGACAGGATGTCACCTTAGCCCTACAAGAAGTTGCGACGGCCGATGAGGCAGCTGTCCGAGCTCTACTATCTAAACTTTCGTTGTCGGGTTCAAGTATCGCAGCTGGATGGATACCCATTGCCCCTCAGGGGCGCATAGCAACATGCCGTGCTGTCTGGCATGGCAACGAACTGGTCGGTTACGCGACCTGGGCTGCGAAGGGCGGCGTTGGTGTCATTACGATCCGAATCGCGGTGAACGAGGCATCCCCTCACGCGTTGAACGCCGCTCGGATCCTTCTAATTTACATGTTGGAGAATCTGGCAATCAAAGGATCTCAGAGTATTCGGCTTGAGCTGCCGCCGAATCAGTCTCATGTCAGGGAGCTGGCCGCTGGCTTCGGATTTTACAGCACAGGGGACCATACTTGCCTTACCAAGCTGGTACTTGGCAGCGTTCTGATAGATGCTACGTGGCGTGAGGGGCAGTCGGAGTTGGCAACGAAATGCGGGCTGAGGTTACCGACAACGGCACCAAATTATCGAAACGCCGACCAGCCGATTAGAGTGCAGACTCCGAACGGAAATCAAACCCACGTCCCGTTGGATATGCTTGAGACGCTGCTCTCACCCGCATTGCTATGTCTACCAGGCAGGCCGACGGTTTTGACACCAATCCAAAACAAGTTTGCGGATGAGCTTCTGGGGAGCTCGCCACAGGCCTCGCTACTCCCACGCTCGACAGCCTCTTTGTTTCACGACCGACACTACCTCAGTGGCCCCCGCACGTTGCGGTACTTCAAGAGAGGAACGATAATATTGTTTTATGAATCGACGAAAAATAGGGGTCGGGCTGCTGTGGTTGCCATTGGCCGCGTGCGCGAAGCGTATCTTCAACCAGCCAATTCGCTCGACGGAGATGGCCTTGCGCATTCGGTGCTTACGACAGATACATTGGGCCGAATCGGCAAATCGAAGATGAAAACTGTGACGATATTTGACAATATTTTTACGCTACCTCGCCCGGTACCGCTGACTACGCTAAAACGTATCGGATGCGGAAACGCCACTCATTTGATCACTACTCGCCCTCTTACGGATGTGCAGTTTCAGCAGATCTTGACAGAGGCGTTTTCAGGTGGCTAAGCCAGAACACATACTGATATCGTTGGCGCCCCGTCACGCAAAAAATATATTTGATGGCATAAAACACATTGAACTTCGTCGACGGCCTATGAACATTGAACCAGGGACGATCGTATGGATATATGTGACGTTACCCGTTGGCGTACTTATGGGTAGAGCGAAGATCGCGGCTCTACATACCGCCGCCCCCGATTCTCTATGGCGACGATTCGGCGCAGTGTCCGGACTCGCGAAAAACGAGTTCTTAGGCTACTTGAACGGCCTTGCTCAGGGCGTTGTGCTTGTCCTGGAAGACGTGAAGACCTTGCGTGAACCGCTGTCGCTTGAGGCTTTGCGTCACATCGCTGAAGGGTTCAATCCGCCGCAATTTTTCATTCGCATTGACGACGAACACCCTTTATTTTCCTCATTGACAGCTCCGGCCAATACGCTTTTTCGACGGAAAGGTCTCGCGGGAATCGATGCTAGCAACAGTGCTAAGACAAGGCAAGGATAAATGTTCTGGCCAATCGCCGCGACGCGCGTCCTGCCCACCTCCTAAACTGGCATAAAATACAAATTTTTGTGAAGCAAGGATAGGAAGGTAGACAGTGTCTGAGTTGATTCACTTTGAGTACCCGCCGCCGCGATCATGGGAACAGTTTGAGGAGCTGTGTGCTGACCTGTTTGAGGCCATGTGGAGTGATCATGGCTTAGTGCGTCATGGGCGCGCGGGTCAGGTTCAGCACGGCGTGGACATTGTTGCTACCCGTGGGGGAATCTACCCGGTCGGTCTGCAGTGTAAGAAGAAATCCCGGTGGCCTGTCAAGAAGCTCAGCTTCACGGAGATTGAACACGAAGTCGACGAGGCAGAGAAGTTCAATCCCAAGTTAAAGGAGCTATACATCCTCACAACTGCTGCTTCGGATGAGCGATTGCAACAGCAGGTGCGAAACATGAATAACGCACGCGAAAAGCAGAAAAAGTTCCCCACAGTCGTCTTGTTCTGGCCTGAGATTGTGCGACGAGTCGCACGCTTTCATCAAGTGGCCAGGAAGCACTTCCCCATCGGGGGCAGTGACAACGACTTTTCACCGCTGCTTGCAACTTGGTACACCCGCAATGGTAGGATCGAACTGGTCGACATGGACTGGCATCTTGCGGCCGCTGAAGTGGGCGAAGATTTTCATGACTGGCCGACAGGCCGCGTGATTATTCGCCAGCGGGAGACTGATGCTGTAATGGCCAAACTGCAGAAGATGGAGGGAAAGCCAGCGTCTCCACAAGGACGCGCGGCAAAAATTGAGCTGCGGCGGAAACTTCGCTACCTTCGAGAGAGAGAACATCGTGCTCAAGAAACTATCCGCATGTTGTACACGAATGAGCGCTTAAAGTTCTACATGATGGATCTCGATGAAACAGGAGATGATTCAAAAGAAATTCTGCAGGCGGTCATTGAATTCGAAGTTCATCAAGGCGTCGAAAATACAGGATTAGAGAAAATTCGGCTATTACCGCCGACACCTCAATTGCTAGTCGGAACACGGTCTTCAACGAGCATCGCCAATAGCGATTTGCCGATCAACATGCCTCCCACCGAGTATTTAAAGATTCTGCAAGCGGAAAGAGAATTTCCGGATAAATTCTATGGAAACGCGCTAGTTAAGGTGGTTTCTGAGCTTCCGGCATCGGTGAGAAGGAGGTATGCTATTCCGGCTATCCTTCGCAGAATTCATCGGATAATGGACGAGGACAATAAGACTGCCGCTGAAATGCAACTGGCCGGTTATTTTGACTTAGATTTGTGGAAATATAAGCACTGACTGACTGACTGACTGGCCAAACACATCCGTGACGGAATGTAAAACAGGCGATTTCTCGACCTTCATCTCTGCTTTCCTACTAAGAAGGCGCGTTTCGCTGGCAAGCATTTAATGAGTATTTGCGGTTTTGGGACTGTCGCTTTAAATATCCGTTCAGACCTAAGACGTCTCGTCTCGGCGACGGTTCCTCAACTTGCATCAATTGCGCGATAAATTTCCATTCGGCGATTTCCACCGGAGTAATTGATAAGCGGCTTCCTTTCGCTAAAATTTGCATACCTTCGAGCTGAGGGTACTGTCGCAGCATACTTAACGGAATAAATCTGGTCCTTCGCACGTACCGGACATCAAAGTTAAGCCATCTTGGGTTTTCCGCCGTAGCCCTGGATTCGAAGTACCGACTCTTTTCGTCAAATTGGATAGCGTCCGGATAGGAAGTACTGACTACCTCAACGATTCCGGTTATTCCGATATCGGCGCAGCTCGAATGATAGAAAAAGGCCAAATCCCCCACCCGTATGTCGCGCATAAAATTTCGCGCTTGAAAATTGCGCACACCGGTCCAGGGAACGTCACGTAATCGGTCTGCGGCCAGATCGTCGATACTCAAGTCTCCCGGCTCCGATTTAAGTAACCAGTAGCGCATGCAGTTCTCCGTAGAATGTTAGTAAATAGATCAACTATTTAAATGTTGGCTGGGCCTACGATGCCACGTCAAAATCCGTTTTCCCCTTTTACTCACAAAAGCTATGACTCAGTGGCCACTGCACATGTGACTTTCCGAAATAGATGCGACGAAAGCTACTGCGGCACCGGGCTGTGCCCGCCAGATTTGCTAATGGCTGCGACGATTTTTCGCTGAATAGCTGCGACGGACCCCTACGGATATCGAAATAGCTGCGACCCACTGCGTCCCTGATCTGACAATTGCCGCAACGCCACCAGCGGAGCCGCGACCGGCTGCTTCCGACCTATTGCGTTGAAAAAGTCCGCTTGAGTTCGTAATCTCGTTGGCCTGTCGCTGTCTAATGGGCCAAGAATACGGAGGTTGCGATGATGGGACGCCAAGCAACGAAGCGGGAGCTGTTCGTATCAGTCAGTCTAGACGAATATGTTCCCCAAGACCATCTGTTGAGAGCGGTTGATCGATATCTCGACCTAAGCGACTTTCGGCAGAATCTGGCCGAGTCGTACAGTCATACTGGCCGGCCGTCGATCGATCCCGAGCTGCTGGCGCGCATGCTGATCATCGGCTACTGCTACGGGATCCGGTCGGAGCGTCGACTGTGCGAAGAAGTCGGCATGAACCTGGCTTACCGCTGGTTCTGCCGACTCGGATTGAAAGACAAAGTGCCGGACCACTCGAGCTTTTCGAAGAATCGGCACGGTCGGTTTCGTGACCACGATGCCTTTCGAAAGCTGTTCGATTCAGTGCTTCAACGCTGCATGGCCGAGGGCCTGGTGCAAGGCGAAGGTTTTGCAACGGACGCCAGCATGATCAAGGCTGACGCCCAACGTCACCGTTCTTGTCCGGGTAGTGCCGATATCGATTGGGGTGATCCGGAGCAGGCAAGTCGACCGGTGCGCGAGTATTTGGCCGCGCTGGAATAGGCTAACCCAGTGCCGCCCACGCCAAAAAGAATATCGCTGACTGATCCAGCATCGACCTGGACTGCTGCTGCCGGGCCGGCTATTTTTGCTTACTCAACAAATTATCTGATCGATCTAAAGGCGGGAATAATTGTCGATGTCGAGGCATCGGCCGTGAATAAAATGGCCGAAGTCGAAGCCACCAAGATCATGATCGATCGCGTCGAAGAAAAATTTGCGATCAAACCGCGGCGACTGGTGGGCGATACAAACTACGGTGTCGCTGCAATGTTGGGGTGGCTGGTCGACGAAAAGAGAATTGCCCCGCATGTTCCGGTATGGGATAAATCCGAGCATCACGACGGCACTTTCAGCCGTACCGATTTCTTCTTCGACGCCGACAATAATTGCTATGTTTGCCCAGCCGGTAAGTCCCTCAGGCCGCCTCAACGAGGTCAAGTTAAAACACCGCTTCGCTATCGTGCTAGCGTGTACGACTGCCGGGTTTGCGACCTCAAATCTAAATGCTGTCCGAACATGGTCGCTCGAAAGATCGACCGTAGCCTGCAGGAGCCTGCACGGGATGTCGCCCGTGCTATCGGCAAGACCGAGGCGTATCGCCAGTCACGTTGTGAACGAAAGAAGGTCGAAATGCTGTTTGCCCACCTCAAACGCATCCTCAAATTGGGCCAATTACGCTTGCGTGGCCCCAGCGGTGCACACGATGAGTTTCTATTGGTGGCAACGGCGCAAAATCTTCGCCGAATGGCCAAAAAACTGTTTCTGCCGAACCGGAATATGAAGCCAATGATCAGTTAAACGAACCCGGCATTGGCTACGTCACGAACTTTTCCTGTACAGTTACTTCATCAGGCGTGCTCTTGCCTGGGAGTTTTTCAACGCAATAGACCCAAAGCAGACAATGCAGCTGAACCATAGGCGTGCAACAACGATCATGCTTGCGCAATCTGGCTATGTCCGTGCGAAAAAAAGCCCTTCTAGTTGACGACCAGCTACTCGACAGCACGGTGATGTCCCCCACGCCCTTTCGTCTTCTTCGGATGTAACGAAGCCAGCACCCCCTGGCGTGATGAACTGGTCACCTATGGTGTCCGCCTACACCAGTTGGATAAAGCCGACACATCGTTGCTCGCTCATGTGCATGGATGACTCCCTTTGCTGGATGGACACCGCCCTGGCCTGCCTTGCCCGGTCTCCGTGTGCCGCAGGCGACACCGCCCTGCTCGGCAAAAGCGGTTGCCAATTTAACGGCAGTCGCAGCACGTTGTTCTGACGTAGGTCTGCCGACGATGATGGTGTCAGCCAAGTCAGCGGTTGTAGCGCCCCCCATGCACCACTTCGCGCTTGATCGCCTCGCGCTTGAACTGTTTTTCCAGCGCCGCCATGCGCACGTTCGCGTTCTTCAGCCGCGGAGCCAGCCAGTCCCGCTCACGCACCAGGGTTTCCGGCGTAAAACCGACGCGGCAGACTGGGCATGGGGAGCACCCTTCTCCGGCTGCGCCACCGGCGCATTTGCCGGTCGCCGAGGCGCGCAGGAACTTTTCCCACTCGTCGGTATAGCGGCGGCGGTCGTCGTCGCTGGCCGTGCCGTTGAGCATGCGGTCTTTAGTGGCGTCCATCTCGCGCCGGTGCTGTTCGCGATCACGCTGTTCCTGCGCGATGCTTTCCCGTTTTTTCTTGGCCTCGTTCGAGGCGGCCTGTGCCCGCTGACGCTCTTGCTCGTTGCCGGCGGCGGCCGCGTTGCGTTCCGCCGCTGCCTGCTCGGCCTGCGCGCTTGAGAATTCGCGCGCCGACGCGCGGTCGATCTCGGCCCGCCCCCGTACCACCGCAGCACTGTATTCGCGCAGGCCAACCAACTGCCCGGTCATTGGCTCGCCAGCGCGGTAGCGGATCTGCTCCACAACCCGGCTACCAGCTTGCCACATTTGTGGCCGCAGCGCCTGATCCAGCGCGTCTTCGAACGTCACGCCGGCGCCGGCAATGACCGCGCCCATGCCTTCAACGGGAGTGATGGTCTCGCCATTCAACTCGCCGCCACGCT
>Ga0265797_10003632_pt1 | contig 24548 bp, 23 predicted proteins | sample P2T30metagenome_FD_192433 | JGI IMG/M metagenome (GOLD analysis project Ga0265797, IMG submission 192433) | Plant litter microbial communities from East Loma Ridge, Irvine, California - P2 T30 | ecosystem: Environmental > Terrestrial > Plant litter > Unclassified | place: USA: California... | reverse complement strand
GCGAGCGCCAGAACGACGATCAGGCTAATAACCGCTATGCGAGTCGAGAGGGATGCAAACATGGCCAAGGCCTACGGCATAGGCATTTAGCAGCCGTTACCGTCCCGATAACGGCTGCTAGCGGCAATGAGCGTGCCGTAGAACCAAGAAGCTTTTGCCGCGTTCGAAACTTAGCGAAGCCGAACCGATACGGGGAGGACTAGCCTCCCCGCCTCGTTTATGCCTCCTCGGTTACCTTGGTTGCGCGAGGTTTGCGGGGAGCCTTAGAGAAATCATCAGTAGCCTTTTCGGCTGTCTGAACAGGTTTGCGCCCCAAACCGATCGACTTGGCCATGGTCCGCCGTGCTTCCGAATACGAAGGTGCGACCATGGGATAATCGGCCTTATCGCTAGAATGATTTGGCTGATACTCCAGTTCTCACAGCTGATCCGGAGCTTACTTATTTCGTCTAGAAGCGGCTCACGCCTTTCTTGACGGATCTGCTGATTTACCCTACTTCCCGGATATCGGCTTTTAGCCGGTCGTGCTTATCCAAGATCCGCGATGTCAGGCAGGGCCCGCATCGCGACCGTGACCCCCGCATACAGGCTGGGCCTGAACCGCGATCGAGATCCCGCCGCGCAAGGCAGCAGCCTGCAACGCATCCAGCACAGGAACACCCGCCCATGGCGAAGAGCATGGAAATCGTACCCTCGGGCGAATTGCAAAAACAGTTCGGCCGCTATTCCGACGAGGCGATGATCCGCCCTGTCGGCGTTAGCCGGAACGGCCGCGTGCGCTTCGTCATGGTCCCCGTCGATGAATATGAGCGCCTGCGCCGTCGTGAACGGATCGCCGGCCGCGTAGAGGATCTTGATGACGAAACCCTCGAAGCCATCCGCGGCGTCGAACCCGGCCGCGGCGCCCAAGACGCCGAAAAAAGGCTCAACGCTGCCGCAACCGGGTGAAGTCCTCAACTACAGCTATTTGTGGGAATACGAGTACGTTAAAGGCCGCGATGAAGGTATAAAGGACCGGCCTGTCGCGGTCGTGCTTGTAACCCGTCTCAAGGACGGTATCGATCAGGTGCACGTCGTGCCGCTGACCACTAAGGCCCCTACCCGCGATCAGTTGGCGATCGAAGTGCCGGAGGTCGTTCGGCGTGATCTTGGCCTGTCTGGCGAGCGATCGTGGATCATCATCACTGAGTGGAACCGGTTTGCCTGGCCCGGCTATGACATCCGACCGATTACAGGGCGCGAGCCAGCTGTCAGTTATGGCTACCTACCAGCGAGCTTCTTTCGGCGGGTTCGTGATGCGATCGTCGCTGCTGGCATCGGTCGCCCAGTTGATCGCGACTGACGCAACTTGCAGGGATCGAAATCAAACGTCCATCGCCCTCCGAATTTGTGATTTCGACGACACTACGCTTGATAGCTACGGACATCAAAGCTACCCACAATCGAATATTGAGGTTGAGCACTTTGCTTTTTTCAAAGCAGACGTCGGGTCATATTATTATAAAAGATCGACCTCGCTGATCGGCAATTATATGGGTCGTTCACGCCTCCACGACGTTCCTGCCTATCGTCTCCGACAGTGGACTGGGCAGTTTGCTGATGGCGGTTGCCGGTAGTTCTGAATGTCAATTCATTTGAGATCGTGAGGCGTCACCTACCCCTTCCAAGCATCGATCGATCCTGCGTTCGTCAGGTTATGTTTTAGCGTCTTCCTTCTTGATGACACTAATCTCGCAATCGCCTTCCATGACCACCCGTTGGATCAAGTCGAGATCCTCGACGCCGCCCTCCTCGCGCAGCTGCTGCATCAGCTCCTCCTTGCTCATCAAGGCCCGACGCATATTCCGTCGGTTGAGCTTGCCGTCTTCCACCAACACCATGGGCGGCGCGGCGGTGAGGAAGGCAAGCGGCTTAAACCGGAAGCTCGCCCAGTTGAGTACCCAGCTTCAGAACAGGATGGTGAGAACGAAGAAAGCGCTTTCGGTAATTGACTGCGCTTCACCACTAAAGGCAGGCTGCGCCCCATCGACCGCGGCCACCACCACCAGAATGTCGGCGATATTAACCTGCCTACCTTCGCGTTTGAGCAGGAACCGCATCACCATAAACAGGAAGAGGTACATGATCGTACCCCGCGCGATCACCTCGAGAAGCGATAGCTTAGGTACGAACATGGCGGACCAGTCAGGCATAAACCTCTTCCTTTCGCAGATAACGCGTATCGACCAGTCTGCGCCTCAAGCCCTTCATTTCCCATGGCTTAGTGATGGAAACGGCGTATCACTTGCGATCAATCCCGCACGCTCAACGGGGCTATTTGAGGTGGCCTCTTTGGCTCCAAGATAACCCATGTCACTGGCATGCCAGATAGGCCATAAACCATTGAACCGAGTGATTATCTGCTCGTTTATGCTGTTCTTCCTTCATCAGGGTGAACGGCATGCTCAATAATTTCCAGAGCCGCGATCAGACGGCATTCCTGCCCTTCGCGCAGGGTGTTCTTCCCTGGCAAGCCAGCGGCATTGCCACCCTCGTCGATCATGCTTGTCCGGCTGGAAACGTTCATGACCGGGCATCACGTGCGACGTTGCTCTCCCGTATTGCCGCCCTGCTTGACCAACCGTTGCTGGATCCGATGGATGCCGATGCGGCATCCAGGACAGCGGCCTTGCTTATACCGGGTGATGCACTTGAAGCGGAGGCCGCTAACGAAGCCGGGATCTTCGATCGCAGCGATATTCTGGGAGGTGTGGTTCCAGCCTTCTTCATCAGCACAAAGGCCATTACCCATGGTCTTGTCGATGCTAAAGCTGCACGCCCCGCCGACTGGGCGCCTGATATGGCTCGGCTCATGGGCGATGCTGCCTTGCCGGGCTACACCGCGTTCAATCATGTGGATGCAGCAAAGGCCGGTCGCCTTCTGCTTGCCAAGGGTCCGGCTCGTATCAAGGACGTGTGCGGCAAGGCCGGGCTCGGTCAGGTCGTGGTGCGCGACGTTACCGAACTGGATGCCGCACTGGCACTCGAAAGTGCTTCCGATCTTGCGACTTATGGCATCGTGCTGGAGGAGAATCTGACCGATGTGGTGACGTACAGCGTCGGCGTGGTGGAGCTCGGCGGACAAACCATCAGCTACTGGGGCAGTCAGAACCTGACGACGGATCACAAGGGTAGAGAAGTCTATGGCGGCTCCGAGCTTCACGTCGTGCGCGGTGGCTTTGCCGCACTGATGAGCCTTGACCTGCCGGATCATCTCACTCGTGCAATCCGTTGCGCCGCTATTTTTGATGAGGCGGCGCATGCTGCTTATCCCGACATTATCCTGACGCGGCGCAACTATGACGTTATCGAGGGCGTCGATGTTGCTGGAAACCGGCAGATTGGTGTGCTGGAGCAGTCTTGGCGCGTTGGTGGTGCCAGCGGCGCCGAGATCGCGGCTTTCGAGGCTTTCCAGGCTGAGCCCGCCACATCACAAGTACGCTGCTCGACGGTCGAGGTATATGATCTGGTCACACCGCCGGTCGGCGCGACACTATACTATCAAGGCGTCGATCCGATCGTTGGCGCGATGACGAAATATGCGATGAGGTACGTGTGACCAGATTGAGTGAGGTCGATAAGGGTAAGGTATTGCTAGCCGTTGGCGACCAAAAGATCGTCGGTACGCTGCTGAGTCCCGAAGCCCCGGTCCCCGGCTTCCTCTTCATTCATGGTTGGGGTGGAGATCAGGAGGAGGATCTTGGTCACGCTGAGGAACTGGCACGACTGGGATGCGTCTGCTTTACCTTCGATCTACGTGGACATGCCGAAAGCGACGCGGACAAGGAGCGCGTGACGCGACAGGACGGCCTTGACGATGTGCTCGCCGCTTATGACTATCTCGCGTCGCAGCCCCTGATCGACGAGACTGCGATTGGCGTCATCGGGACCAGTTATGGCGGCTATCTGGCAATGCTATTGACCGCCCATCGCCCGGTCCGATGGCTCGCAATGCGGGTGCCTGCCCTTTATCCTGACGACAATTGGGAAGCAGCCAAGGCAAAGCTCGATAAGGAGGCCGTGCGTGCGTATCGTAAGCAGGCTCACGAAGCTGGCACTGACCGCGCCCTATCTGCCTGCACAGCCTTTCGTGGTGACGTCCTGATCGTTGAATCCGAAAAAGATGAGCAGATCCCGCGTGAGGCGATGCTTTCGATGCAAGGCGCCTTCCGACAGGCGAATTCGCTTAGTCACCGCATCGTTCACGGCGCCAGTCATGCCATGCGCGATCCCCAGCATCAGCGTATTTATGCAACGTTACTCACCGGGTGGATTGAGGAAATGGTTCGGGCGAGCCGGTTGACGTACCGCTGAGACCCACAAGCCGACATTCGTAGGCTCTTGTCGGCTGCCCAATATTGGCCATTCATTCATCAGATCGATGCGCCGCACCTGCACGCCAATCCATTACACAGGCGGTTGCAAGCGCTCACCGATGAGAACCCCTGGTTTGGCGATCTGACCGCAATTGGTCAGAGGTTTTCATCTGGAACACACTGCCCGCTCGTTGCGCAACAGCGTCACCACTTTAATGGGCGACATACGAGGTCGTCGTGATGCGATGTATGGTCTGTGCAACGCCGTCCGGAAGTGAAATCGTGTCATTCCCCTTGGCGGTCGCGACCTGGGGCTGGCCTCCCGGCTAAGCGATACCTGTTTCGATCATACCCGCGGCATCGGCCGTAAGCTCGATCTTCGAATGATCGGGCACGTCCAGCGCGACGGTGACGCCGAGCATCGGCTTGTCAGCGCGAGAAAGTACAATACGCGATCCGTTCGCGGTGCCTGGCGGGCCTTCAAACGGCAGCTTCGCCTGCGCCTCGAAACGGCCGACGCGCGGAAAAGACCACGCCCTCCTTCTTCCTGTCCTGCTCCCAAAGCGCGAACACCAAATCGTCCCACGCACGCACGTCGCCTGCCAGCAGGTTCGTTTCAAGCAAGCCGGTGCGCCGCGTTAGGGCGGCATTCGGCTGAGCCAGTTTCCGGGGCGCTTTTAGCTTGCCGAACTTGAGGTCGCCGCCGACCGGCCTCGGTTCGCCCAGCTCCCCCAGAGAAATCCGCGCGGGGGTGGCACCATCGCGCTCGATCCAGACCTCATGCGCATGTGCGACTGCAGGGATGCAGAGGATGACTGCTGCGCAAGGGAAAACCCCTGAGCTACGGTTTTTCAGGATCGCGCATTGGCGCAAGCGGGAACGAAGTTGAGCGCGAGGAAGGCGATCCCGGCGCCGGCCATGATCGCGCCTGCCCAAAGGATCGGTCCAAAGATCCATCCTTGAGCAAGAAGCGCGGGCGCGACGCTCATGACCAGCGAAAGCCAGCCGCCGGTCCGCAACATTTTACACCGCGCTGCCTGCGGACATGCCCCGAACCGACGGCGATGATGCGCGTCGGTCGCCAGGCCAAGCAGGAAGAACGCGGCGCTGGCGAGCAGAAGTGACAGGACGCTCATTCGGCGGGTTCCGGAACCCTGGAGGCGGTGGCGGCTTCAGCCCTGCGAACGCGCTTTGCAGCGGGGCGATGGTGCGCGACGCGGCGGGCAAGCAGCAGAAACCCTATCCCGAAGACCGAGATCGCCGCATCGATGCCAGCGATCATCAGGTCGCCTATCGCCAGCGAGGCGAACAACCCGCGATCGGTCGCGACGACGTCGTACATTGGCAACGCAACGAGCAGCACCCCGGTCACCGCGAATAGCGAAGGCCAAACGCGCGCCGGCCTGACGACGAAGGCCGTCAGCGCCGCGGCAGCCCAAGCGATGAACAACATGTGCATCTCCCAATCGGCGCGTCCGCGAAGTGCTACCGGGAGTAGGCGGTTGGCCCAGAAAAAGCACGTGATCCCGAGCGGGAAACCGCCGATCACCGCGACGTTGAGCCGCTCGACGAGGCGGAACCCGAGATGCGGCCGGGTCGGATCGAGCAGGCGCTCGCGACGCTTGACGGTCCATAGCACGAGACCGCTCGCGACCATCAGCGTGCCCGCGATCCCGCACAGGAAGTAGAGCCAGCGGCCGCCGTCGTCTGCAAACCGTCCGGCGTGGAGCCCGATCATCGCGCCCGCGGTCTCGGCAGCGGCGCCCGGTGGCGGCGAACGCCAGACGAGGCGCCCGGTCACGCCGTCATAGGTCAGTCGCGGCGTCCGCGAGGACAGCATCGAATTGGCGCTTTGGCTGATCGTGACCCGTGCAGCGGCGTCGCCGGGATCGCTGACCTCGATAAAACTGGCGGGCGCGCCGAGCCGGCGTTCGGCGTCGGTCGCGATCCGTCGCAGATCGATCAACGGCGTGGGACGGCCGGTCCGCTCGACCACGTTGGCGGCCGGGAACAGCGCGGCGAACAGGGTGTTCTGATCATTATAATTGGCAACGACGGCCCACGGCATCAGCAGCGCCATCAGCGTGACCAGACCGGTATAGGTGATCATCAGGTGGAACGGTAGCGCCAGCACCGCGGTCGCATTGTGACCGTCGAGCCAGGATCGCTGGCCCTTGGCGCGTCGCAGCGCGAAGAAGTCCTTGAAGATCTTCTTGTGCGTGACGATCCCGCTGACGATCGCCACCAGCATCATCATGGTCGCGAACCCGACCAGCCACCGCGCCCAGATCACCGGCATGTAGTGGAGATCGAAGTGGAAGCGGTAAAAGAAATCCCCGCCCCGCGTCTCGCGCGCCTGCGCGACCTGTCCGTCGGCACCGATCAGTGCCTGCGTGTCGCCGCGCCCTCGCCTGCCTCGCCTGCCACGTTCTTCGCCGGGCTTGGGTTGCGGCACCCAGAAGACTTGCGCACCGGGCGATCGTTCCGTCGCTACCGGGATAATCCAGCTCTTCGCATCGGGCGCTTTGCGAGCAAGGAACGCTTGCGACCCTGCCAGCACGCGCATCGGCTGTTCGACGCGCGCGATCTCGGGCCGCATCCAGCGGTTGAGCCCCTCGCGCCAGAACGCGATCGTGCCGGCGACAAAGACGAGGAACAGGATCCAGCCGAGCAGCAATCCGGACCAGGTGTGCAGGAACGCCTGCGACTGACGGAAGCCCTTGCTCATACCCGCCCCGTCGCGTCGATCGATATCCACGTGATTGCAGCCGCAACTGCCGCTGCGAGGCCGAGTGTCCAGATCGCGCGCCAGCCGCTACGGGCCGCGAACGCCCACATCGCCGCAAGGGCGCACAAGGCGAGCGCGATCAGCGCGGCGGTGACGGTCGCCTCGGCACGATCCCCCGGCAGCAGCCGCGCAAGCGCCATCGCCCACAGGCTCGCAGTTGCATAAGCGAGCGGCACGGAGGCGACGACGCGCAGCGCGATGTCGCCGCGCCGCGCCCAGCGCGCACGGGCATGCGCATCGCCCGCCGTCATTCGAAGCTGTACCGAAGCGTCGCGAACGCGGTGCGCGGGCTGCCGTAGTAGTTGCCGCGACCGGTGGCGGCGATGCGCGCGTAATAGCTCTTGTCGAGTACGTTCGCGACGTTGACCGAGACACCCACCCGCTCGTTGAACTTATAGCCTGCGCGCAGGTCGAGCACCGCATAGCTTGGCTGGCGGACGATGGTGGACCGGGTGCGCAGCGTACCGTCAGCGTTGAACACCGCCGCATTGCCGCCATAGGTCGAACTGAACCACGTCACGCTGCCGCCAAGGCTCGCGCCTGCCAGTGGCCCATCGACCGGGGCGTAGTTGGTGAACGCCTTAACCATGTGCTTCGGCACGATCGGCACCAGTGGCAGCCCCTCGAACGCAGTGGTCTGGTCCTCCAGATACTTAGTCTTGGTGTAGGTATAGCCGCCATTGATCCGCCAGCCGGGTAGGATCTCGCCGGTCGCCTCGGCCTCGATACCGCGCGAGCGGACCTTGCCGGTCTGAAGCACGACGGTCTGAATGTCGGGATCGTTGAACAACCGGTTGGTCTGTGTGATCTCATACGCCGCCGCGGACAGCAGCAGGCGATCGTTCATCAGCGAAAGCTTGGTGCCCGCCTCATATTGCGCGCCGACCAGCGGCTCGATCTGCTGCCCGTCGGGACGTGCCCGGCCGACCGGTGCCGCCTGCGGCGTGAAGCTGTCGGCATAGCTCGCATAGAGATTGAGCTGCGACGTTACGTCCCAGACAATACCCGCATAGGGCGTGAAGCGGTTGTCGATCCCGTAGCGGGTCGACGGCGGCAAGACACCGCTTGGTGTCAGCAACGTGGTCGTCGTGGTATCCCACCATGTCACGCGCCCGCCACCGATGAGCGTCAGGCCGGCGAGCGGGCTCAGCCGCATCTGCCCGTAGATGCCGTACTGCTCGACGTCGGTCGAGGAACCGCCATAGACCTGCAGCACGCAATTGGTGGGCGCGGGTGTGATCGTGGTGCTGGAACTGGGACAGGTCGCTCCCGTCCCCTGCACCGGATAATAGGGCGAGGCGCCATACGGGTTCAGGGGCGGCTCGAACGGCGACACCGGGTTGTACACGTCGATCCGCGCATAATTGGACAACCGCGTGAAATACGACGTGCCCGAACTCGCCTGATAATCGGTGCCGAGGATCAGCGTCTGGTCGCGCCCGAACAGCGGGAAGCTGCCAATGCCGTTGAAATCGAACGAGCGCGTCTGCTGCTTGCTGTCGCCGCGATAGGCGATGTGGCTGGTCGAGCCATTGGTCGCGGTGACCGGCTGGTTGCCGATATAGCTGTAGATGTCGACGCGATCGACGTCGGTGAACAGGCCGGTCGCGCGCAACGTCCAGCGATCGCTGATCTTGTGCGCGAGTTCGGCGAACCCGGTCCAGGTCTCGGCGTTGAACCGGTTCCAGTCGGCGCCGAGATAGGTCGATCGCTTCACGTCGAGCAACTTGCCATCGCTGCCGTCCGCGCCACCGATGATGCCGGGCAGGCCCGACTGCACCGCTGGACGGAAACGGTCGTAATAGCCGCCGACCGTCAGCGTTGTGCGCTCGCCGATCTCAAGCGAACCGACCGCGAACCCGCCAATGCGGTTGCGGTGCGCGGTTGCGAAGAACTGGTCCTGGTCCTGTGCCATCGCACCGAACCGCAAGCCTGCCTTGGTGCCGATTGGCGTCGAGACGTCGAGCTCGAAGCGTAGATTGTCGTAGCTTCCGGCGCCGGCGCTGGCCTGCATCTTGAACGCGTCGAGCGGTCGCTTTCGCACCATGTTGATGCTGCCCGCCGGATTGCCCGATCCGCTAAAAAGACCTGCCGGGCCGCGCAACACTTCCAGCCGATCGTAGAAGAACAGGTCCGGCACGGCGGACGGGAAGTTGAACGCAAAACTCGGGACGCCGTCGATCAGGTAATTGGTGATCGCGAACCCGCGCGAGAAGAAAGACGGATCCTCGCTGCCGACGCCATTGACGGTGATGCCATTGGTCGCGGTCAGAGCGTCTTCCAGCGTGAACAGGTTCTGCGCCTCGATCTGATCGCGATTGATCACGGTAATGGTGTTCGGCGTGTCCTTGAGCGGCGTCAGGGTCTTGCCGACCGCACGACCATAGCTTTTGCCGATGACCATGATTTCGTCGGACTTCTGCGCATCGTCCGATCCGGGGGACGTTTCCACGGTCGTTGGCTCCTCAGCTGGAGCTGGCAAAGGTGCCCCGACAAACGCTGCGCTCGCCAGCAATATACTCGAAAAACTCATACTGCACCCCCGTTATCGGAAGGCCTCTATTCCATCTGCTGTTGCGAGTCACTAGCAATATAACGTTTTTGTCATGATTGTCGCGGCGAGTGTGCACAGACGCACGTTTAACCTATTGGGATTCGCAACAATATTATGTCGTACAAGGCTTATGGATCGCCGGCCGCGCCTGTTGATTATAGCCCGCGATGGATAGCAATTCTGACCCACAAGCAGACGTTCAGAGCTTAAGATGAGCTGCCTAAAACTGGACGCCCGTTCATCTGCCTTGGACGCGTAGGAGAACCGTCCAAAATGGCCGCCATAAGCTCGGCTGGGGCAACCCAAGCTAGATCGAGTATCCGAAAATCACCAATATCGATTTCTTCAGACGACCGTCGCCACCTTGAGCCGCGCCAGATATGAACTGCCCCGCCCCAACGTAAGGGTCATTTCGCCCAATCAGAAATTCAGAATAGACCTTGATGCGCTGAGACTTCTTGGACGACCAAACCGCCCCGATATCGAGCCGCTCGCTATCCTTGAAGCCGGCTGCATCTTTGAAAAAGCGACCGTAGTTGACGTAGGGCGTAACATCGAACGGCAAGCTTCCGGTGTCGATGGATCGACCTAACTCGCCAAACACATATGTGCCTTTCGTCGCGATATTATAGGAGGCGTCGAAGCCTCCTACAGTGATCATGTCATTACGACCTGGATTTCGCGGATCAATGTCCTGCCTGGCTACGAGTGTCTTTGCATGCCAAGGCCCTTTACTACCGGTAAGGCTTGCCGCGAAGATCCGCTTGCTGCCGTCAGCACGCGTATCAAAGTTATGGATTGTCGATAGCCATCCAGAAATGGTGGCGCTGAGCTTTACGGTCTCCGTTGCGGCAAGCGTGTAGCTGACATTACCGATAAGCATATTGCGTTCGTCGTTACGCGAACCGTCCGGCACGTAGCTGTCGGCTTTGGAGATGTTCGAGGAATAGCGGGACGAGTCCGAACTGATGCCGCCACCAGCAGGACCGCTGGAAGGGAAGAACCCGACCTCCACACGATATCGCGGCGTCTCATGGCGGAACTTGACACCCAGATTATAGGTCTCCTCAAACCCATAAACGAACGCAAGGTCGTCGAGTATCGACGATCCCCAGTATCGATCGTCGAAAGGAACCGGTTGGATACCTGCGGTGATGCTGTCGGACTCAGTAAGTTTGGCCCCGCCATAGGCGTACATCAGGAAACGCACCTCGCCCGGATACTCCCGGTAGCCTGCCGATTTTCCGTAGATGAAGTTGCCACCGTAGAATCTGTACTGCGCCGCGCCAAAGAACCGGTCGGACGTATAGTCCGCCGTCAGCGCAAGGGTATCGAACGAGAGGTGGCTCGACGTGCGGTTCGCGCCGCTGCTGGACACGTCATCAAAGCGAAGATCATACCGCCCCCGTAACGTGGCACCTACCTTAAGCCCCTTTTTCGGCGATGCCGGCGGTGCGACATCCGGCTTCGTAGCAGGGGTATCTGGAAGGGTTACTTCTCCTCCCGCATCAGCATTGCCGGTAGGCGATGCTGCCCCATTCGGACAGGCGGCACCCGGCACGCACTGCTGTTCGATGACGACCGGAACCGGAGGTGTCCAAGGCATGCGCTCTCCTTCGCGGAAGTAGCCTCCGCGTTGTTTGGTTTGGATATCAGTTGTGCAGCGCCGCTAGTCGGCGGGCGCTGCGACCAGACTGCGTTCCCCAACTACCGACAATCCGTAACCGGACAGCGCGACCAGCGTGCGGTGCGTGTTCGTCAGCAAGATCATCCGCTCGACGCCGAGTTCCGTGAGGATCATCGCGCCTACCCCGTAGTCACGAAGCTCCTCCATGTCCGACGGCGACAAGGTGCCTGCTCGTGCTTTCAACGCCATCGAGAAACGATCGTCACGCTGCCGGTTGATCGCGATCACGACGCCCGCCCCCTCTTCCGCAATCATCCGCATCGAGCGCTCGAGCACATCCATGCCTTGGCCATCGCCCGCAAAGATGTCGGTCAGCGCCGATATCGCATGCATTCGAACCAGTGTCGGCTGTTCGGGGTCGAGCACGCCCTTCACCAACGCGATCTGTTCGGTACCGGTCGCACGGTTGCGATAGGTGATCGCCCGCCACTCTCCGCCCCAGCGGCTGTTGAACGTCACCTCGGTGCATTTCTCGACCAGATGGTCGTGACGACGGCGATAGGCGATCAGGTCGCGGATAGTGCCGACTTTGAGGTTATGACGCTGGGAGAAACCAATCAGGTCGCTCAGTCGGGCCATCGTGCCGTCGTCGTTCATGATCTCGCAGATCACGCCCGACGGATTGAGCCCGGCCAATCTGGAGACGTCGACCGCAGCCTCAGTGTGGCCAGCGCGGACCAAAACCCCACCGTCGCGTGCGATCAGCGGAAAGACATGACCTGGCGTGACGATTTCGCTCGGACCGTTGGCGGAGTCGATCGCCACCGCGATCGTGCGTGCCCGATCATTGGCGGATATGCCCGTGGTCACCCCGACACGGGCTTCTACCGAGGTCGTGAAGGCCGTTTCGTGACGCGTGCCATTCTTCTGCGCCATGGGCTTGAGGCCAAGCTGATCGACACGATCGTTCGTCATCGCCAGGCAGATCAGCCCACGACCATAGGTGGCCATGAAGTTGATCTTTTCCGGCGTCGCCATTTGCGCTGGAATGACGAGGTCTCCTTCATTCTCACGATCTTCGTCATCGACGAGAATGAACATCCGGCCGTTGCGTGCCTCCTCAATGATCTCCTCGGGCGAAGACAAAAAGTTCGGACGTGCGCGGATCATCGTGTCGGGAACCATGGTTTCCCTCCTGCTGGAATTGTCAGTGGCAATGGCGGTCGTGATCGACGTCATCGTACGGTGGCTTCAGCATGCGCTGCGATGTTGACGGGACGTTGCGTCTTGCCGGCACCAAGACCCAGATAGAGCGCGCCAGTGACGATCGGTGCGACGAGCCAGCCGATGTCCAGTCCGCCGATCGCGGAGGCGAAGGGGCCGGTATACAGGCTGGAGGTTAGAAAAGGCAGCTGCACCGCGATGCCGGCAAGATAGGCGATCGCGGCCCTCGTGTTCAGCCGTCCATAGACCCCTCCATCAGCTTCGAAGAACGAGGCGATGTCGTACTTGCCCTTTCGAACGACGTAGAAGTCGATGATGTTGATCGTCGCCCAAGGCGCCAGCACGACCATCAGACCGATGACGAAGCCGATGAAGCGGGGCACGAACGTGTCCGCCGACGTCGTCGCGACGACAAGGCAGGCACCCAGAACCAGTACCGACAAGACGATGCGTGCCTTTCGCCCTGGCATCCACGACGCCACGAACGTCTGCGCCATCGTGATGAGCGACAGCACGGCGCCGTAGATGTTCAGCGCGTTGTGGCTGACGATGTTGAAGATGAAGAGGAGCATCAGGATCGGCGCGAGCGCGCCGACGGCGCCGCTCACCTGGGTCATCGGGTCGGCACCGACGGGGGCACCCGCCACGGCCATAGCACCGAGGATGAACGACGCCGCAGCGCCGAGCGCTGCACCGGCGAAGCTGGCGAGGAACGGTCCCCGAATGCCTACGCTGGGCGGAAGATACCGCGAATAGTCCGATGTGTAGCAGGCGTAGGAGATGTGCCAAACGGCGCCGAGCGAGAACATCGCGAACCAGCCCACCATCGTGAAGCCTCCCCGCCACACGATCTCTGACGAAAGACCATCGGCAAGCCTGAAGGCAGCATACAGAAGGCCAAGACCCATGAACCACATGCCGACCCGGTTGAGCAGGTGAATTACGTTGTAGCCAAGGATACCGATGCCGGCCGCTGCGGCGGCACACAGTATTGCTCCAACCGGCAGTCCAATGCCGGGCGCAAGCGCATGTACCGATTTCGCCGCCAGTACGATGTTGGAGGTGAAGAAGCCGACATACAATAGGGTCGCAAACGTCACGACTAACAGGGCACCATAGCGTCCGAACTGACCGCGGCTCTGGATCATCTGCGCCAGGCCCATCTGAGGGCCCTGTGCCGAACAGGCGGCCAGCACCAACGCGCCGACCAGATGGCCAAGGATAATTGCTGAAATGCTCCAGCCCAGCGACAGGCCAAAAACCTGGATGGCCATAGCGCCGGTCACGACCGGCAGCGGTGCAATGTTCGTTGTGAACCACAGCGTGAACAGATCACGCACGCGGCCATGCCTCTCGGCCAGCGGGACGAAGCCGATGCTGTTGGCCTCGATGGCGGTTGGCGTCTCTCCTGGGGTTGCCATGGTCAGCAAGTCCTCTTATGATTCTTGGTATACCATAGGACGGTATGTCCTGCTAAGGTTGGACGCAAGACAAAAAATATCGGGCTCTCGCAGAGGCCCTTGAGGAAAGGATCGACGGATGAAGTTCTCGCTCTTCCTGCATATGGAACGCTACGACGAGGCGATCTCGCATCGGCAGCTCTACGAAGAATTGCTCGCCCTGTGCGATCTCGCAGAAGAAGGCGGCCTCCACAAAGTGTGGATCGGCGAACATCATTCGATGGAATATACCATCTCGCCCAATCCGATCCCGCTGCTTGCCGCGGTGGCCGAGCGGACGAAGAACATTCGGCTGGGTGCTGGTACCTTCATCGCACCTTTCTGGCATCCGATCCGCATGGCAGGCGAAGCGGCGATGCTCGATGTCATCAGCAATGGCCGGGCGGAGATCGGGCTGGCACGCGGCGCCTACCAGTTCGAGTTCGACCGTATGCTCAATGGCGTTTCGGCGAACGACGGTGGTAAGTATCTGCGTGAGATGGTGCCGGTGGTCCGTAAGCTATGGGAGGGCGACTACGCCCATGACGGGGAGATCTGGCAATTCCCGGTGTCGACCAGCGTACCCAAGCCCGTCCAGAAGCCGACCCCGCCCATCTGGATCGCTGCACGCGATCCTGACTCGCACAAGTTTGCTGTTGCGAATGGCTGCAGCGTGATGGCGACACCGCTGTTCAAGAATGATGACGAGGTGAAGGATCTCGCTCGCAAGTTCGACGAGGCGTGTGCTGCAAGCCCGGATGTACCGCGTCCCCAATTGATGATCCTTCAGCACGCCCATGTTCAGGCCAGTGACGAGGACGGTCAGCGAGCTGCAGAAGCAATCTCGCTGTTCTTCCGCAACTACGGCGCATGGGCGAGCAACAGGAAGCCCCCGGTCAACGGCTTCCATCACGACATCGCGCCGTTGGACGCCGAACGGTTCCCGGACTTTGTGCCCGAGCAGCTTCGTCAGAACATCATGATCGGTACACCAGAAGAGGTCATCGCACGGCTCAAGACCTACGAAGCCATGGGGGTCGACGAGTACAGCATCTGGCTCGACAACACGATGTCGTTCGAAGAGAAGCGCGACTCGATCCGACGGTTCATCGATCAGGTCGCGCCGGCGTTCGCCTGATGCCTAAAGCCTACTGGATCGCCCGCGTCGATGTCACCGATGCCGAAGCTTATGCCGATTACATGGCGTTGGGCCCAGCAGCACTGATCGGCAACGGCGGCAAGCTGTTGTCGCGTGGCGGACAAGCCGTTGCGCTGGAGGGGCCGGAGCCCCGCCAGCGCAACGTCGTCATCGAGTTCGAGAGCATGCACGCCGCACTCGCCTGTCATGCATCGTCCGAATACACCGCCGCGCGAGCTGCCCGAGCTGGTGCAGCCGAAGTTGAGATACTGATCGTGGAAGGATTGCCGGAATGACGAGTGAGCGGACGACCAGCGAAGCCTTCAACCGTGGCCTGGAGACCCGGCGTCAGGTGCTTGGCGATACGTATGTCGACAAGGCCCTTGCCGGCGCGGATGACTTCAACTGGCCGATGCAGGAGCTAACGACGGAGTACTGCTGGGACCATATCTGGAACAGGCCGGGCCTCGACCGCCGCAGCCGCAGCATCCTCAATCTGGGCATGATCGCTGCGCTCAATCGCGGTCACGAGTTCAAGGCGCACATCCGCGGTGCGCTCACAAACGGCGTGACCCGCGAGGAGTTGCGCGAGGTCTTGCTCCAGATCGCGGTCTACGTTGGCGTGCCCGCCGGGGTCGACAGCTTTCGGCTGGCCAAAGAGGTGTTCGCGGAAATCGACGGTATTTCAGCCTGAATGGTGGCCGAAGCCAGATGCGAGCGCGGCGCATCTGGCTTCATTTCCGGCTCTATAGTCCGCCCATCATCACGTACTTCAACTCAAGATACTCGGCGATACCATGATGGGAGCCCTCCCGCCCCTGGCCCGACGCCTTGATCCCTCCGAACGGTGCGACCTCGGTGGAGATGGCCGCCTCGTTCAAACCCACCATGCCGTACTCAAGCGCACCGGCCACTCGCATCGCGCGGCCAATGTCTCGCGTATAGGCGTAGGCCGCGAGGCCGAACTCGGTATCGTTCGCTAGACGGATCGCTTCTGCCTCGTTCTTGAACCGAATGACGCCCGCGAGTGGACCGAAGGTCTCATCCCGCGCGATCGCTGCATCGGCGGGGACGTCCGCGATCAGCGTAGGCGGATAGAAAAGACCTTCCCCCCGCTTGCCTCCCGCCACCAATCGACCGCCGCGACGCACGGCGTCAGCGACATGATCGTCCACCTTGATCACGGCTTTTTCGTTGATAAGGGGGCCGATCGTGGTGTCGGGATCCGTTCCCGGTCCTACCACGAGCTTCGCAATCCGCTCCCGCAGCATCTCGACGAAGCGGTCGTGTACGGAGTCCTGTACCAGGAAGCGGTTGACGCAGACGCACGTCTGGCCGGCGTTCCGGAACTTGCCCAGCATCGCACCGTCGACCGCCGCATCGAGATCGGCGTCATCGAACACGATGAACGGTGCGTTGCCACCGAGTTCGAGCGAGAGCCGCTTTAGCGTAGGCGCCGCTTGTGTGAACAGCATGCGACCGACCGGCGTGGATCCCGTGAAGGACACCTTGCGAACTACCGGACTGTTCATCAAGGCGCCGCCGATCGCGGCGGCATCGCCCGTCACGACATTGAAGACGCCTGCCGGGACACCTGCCTCCTCTGCGAGCGCAGCGAGTGCGAGCGCGGTCAGCGGCGTTTCGGGCGCTGGCTTCAGGATCATCGTACAGCCAGCTGCAAGCGCGGGGCCTACCTTGCGCGTGATCATCGCCGCGGGGAAGTTCCACGGCGTGATCGCCGCGGTCACTCCAACAGGTTCGTGCCAGACGAGGATGCGCTGGCTGGCCTTTGGCGCCGGGATGATCTCACCATCGACGCGCCGCGCCTCTTCCGCATACCAGCGCAAGAAGCTGGCGGCGTAAAGGATCTCTCCCGCAGCTTCGGCAAGCGGCTTGCCCTGTTCCGCGGTGAGAATCTGAGCAAGCGCATCGCGGTGGTCCTGCATGAGCGCGTACCACCGCATCAGGATGTCCGCGCGCTCTCCCGCCGGGCGGGCACGCCAACCTATGAGCGCATGTTCGGCAGCGGCGATTGCCTGCTGAGTTTCCTCCCGTCCGAGATCCGGCACGGAAGCAATGATCTCGCCTGTCGCCGGATCGTACACCGCACTACCCTGCCCCGTCGCAGCGACCCACCGGCCGTCGATCAACGCACAGTCGCGGAACGGATGAAGCGTACGCAGCATCATGCCGCCTCCAGCACCGGCAAGGGGTGATCCGTCATGCTGCCCTTGTGGTAAATGAGGACGGGGCTTTCGGTGAGGCCAATACGCTGGACGGCGCCGATGACGATGGCATGGTCACCACCTTCATATTCGCGCCATAGCGTGCACTCGATAACACAGGCCACGCCCGGTAGTACGGGATTGCCCAGTTCGCTGAGCGTCCAGTCCAGTCCGGCGATCTTCTCGGTCCCCTTCGATGCGAATGCCATGGCAAGGTCCTGCTGCCCGGCCGCGAGGATGTGGATTGCAAAGCTCTGACGGCTGACGAGATGGGGGTATGTTGCCGACGTCAGCGCGGGACAGACCAGCACAAGCGCCGGGTCGAGCGAGAGCGAACTGAACGCGCTGGCAGTGAACCCGGCGATCGCGCCTTCCGTATCGAGCGTCGTGACGACCGTCACGCCGCTAGGAAAGCCCGCCATTGCCGCTCGGAACTCGGCGGGATCGATCGAACCTGTAGTCATGTCTCTCTCCTTCAGCGCATCACGAACGGGTCGCCCATCGGTTTATCCGACAGATTTACCCACACGGTCTTGAGTTCGGTGTAGTCGAGGACAGAGTGGATACCGCCCTCGCGGCCGTAGCCGCTGGCGCCATAACCCCCGATCGGCGCCATCGCCGACACGGCTCGGTAGGTGTTCACCCAGACGATGCCGGCATGGACGTCGCGCGCCATCCGGTGGCCGCGGGCAAGATCGCGGGTCCAAATACCGGCCGCCAGTGCGTACTCAGTCCCGTTGGCAAGACGGATCGCTTCGTCTTCGTCGCTGAAGCGCATGAGCGCGGCGACCGGCCCGAACACTTCGTTCCGGACAATGTCGAGATCCGCGGACCCACATTCGAGCAGCGTTGGCTCATAGAACCATCCACGATGCCCTTCAGGCCGCTGACCGCCAGCCAATACCGTCACGCCCTGCTCACGCGCGCGTGCAACCATCGTCTCCACGACACCGAGCTGCTGTTCCGTTGCCATGGGCCCCATGTCCGAAGCAGGATCGAGCGGATCGCCGATCGTGATCCGTGAAATACGCTCGGTCAGCGCGGCGACGAACTTGTCGTAAATGCCGTTCTGTACCAGCAACCTTGATCCTGCGACGCAACTCTGACCGGAAGCTGCATAGATACCGGCCACCACGCCATTCACCGCGCTTCCGATGTCTGCGTCGGCGAAAACGATGTTTGCGGACTTGCCGCCGAGCTCGAGCGATAGCTTCGCAAAGTTCTCCGCAGTGGCACGTACGACATGTTGTGCGGTTGCCGAACCACCGGTGAAAGCAACGCGACGAACCAGCGGATGCCGAGTCAAGGCCGCGCCCGCGCCTGCGCCAAAGCCGGTTACCACATTGACGACGCCGTCGGGAAAGCCGGCGAGCGCGATGAGTTCGGCAAAGCGCAAGATGCTGGCCGATGCATGCTCGGAAGGCTTGATGACTATCGTGTTGCCCGCCGCCAGCGCCGGCGCGAGCTTTATCGCGGTCAGATAGAGCGGGCTGTTCCACGGCACGATCGCGGCGACGACGCCAAGCGGCTCGTGGACAGTGAAGGCGAACATGTCGGTCTTGTCGATCGGCAGTGTGCTGCCCTCGAGCTTGTCGGCCAGACCCGCGGCGTAGTGGAAGAACTCCGGCAGGTAGGCGAGCTGGCCGCGCGTCTCTCGGATTAACTTCCCGTTGTCGCGGGTTTCGAGTTCTGCCAGTTCGCCGGCATGGTCGGCAACCAGATCACCAAGGCGACGGAGAAGTTTGCCGCGGGCGCTGGCGGTCAGCCGGCGCCATTCGGTCGATCGGAAAGCGGCATCGGCGACACGCACCGCGTGATCGATGTCTGCTGCATCGCCGTCAGGAAGCGTAGACCATGCCTCTCCTGTCGCTGGGTTGAGGGAGGTGTAGGTCGCGCCCGAGACGGCAGGGACCGATTGCCCACCCACGAGCATCTGGAACGTGGTGGTCGTCATCTTCAATCTCCCAAGGAGGGTTGGTGACACTCAATCTTGGCCAGGAAATCCAACAGGAGGGCGTTGGTCGTATCTGCCATTTCGACCGGCATCATATGCCGCGCATTTTCCACGACCCGGCAGACCGCACCGGGAATGCGCGCGGCCAAAGACCTTGCCATCGCCGGTGTCGAGCCAACGTCATATTCGCCGGTCGCGACGAGGGTCGGAACGTTGATGGTGGACAGCTCCGCTTCGCCATAGCAATCCTCGGTTGCGAACAACCGGTAGGCTACCGCGTACCCGGCCGGGTCGTTGGCCACGAAGCTCGTGCGCAGGTCCGCAATATATTTAGCATTCTCGTTGCGGAACGCCGGGCTGAACCATCGCTCGATCGCGCCATCGATGTTCGCGGCTGGACCGTCCGTGGCGACATCGGCGACGCGGGCCAGGATAGTCGCGCGTATGTCTGGCGAGCGATCGAACACGCCGTTGAGAAGGACGAGAGCCTTGCCCCGGCTGCGATGACGCAAGGCGACGGCGCGCGCGACAAGTGCCCCCATCGAGAACCCAATAAAGGTCGCCCGATCGACGCCTGCATGATCCAGCACCGCGACGATGTGATCGGCAAAGCTATCCAGACCGGCATCTTCGGAAGGGCGCGCACTGTCGCCATGACCAAGCATGTCGACGGCGAGGACGCGGTAGCGTGTCGCGAGTACCGGCACCTGCGCCGCCCACATTTCGCGAGACAGCCCGACACCGTGAATTAGGACGACCACAGGCCCCGTGCCGCCGCTATCGTCGTATGACAGTGACGTGTTCACCGTGTCGGGAACGCCAGCCATCACGACGCCTGCCGCGCTGCCTTTTCGGCTGCGATGGCTTCCAGGTCGAGATACCGGTTCCCGATACGGGGATGAACCCGCCCCGCATCCGCCGCACCCAGAACGACGACGATCTCGTCGGGAAGCGGGGCGTCCGAAATCGAAAACTCGCCCGTGATGTAGTGCGAGCGCTGGCCCTCATCGTCCTTATGCATCATCGGCACCTGGATCGACGTCCCCAACCCGCCACGCTTGTTGGTGAAGCTCAGATAGGACTTTGCCTCGACCGCCTCGCGATAGTGGTTGCCGAAGCGCAGCGTGTGAATCAACGCAGAGGCATGCTCGATCTCACCAGCGGCGCCAACGACCGCGGCCTTGCCATAGGCCTCGACCCGGTCCGCACCACCGATCGCCGCGATTAGTCGCTCGACGATCAGCGCACCAAGGTCGGACGCGTACGCGCGAATCTCGGGCTGAAGGTCTTCGACGAAGCCGCGTCCGGCCCATGGGTTCTGGAGAACGGCTGCAACCATGACGGTGGTGACCGGGGTGCCGGCTTCCTTGCCGCCTTCCGTACGCACTTCTTCGACGTACGAGACGATCTTTCGAATGCTTAGTGCCATGTCTAGCAACCCTCCTGCGTGTATGGTGTCTGTTGGTATACCATAGGAATGGACAATGGCAATTGTTCATTTATGGTGACCTCCAAGGGAACAACGCTGATGCAGAATGACGACGTAAACATGCTCGACCGGATCGAATCCCGGCCGCAGACCCTGCGCCTGATCGCGCTCGACCGCGTTCGCGATGCAATCCTTGAAGGACGTATCAGCCCCGGTGAACGCTTGGTAGAACGTAATCTGGCGGAGCGTTTGGGGGTAAGCCGGTCGGTGATCCGCGAGGTCATTCGCAATCTCGAGTCCGAAGGCCTTGTTGAGGGAACACCGTCGGGGCCGCGCCTGGGGATCATCACCATCGACCAGGCGGAACAGATTTACGACATTCGCATCCAGCTCGAATCGTCCGCGGTCGCGGCGTGCGCTCGCGTCGCTACCGAGGTGACCGTCTCGGCGCTGAAGTCGGCACTGGCGGATATCGCCGCTGCCCATGAGCAGCGTAGTGCGATTGGAGCGTTAAAGGCCACGACCTGTTTCTACGAGATCATCTTCAGGACAGGCGGACACCTCATCGCCTGGGAAATCGTCCAACGATTGAACAGTCGGATCAGTCAGTTACGCGCCATGACGCTATCGGTCGTTGGACGGCAAGCTGCTGGGCTCAAACGCCTGGCAGGAATGGTCGATCTCATCGAACGCCAAGATGCATCAGGAGCGGCTGCCGCTTGCCAAAAGCATGTTCGGGAAGCAGCAAAAATCGCATGTGATAAACTACGCGAAGTCGAAGTGACTGCTTTGTAAATTTCGTACCGCGTTGCAGAAACCTGACGCCTCGGATCACCCGAGACGCCAGCGTTCTAACTGCCTGACGACGTCAGCAGTGATCTGATCCTGCGAAAACCCAGTAAGGTTTCGATACCCAGTCTCGGTGCCGGATTGCGCCGTAAGCGCCCAGGTCTGGCTACGACCCGCTGCCCGTGCCTCACGAGCCGTATAGGCCGCCAACGCGCGGGAACGGGAAAACAGCTTGTACGTGAAGCTGCTTGCACCGCCGGCCCCCACGACAAGCGTGAAGCCGTCTTCCGTGCTCTCCACTCGGCTGTCCGTCCAACCCTCGGCTTGCATCACCTTACAGACGGATCGGAGCGCCGGCAGACCATTGCGCTTGATCTCGGCTTCGATATCGGCACGGGTTGATGGCACGACCAACCGCTTTAACCGCTCGCCGAGAGCTGCAGCGTCGTTCGGCAGCGTCACGCCGGCAAGATCAGCCTTCGTCTGCCGCAGAAGACCAAACGCGAGCAGGTGCATGATGAAACAGAACGGTAGCGCTGCTAGCAACGTCGCGGCCTGCAGGGCGCCAAGACCACCTGTTAGCAGCAGCAATGTCGAGGTAACCGCGAGCAGAAGGCACCAATAAACACGTTGCCAGCGCGGCGTGTCTTCCTGGCCACCCGATGCCAGCGTATCGATCACAAGCGCGCCCGAGTCTGCCGACGTCACGAAGAATACCCCGACCAACAGGATCGACAGCGCGGACGTGAACCCGGCACCCGGCAGATATTCCAGGAACTTGAACAACGCCGTGGAAAGGTTTCCCTGGACCGCTTTTGCGATCCCACCCGCCGCTGGCCCGAGATCGAGCGCGATCGCCGTGTTGCCGAACACGGTCATCCACAGGAACGTAAACGCGGTCGGTACGAACAAGACGCCGATGACGAATTCGCGGATGGTGCGACCGCGTGAAATACGCGCAATGAACATGCCGACGAACGGCGACCACGCGATCCACCACGCCCAGTAGAAGAGCGTCCAGTCCGCCATCCATGCACGCGGCTCGTAGGCGTAAAGCGTGAAGGTCCGCTTGACGAAGTGATCGAGATAGAGCCCGAAATTCTGCACTAGCGCACGAAGCAAGAACAGGGTCGGTCCGACGGCCAGCACGAACAACATCAGCAGCACGGCAAGGACGAGGTTGAGTTCCGAAAGCCGCCTTATCCCGCGGTCTGCGCCACTCAGTACCGACAGGGTGGCAGCACCCATCACTACGCTGATGACGATCACCTTCGTAAGGCTTGTGTCCGCTACGCCGTAATTATACGCGAGCCCGGCAGTCATTTGGGAAACGCCGAACCCGAGCGAGGTCGAGACGCCGAACACGGTCCCACAGATCGCGAAGATGTCGATCGCATCGCCGAGCGGCCCATCGACGCGCTTGCCCAGGATTGGTGACAGACCAGACCGAAGAGTAAGCGGCATGCCCTTGCGGTAGGTAAAATAGGCAAGGCTCAGACCAACCAGCGCATAGATTGCCCACGCATGCACCCCGTAATGGTGGAACGTGATCGCCATGGCTTCACGTGCAGCCAGAATGGTGCCGCTCTTGACCTCAGGCGGTGAAATGTAATGCTGAATGGGTTCGGCGACGGCGAAGTACATCAGCCCGATACCCATCCCCGCGGCGAACAGCATCGCCAGCCACGACACATACGGGAAGTCGGGCTCGGCATCGTCCGGCCCAAGCCGAAGTTTGCCCGCAGGGCCAAAGCCAAGCGTAAGCACGACAACCAGGAACGCTGCCACGGCTGCGATGTAGAACCAACCAAACGTATCGATCGTCCACGCCTGCGCAGCTTTGAAAGCGGCATCTGCGGTGCCGGGCATGGCAAGGGTGGCAGACAGCAGCAGCGCGATCACAGCGGACGCGCCCCAGAAAACGCGAGGATTCATTTGGCTTTTGAGCATCGCGTCCGCTTACAGATGTTTCGACGAAGCGGCCAGTTAGTGTTGCCGGCTGACTGTCTGATGCAAAGGGCTACTTCGCTGGAGCGCCTAACGCCGACCGCCCGCGACGATGACGCTCGTCGAATATTCCGCTGCTTCGATCTGCCGCGCGGTGACCCACTTGCGGACATTCACCACCGGTTCGCGTTCCCCAATCTCGGACCTTTGTTCCAAAATCACTGCTATACTGCTTCGCTTACAGGCTATCGCATTTGGTTCGACGAGGTCGGCTGGACCGGTGGATCTCGGCGCTGATGGGATGGCATGCGGCAGCTTAGGTTTTCTTTGAGCGCCGGTGTGCAAGAAGCTGGCGAGAACCCTCGAAGATCAATGCAAGCCGCTATCGATTCTTACCCGGAACAATGGTGTACGGGCTGCTTTATACCGTCGCTACCGGGAGAGCTTCATGATCCGCCGTCACATTGCCGTACTGCTAGCCGGCGCTTTCCTGCTCGTACCTGTTACCCCTGTAACCGCCCAGAACACGGTTCGCTCGATTTCGGCGACTGACAAGGCGCAGGGCGATCAGGCTCATCCGCAACTGCTCGCGCAGTTCGGCGGTGCGTATACGGGGCCGCAGGCGACATTTGTCGAACGGGATGGCAAGCGTGTCGCGGTCCAGTCCGGCCTGTCGAATGCGGGCAGCGACTTCACTGTCACCCTGCTAGACTCCCCGGTCGAGAACGCCTTCGCCATCCCGGGTGGGTACATCTACGTCACCCGTCAGCTGCTCGCACTGATGACCTCAGAGGCGAAACTCGCCTCCGTGATGGGTCATGAGGTAGGCCATGTGGCCGCCCGCCACGCCGCCTCGCGCAACACGCGTGCTACGATCGGCGGTCTGCTCGCTCGTGGTGTCAGCCTAGGGTCAGGACTCATTGGTCATAGCCAGAAGATGACGGTGGCCGCTAGCGCGACGGCAGAGAAGAAGACGGTTGGGCAGCGGTCGTAGCGAGTGGCGACGCGGCGCCAATCCTTCAGACGGCCGAACATGATCTCGATGCGGCTGCGGCGCCGGTAGCGGCGCTTGTCGTATC
>Ga0265797_10003631_pt1 | contig 24549 bp, 18 predicted proteins | sample P2T30metagenome_FD_192433 | JGI IMG/M metagenome (GOLD analysis project Ga0265797, IMG submission 192433) | Plant litter microbial communities from East Loma Ridge, Irvine, California - P2 T30 | ecosystem: Environmental > Terrestrial > Plant litter > Unclassified | place: USA: California... | reverse complement strand
GCGGATTCAAGACGTGCAATGGCGGCGATCCTTGTGATGTCTGCATAAGGAGCAAGACAGAGCGTAAATGCAGAGGAGTAGCAGAACGTGAATTGGCGAGCAGTCCGAGACCAGATGAATCAACACCTGCAACCCAGCTTAGCAATGCTGGATTTGAAGAGGAACGAGCGCGTCCAGCCAAACGAGCCCCAAAGCATGTCAAGACTCAGACCACGACCGTATTGACTGGCGAGGCTCAACCTGCACCTGCCAAGCGGAGCGAAAAGAGAACTGCAAAGCGCAGCATCCTACCGCTCGCACACGCAATCAGCGATGACGCGTCGGGAGACACACCAGCCCCAACCGCTCGAAGTAGCAAGAGGAGAAAAGTGGAGGCCGACATAGTCGCGAACGATGCGGACGGTGATCAGGACATGGGCATTGACGAGTTTCTGCAAGAAAGTGCAAGGACCAATTGCTCGCCTAGCCCTCCCAGGCCGTACAAACTACCTAAAAGGCATTACGAGGCTACGACAAACGACGACCATGACCATGATAAGATGGAAGACAAGCTACAGGATGACAGCCTCGAGATTTCATCAAATCCCGCTTCAGAGCGGTCCGTATTCGAGAAGAATGAATCGACTGATGACAAGTCGGCTACCGAAGATCACGAACCTCAGCCGAAATGAGCCGAGCAAAATCACATTGAGAGCTCTGGGCCTGATAAGCGTCCACGTCGTGGCCATGGCAGAGTGTCGTATGTTGAAGTCTACCCGGGTGGGATGTCTCACAATGAGCCGGCGATTGGCGGTGCCAGCGAGGACTCGAACATCTCAGATGTCTACAGCGAAGCTGCCGCCAGCACGGATACGGATGATGCTCCTGAGCTCATGGACTTCACTGACGACCAGGCTTCCGCTACCGAAGCAGATGACGCAGCAGCAGAAGAAGAAGAAGATGAGGTGGTGTTGGTCAATGTCGGGGCGTGCAAATCGAAACCAAAGTCGAGCGCAAAACCCAAGTCCTCTCAATCGAAGCCGAAAGCGGGCAAAGGGATCGATTTGAGTCTTCCACCTATCGACACCATAGAGGACATCTTCGCCGATGTGGGGGCCAAAGCTCTACGCCTAGGGTTCTCTGACGTTCTGAAAGAATTTAAGGGACATCACATCAACGTCGCTACAATGTGCTCTGGGTACGTAAAACTCTCCGTGCGAAATATGTGTGAGACAAACACTGACTTCGTACATCTTCTTACAGGACGGGGTCTCCTATTCTGGCTCTGGATTTGCTTTCGAAAGGTTTGAGAAAGCTGGCCTGCCCCCTCTAGTCATCAAGCACCACTTTTCCGCTGAGATTGAGGCGATGAAACAAAGTTACATCGAGAGGAACTTATCACCACCACTAATCTTCAGGGACGTACGAGAGTTTATACCGCAAGACTCCTTCACGGCGATAACGGCCTACAGTGCTGGGGCGCCTATATTTTTGGGCATTGGCATTCTCATTGCTGGATTCGTTTGCAAAGATCTGTCAACGCTGAACAGCAACCGTAAGACCTTGGAGGGCGACGGCGAATCCGGCGACACCTTCCGCGCTGTCTATGCGTATGCTAAGCGCTTCCGCCCTGGTATGATACTTCTTGAGAACGTCAAAGGCCAAAACTCTGTCTGGCAAGAAATTGTTGCGAAGTGGGACGAGATCGAGTACGAAACCACCTGGTTGATCTGCGTCACCAAGAACTACTACCTGCCCCAGACTCGGACGCGTATGTACATGATTGTGGTTGACCGACGCATCTACAAAGACACGGCCACAGATGTGGTCAAGCAGTGGGAAGACTCAATGCAGAAGCTTCAACGGCAATGCAGTAGTCCGTACGAATCGTTCCTGATGAACATGCCTTCCACCTCGAACGAGCACGGTACACTTGTGTCCGAACCTGATTGGGCTCTGTGCAAGTTGCGATACGATCATATCCGATCAGAGGAGCGGCTAGGCATCCTTCGCCCGATAACACGCTGGAATGAGAACGGAATGGTGCGGTAAGTGGAATGACTATGATCATTTCTTAATTTGTCATCATAGCTGATTTTACAATGATAGACCAGCGGACTTCACAAATCGTCAATGGTTCAAATCGCAATCCTCGAGAGTTTACGACGCCATTGATGTCGCACACCTGCAAGCGGCGCAGGCTGGTTATGACTCGACATACAAGATGGCAATTTGGGATGTCAGCCAGAATGTCGATCGGCTTAAAGCTGATCTAGGCATGGTGCCATGTATAACGCCAGGCGGTTGCGACTTTTCTAGTCATCGCGGGACAGCACTAAACGGCAGCCAGCTTCTTCTGCTGCAGGGAATGCCAATGACCGAACTTCATTTCGCAAGGGAGTCTCAGAGAGATTGCCAAGATCTCGCTGGAAATGCCTTAAGTACAACTGTCATCGGGGCATCTTTGATATCTGGAATCATTTCCGGGCGACAAGGTTTCCAGCTCGAGTCCGAAAAGGATCCATCACCTGAGATTCCGCGTGGTCTGCTAGCGGCGCCCGATGCTAGAGTCATCGAGCCCAAAATGAGACCGATCGAGCCTCCCGGATGCAAGTCGGAGCGGATTGATGTTAGCTTGCTTAAAGCAGATGCGATGCAGGGTGCCCGGTTTTGCGAGTGTGAGGGAGACATTGACATCTGTGGATCACCTGTGCATGTCTGCTCGAGCTGTGGGCATACAGCGTGTGCTAAATGTGCAGGCAGCCCTAGGCACAACTACTCGGAGAAATTCAGCAATAAGCAACGGCTTCTAACTCCTGATGAGTTCATTCATCGCTGGAAGCCTCAACTACCGACCCGACTAAGGTTCCGGAGGTACCCAGACATTCGGCAGCTCATCTCCCGCTGCAAGCCGTTTGGTCAGAGCACAAAAGAATACTTCAACCACCTGACCCAGATTGACGTATCCTCACAGCACTTCTGCATCCGCGCTGTGCTTCGGCAAGACAACGACTGGAAGATCGTGTATAAGTCAGACCACGCCACGTTGGAGCTTCGGATTGGAAGTCTCGGGTTGGAATGGCTGCTATACGTCACATGTCCGGCGGCGCTCCCCGGCAATAGTGCCGTGCGCAAGCTGTTCGCTCATCCAGTGGCACAGGCTGAGGTCAAGGACCATCTGACCAATGTCGACTGGAAAGTGCATCTGCCTCCGCCCCGTACATACAAAGTCCAGGTGAACGGTTCGAGCCAGAGACACGCTTCATGGCGAAGTCAATTGGGCCTCCCAGACTACAAGTCTGAGACCGTTCCGGCGTCCCTCCATTTTCATACCCAAGACGAAGACTGCGAGTTCTTAAACGGAGACTTTGACCTGCTGCCCGATTGCGGCACCGCGTCGAACAGTCTCTACAAGCGTCTCGGCGGGGTGGAGCTCTACCTACTGCTCGATTCAGGTTTGACTGGGAGAGCAGAGGATGACGGTTTCGTGTTTGCACCCGATCCTTCTAGAAAGCAATATGGCTATCTGCATATACCTTCAGCCTACGTCAACGCATCCTGGCGACCCTGGCAAGTCAAAGATCAGCTTAAGCATCTAGTCGACATCATTGTCCCAGGAATTTGGGTCCCTGCCACTATGACACTGGACGTCGTCGAGCCTGCACTGACTGTAAACCTTTGTAGCGATGGTAAGACATTGACAAACATTCAGAAAGATTGCGCACATGCCGTCCTCGTTCTCGACGCCCAATTGCAAGAAAGTCTACCCGTGGAAAACTTCCACGACTACGCGTGGGCTTTGCAGCATGTCAAGACATTACCTTCTTTCACTGAGTGGCAAGCCTGTTCAGTCAAATCTCAAGATAAATGCCTGTGCGCACCAAGCCTCCCATGCATTCTCTGGCATGTTGAAAGGAACGGCGTCGCCACACCACATGAGGATCGCAAGGCGGCAACCTCCTTTGGGCGAGCAATCAGTAAGTATATATGTACGAAGTGTATGTGAGACATACTGACTTCGTACCTACAACTCTCGCAGAGACAAGGCCTCCAATCTTCAGCATCCACGCGACATCCGATGCAGCGACCATGCAGATACAGATTGCACTAAACATTGTCGCTTTGGCTCACCGTGCTATTGAACGACTGCATTACTCAGACTCCGTACAGACTGCTTGGAGACTTACAACGCATCACGCGAAGCTGGCGTCCGGACCTCTCCCCAAATTCCGCCTTCTGAGTAATGCAGACGGCCCTGCCTTTCCATTGTCTCGAGCAATTTCATATTTGAAGTATGGCCAACCACGGTCTCTCTACTGGATGAAAAAGCAAGAACAGGGCAAGATCATCACTGTCACTGAAGTCGAAGAGGCTGTGAATCTGGATCTGGGTTGGCGAGTCGAAGCTCGTGCACAAGTGAGTCTTACAATTAGCGGTGGTGTCCTTGCTGACTTGCCATCGTTTGGGTACGTAATATCTTATCGCACGTCACGAATGCGACATACGCTGACTGCACTCTTTAGCAAAACTGTCACCTCCATCGCCCTACTGCAAAGCGAATACGAGCAGCACACGCCTGATGAGCTTATACAGAACAACCGGAAGCTCAAACAAAAGTTGCCAATGCTTGTGGACTCTGCCGCAACTCTTATCGTCTGCCCGCCACACATCGCGCTACAGTGGAATACCGAGCTCCGAAACTTCCTGAGCTCTGAACAGTACGACGTCTACGACGTGCGACTGATACAGAGCTTTGGTCAATTGCAAAAGCTGGGGATGGACGACCTCCAGAAGAGTCGAGTCATCGTTGTCTCTTGGAGCGTCTTCGCCGAACCAGAGTACATCTCCCATATTGCAGACTTTACAGCGATGCCGGAGCCTAGCATCAGTGGCCGGAGGGCTTTCGAGACCTGGTTCAACCGTGCCATGAAAGAGGTTCTAGACCAACTTGCTGAGCTGCAGAGCACCACCTACGAAGCATTTCGAAACCTGGCTGAATCTAAGCGGGTACAGCGCTCAAAGGACGATGCGTTCAACCTGACACTGCCAATCACGATTCAACACGGCAGTGCCTACAAGTCCTTCGAGGATATGCAGACGTCTTTAGGCTCGTCAATGAAGAACTCCAAAAACAAACATCAGACAAAGCCCAAGACGATGACACCTAGCCACCAGGCTCCATTGCTTCATCTTTTCCGCTTCAACCGGGTCATCATCGATGAGTACCACTACCTGAACACGGCTAAAGGACTTGATAATGTTGTGGCGTCCGTGAACGTCAAGCAGATCGCAGCATACAAACGTTGGTTGCTGTCTGCGATGGGCAATTTCTCTGATGTAGATCAAATCGCTTCCTATCTTGGCATCAAACTTGGCCGGCACTGTGTCGACGACAGTCCAAGCACGGCACGTGCTAACAAAGGCCCTCAATTAGAAGCAACACTTGTCGAAGACTTTTTAGCGCAAACCGAGGTCAGATCGAGACAGTGGCACGAAGCTCGACATCAGCGCGCCCAGGAGTTCCTCGATCTTTTCGTCAGGCAGAATTCGGCTTCCCTTCAGCACATCACTTGCACTGAAAAGATTGTGCCAGTCGAAATGGACATCGGACATCACGCGGTGTATTTGGAACTTTCGCAACATCTCATCTCACAGAAAATGCAGATCAAGAAGCTGAACAACAAGAAGAACTCCGACAGGATCGATAGACTCAATGCGAGCCTGGAAAACTCTGAATAGGCCGAACACGCGCTTTTAAAAACGGCCCTCATCTTTGGAACGACACCAGAAGGCTCCGCGTTGGACCTGCTGAGCAGGAAAAGATTGGAGCAGCGTCGCAGTACAGCGATGGATTTGAAGCAACTCTTGGCCGGTTTCGAAGGCGTGAAGCGGACCGACGAGATCGCTCAATTGTACGACCACTACAAGAAAGACATTCAGCAGTCCAACTGGCTTGGCGATAAGGACGCTAGTGATGAAGCCCGCAGACTTCTCGCAGCAGCCATGAAACAACCGATCTCTTCTGCCTTCCCACAACTCAAACGTGCTTCAAAGATCGCCTTGGCGAAGGAGTCCAAGTTGCTCTTATCAGAACTGCGTGAGACCTCGCGCGAGCTTGCGCTCAGAGTCCGGTCAGAACGCTTCATTGGCGCCATCCAGAGCCTCCTTAGGCCATTGACCGGAACACAGGAGAAAGCGGAACAGACTTTTCATTGTAGCTCGCCAGACTGCAAAGGTACTGCTGGCCTTGCTCAGCTCCACGTAATCACTCAATGCGGTCATACTGCGTGCGACGACTGCTTGAGCTCCCGGGTGAACCCTGAAGCATGCGTCCAACCACAATGCAATGTCACTGTGCAGAGTGTAAATCTCGTGCGTGCCACGAGCCTCGGCTCGAATGCCGGCCAGCCAAGCTCGAAGCAATCGTCAACCTTATCTCCAGGTTTCCAAAGGGTGATCAGGGTCTTGTTTTCGCGCCCAACAACGAGATCGTTCAGGTGCTTGAAGATGTCTTCAACAAACGTGGCGTATCGTACTACTCGCTGCAAGGCCACAAAGCTGCTGCAACAGCGAAAATCATCGAGAACTTCAAGACGGATAGGGACCCGCACACGCAGAGCAAGGTTCTCATCTTGAACCTGGGTAGCGAAGCTGCTGCTGGGGCGTAAGTGATTTTCCTTTACCACTCCCACGCCCAGTAACATATCCAGTAACCTCACCAACGCCAACCACATCATCTTCGTTTCTCCATTACTGTCTAAGACCCAGTACGAGTTCGACTCCGCCATGGCGCAAGCAATCGCTCGCAGTCGCCGATACGGCCAGACGAAGAAAGTCCATATCTACCATGTCATCGCACAGCGCACCATCGACGTCGACATTCTCGAGCACCGCAACAAGCGCTGCGACGGCATCGCGGCGCCCGAATTCACCAGGACCATGCCACCGGCGCTTGCGAAGCGCGAGAAGACTCGACTCGTAAAGAACGAGAAAGGTCAAATGGCTTTGGTGCCTGTCTCCTGGCTCGCTGATCGGTCCGCACGCAATATGATGGGTGTGCAAGAGGATCCTGAATCGTTTACATCTCTGATCAATTTCTCCGAGACGTTCCTGGATGACTAGGACGTAGCGCACTCCGCGCCTGTATATGAATACCTTTCTTTTCGTTTTTGTACATTACCAGTTCTTTCTTTCTTCATGGCTTAGGCCTCTACTCTTACAAACATATTGTATGGGCGGTTTTTCTGTTCAACCAGAATAGCGTTCTACCCAATATATTCAACTTCTCAGCATGTCTAATGTCTTCATCCACGCATGTCGCACCGGCAATCGACGCTGCAGATGTTACTATACCTTTCTTGATGTACGGCAGGAGTGTCTAAATATAGCTGACAGACCACCTGCAGAGGAGCAATGCAGGCTGCGGGAGCACACACTGGACATGAATTGAGCGCCCAGCCACGATAACAGACACAACTTGCAACCCCGCCTTATATTCAGCAACGTCGGCGGATCAAGTCACATGCTACTCGCTGTACTCTTCCCAACGCAGCGCGGCAGATCAGCATCAGCAGTCAACACCTTAACCCACAAAACAAATGAAACCTACCCCCACATCTTCCATCCATCCATTCCTTCACTGAAACCCAGTCCCTCCGACCATTTCCCCAAAGCAGCATCACCATGTCCCCAACTTCCCTCCATCCAAGTCCCTTATCAAACTTACCCAAGTACGCCGCGGTCGTGCATCCTGCCTAGTCCGAGAAAGGAAATTGCTTCTTTCCCGAATAGGGCAATGCTCGGAGCCGGTATGCGTTGACGTTTGTACGTGTTGGGGAAATGCTTAACGACTCTGTTCGATGGCAGGGCTGGATGGGGTATGTTCGCATGGATGGATGGATGGTGGACGGGGTGAATGGAGATGCGAGGCTGCTTGCTTTGACCTGGAAAATAGGGACACGAATTTGATAGCGCCATGACTTACATACGACGAAGCCAGAGCGAAAAAGGGAAGTGGTGTGTCGCAATATTCAATGGTGCTGCAGCAAACTTGCTGTGAAGGGAATGTTCGAGATGAGACGATGCTCGATGAGGAAATTATGCGAGGGTGGAGACGGATGGTTCGACTGTGCCGCATGCGAGAAGTACGTCGTGTTCTGATCACGATGGTGGCTAGACGGAATGCAGAAGGAGGGGGATTACAGTTTTCGATACTTGGGTGTAAGGAGTGCTGTGGAAGGAAAGTTCATTCAAAGAATAGTTGTAGGGCGTGGTGCATGCATGTGTTTAGGAACGTGAGAGGTGCTACTATCTTACGCACTACACCCAGACGAGCATGTCTTTACCGAAGCGGAACGGATATCATTTTAGTCTTCAGTCTCTGAGTCCAAAGTTGTGTGACCAACGCAGTGATACACTCCCTCTGCCCCAGCTACACGCGAAAAAAAACCGCCAAGTTTCGATCAGAATCAACAAGTAGGTGAAGGTATTTGCAACCAGGCTTCCTGAATCGACTCAGCACAGCTTTGCAGTCCTCCCTTTTCGACCGTAGCTGCCAACCGGTAGTGTAGTGTGATCCACTCGCTAGAATCACTTGGCACCGCTGTGGTTCATGTAAGTAGCTCGCCAACGCGATCCATGACTAGTCAACGCGAGACCAATACTGAAGAGGAAAGTGCTGTGGTACAGTCTTCGACAGTCGGAATTCGAAGGGTGCTGCAAAGGGAAGGTTGGGTGGCCTGAGCTTGACAAAGCACGCCGCCATGGTGTCTATTTTGGGCACTGCGGCGTAGACCGTTGTGGGTGGATACGATCTGGAGTACGATACGGTAATGTAAGCGACAAGAGATGGAGATGTTTGTATGTATGGAGAAGCAGCGTTCGGTACGTGCATTTGGTGTCCTGAGGAGGTTGGTACTTGGACGTGCTCTTGGCCATGCTCAAGATCGTATATGGGAACAAAGCTGGTATCATACAACGTCTCCCCCTTCTTACAGGAACCGCATAGGGTTACTCCTCTTGATGACCAGCGGATGCCTATGCACACTGGGCATCAGGCCCAGGCCTATCGCTCTCCGTATGGCCTTTGCGATCTTCCGCTGGTTCTTCGGCCGCAGCCCCGTGTCTCTCGAGTGCTTTATGCGGCCTGTCTCGGTCATGTATTCCGACATCATGGTGAAATTCTGCCCAAGATTAGCCATTCATCCAGCCATACGCCCTCTTACCACGCACCTTGTACTCGTTGATGGGGTTGATGCCCAGCACGTCGAAGGCGTCGCTCTGCGGCTTCTTGCGGCCCCTCTTCCACTTCTTCTGCTCGAAGCCGGACAGGTCGACGGGCGAGTAGACGTCGCCGGGCTGCCAGCGGCGGAAGATCTGGCGCTGGAACTGGCTCTTCTTGTCCGACTCGTCGAACTCGCGCGTCTGGTTCGGGCGGTCGACGAGGGCCTCTCTGGCGATGGTCGAGGCGAGGGAGCCGCTGGGGCGCTGGGGAGCGGAGGGGGCGCGTGCGGCAGGGCTGTTGGCGAGGATGTCGAGGAGGTAGGAAGGGTTGTCTGCGGTTGTTCAGCGAAAGGCTCGGGGGTGCTGCGGAGGGCAGGGCGTGGGCGGCGCACTCTGCTGCTGGGCATGGGCGCCTGCGGAGAAGCAGCGCAGGCACTGTCTGTTGCCGGCGATTGGCGCGCGGAGGGGTATGCGTATTCGTAGGAGCGACATTTTGGCGGGGCGTGGACGTCGTCTGCTGGTGGTGGAGACGGGGGATGGTGATTGAGATGGCATGTCCGCGCTAGTGTGAAATATCGCGAACGATTGACAGCAAGAGCTCCCCTCCACCTCACCACGCCACCCACCACGCCTTCGCCCTGTCGTCCCGTCTTCTTCGTGTATATACTTTCCTGTCTCTTGCAGCATCCCATGGACATACCACGCGCCTGATTCACTGCCCCATCGTGGCCCAATTGCACCTCCAACACGATGCCGTCACACCTCACCCGCCTCGTCTTCCGCAGCATCATCGCCAACGAGCCCCTGCTGTACCGCGGCTGCCGCCATCGAGTCGCCCGGACGCTTGCCACATCTCGACCCCCTCCACGGGCATTTCCGCAGATACAACGGCGGGCATTTCTCGATTTGTTCAAGCCTCGAAGACAGCCGAAGCCAGTCGAGGAGCTGCCGGGCCTCATGCCCTTGTCTGACCTGCACCATGCCCTGAAAACTGGCATCCGGCCACCAGATACAAAAGTCCTCGCCGATTCACTCAAGACTCTCTTCGCAAAAAGGAGGGGCCCGTTCGAGGACTTTCACATTCAACGCGCCCACACCACTTTCAAATACCTATTGGACAATCCCCGGGAGGATGGCCAGCCATGGCTGAGTGCACAGGATCTGGACGCTATCTACGGGAAAATGACCCACAAAAAGCATGTGCCTGAGACGGGTGGCTCCGAGCACATGGCCTTTGGCAGGGCCATTCTCTCCGAGACCGCTAAACTGAGCACCGTACCAGGCGAGGAGCCTACAGCTGCAGAGTCGCAAATGGTCTCGGATAATGCTAAACTGAAAATGGTCAAACTGCTGTCAAGGTTTGGCGGTGTCACTGAAGCTCGAGATATCGCCGCAAATGCCTTCCCCTGGGACTCGGAGGCTTCTAGTGAGAGACTGAGGCTTGTTTTGGGAGCCTGGGAGTTGATACTCAGGGGTGTCATTCGAGAAGGCAACGCGGACGAAATACACGCAACCACCACTATGTTGCAAGACATGTCCGTCCCAGTGACAGCCGCTATGCAGAATGCCTTGGTGGTATACTTCTCTAAACGGCGGGATCTCGAAAATGCAAAGTTCTGGTATGCACATCCTGTGGGCAAGACATCCGATGAAGAAACTGGCATCCCACGGGGCCATACCTCTGCGGCATTGCTGAAAGCCTGTGCATTGTCAGGGGATATCGCTTTTGGTCAGCAGATGGTGACGTCTCTGCTGAAGAGTTCCATGGTCAACAAGTCTGTCTGGGATGCCGTCTTCGTCTGGTCTGCTGCTATTGGCAAAGGCGTAGACGAAGTCGACCGTATGATGAGTGTCATGGTGCGGCGCAACGACGAGGCTCGAGCCAAGGATCCGGTCGTCGATTACATGCGCCCAGACGTCGACACAATCAATGCTTTAGTTGAGTTTGCCATCTCCAAGCAAGACCCTTACACAGCTGAGAGGTACATTACCCTTGGCGAGAAGCGTGGCATAACACCCAACGAGAAGACGTATACGATGCAGATCCAGTATCGGCTTTCTGTAAAGGACTACGATGGCGCACGAGCAGCTTACTTCAACCTTCAAGGCGACTTTTCCGGTGCTGAGGAAAGCGTCGCGGTCGTCAATCAGCTCATCCGGGCGCTGTGTGAAGATCAGCAGCACCATTTTGATGAACTCATGGTCATGGTCGATGATCTGCGTGAGCGAAATGCCATCTTTCCTCCAGAGACCATCGCAGCGCTATGTGTCTTGCATTTCCGACGAGGCGAAGATCTTGATGCGAAGGATTTGCTGCTGCAGTATGCTAATTCCTACTCCCCGGAGCAGCGAAGGGTCATTCAAAAGGGCCTTTTGACATTCATTCTCGATGGCGAGACCAGCACAGCAGATGCGTGGGACGCCTACCAGGAACTCCGCATCATGTTCGGCGAAACACCTCGCGCTGACCGCGTCAGAGTCATGAACGAGTTTTTCGCCAGGAAACGGGCAGACATGGCATGTCACGTCTTCTTCCACATGCGCAATCACCCTGTGGAATATCTCTCTGCCAACAAGGAGGTTTACGTCGCAGCCTTCACTGGCTTTGCGCGTTGTGCGGACGCCGAGTCTCTAGAGCTGGCACACAATCAAATGAAGCTAGACTACAATATCGACATCGATACCCGATTGCGCAACGCCCTCATGCTCGCATATGCTTCGACGGGAGGAAACATCAAGGCTCTTCGATTCTGGAGGGATATCTGTGAATCAAAGGAGGGCCCCTCCTACAACAGCATCGCCATCGCCTTTCGATCCTGCGAAGGAATGCATCAGGGCTGGGCGCATGCGCGTGCCATCTGGAATCGCCTGGTAGAGCAGGATATTGAGATCGACAAAACCGTCTGGCTTGCATATATGCGTGCACTTGGCCAAAACCACCAACACGACGAAGCACAAGCGCTCATCGAGGCGGTCGAAGAGGAGTATGGCTTCCCGCTGGATCTCGAGATGTGAGTACTGGCCTTTCTCGTGTTTGTCGTTTTGTGTACTGATACCAACCCAGTCTTGGCAACTGGTTCAACGCGACCGCTAGCATTGAACGACAACAACACGTCGAAACTTGGATCAAGGAACGCTATCCGCAAGTGTGGCAAGAGTTTGAGGCATTGGGGTTTTATAACACTGATAACGGGTTTGGGTATAGGCAGTATTACCTGCCGTACGACCTGGACCCGTAAGATAGCATAGTGATATGTTGAAGATGAAGTAATTGTACACGATTGGACCGTGGTCTTCGTCTGCTGTGTGTGACCTGTCAGCGACAGCATTGCTCACCTACCTGTAAGCGCGTGTGAGTATGCTCTTCTCGTCTTGATTGTATTCTGGCTCGGCTGCATCATCCGAATTTGCTTCACTACCTCAAGTGCTCATTCGCCGTCTGTTCGCAGTAGCACCGCTCATCTGTGAGCGCCATTGGGTCATTCCTTCTCGTCCTGAACATGTCCTGTCTCAACATCGTACCGCTACCTCACCGCCGGCCATTCTTTACGGCCTTCTCCGCTCCCAGACCGTTAACAAATGATGCTTTGCCCCAAGTCTCGGTCTAGTCTAACGTCGTTCGTCTCTCATCTGCCCTGCCCTCACCGCCGCTATCGGACCTTACAAACGGAGCGAGCGTTGAGCGTGTAAACCCTTATAACCCACTCTCTCGCCCATCCCGCTTCTCTTCTTCCTGCTCCACCTCCCTGCATCTCTAAACTCGACACTATTCTGCCTTCTGCAGGCGCCTTACTCGATAACAGCTACTTTCTTGCTCAATCAATCGACTGACCGCTCGAGCGCGCGAAGGCAAGTACTCCACTCCCGTCCATCAACACCTCTGCCCACCTGTTACTTCCTCCCCTCCCCCACCACTCCCCTGCACCAACCTCACTATCCACACTAACAACCACAGCCACCATGCGTCTCGCCCATCTCCTCGGTCTCGCCGGCCTAGCCGCCGCGTCCCCAACTCCCGCCCGCACACACTTACCCCAAGGTCTCACCGTCTTCGCCCAAGGTGACGCAGGCTACGCGATTGACGCTGTTCATCGCTGCGTCCTGCTCGATGCCCCGGTCTACATGAATGTGCATGCCTATCAGGCGACTGATTTGGTGTGCAACTTTATGGCGAGCGAGCGCTGTGGTGGTAAGGTTGTGCTTACTACGGATGCGCGGGGAACTGTGAGTGTTTTCTTGTTGTGTGGAGGTGTTCTTGTTGGAATCGAGCATCTTCACTTTCACCATCCTGCATTTGATCTGAACAGACGCTGATTGTTTACTAGGAGATCAAGGGCCTCGTCGACGCCGAGCATGTCCACAAGATCAAGGCCGTTTACTGCGGTGACCTCGACGATTTCGAAGCCCGCACCGCCGCACCTCTAGACGCGCACTCTGTCACACTCGAAGCTCGCGGCGAGGTCGAACCAGGTGCTATCCGTCACTGCCGCATCCTGTATGGCAAAGAGCAGTGCACAATGCAAACCTCATTGCGAGACGACTGCATCGCCCTCTTCCGTGACGGCAGCACTATCACGTCACTCATCCAGTACGAAGGCGCTCAATGCAGTTATTATTCAAACTTTGGCTGCATGGATGTCGGGCAGAATTGGCTGGCGGACTCTACCAAGGGAGACTTTTATATGGGGCTCGACGACCCCAGGATGCGAGACGGTATGCAGGCGTTCAAATGCCGCAAGGGTGGCCCGCCTGACCATGATCACGGTCCCAGAGGTTTTGAACGTCGCAGCGACACCGCCGCACCTCTCGACGCACGCTCTGTCAGACTTGAAGCTCGCGGCAACGACATGGCAGGCACTATTAGTCACTGCCGGAAAGTCAACGGCAAAGAGCAGTGCACGTGGCAAGTCTCACTGCGAGACGAGTGTAACGGCTTCTATCGTGACGGCAACACCATCACATCACTCGTCCAGTACGATGGCGCTATATGCTCTTATCATTCGAACAATGGCTGCCGAGATGTTGGGCAGACTTGGATCATGAACTCTTCCAAGGGAAATCTCTATCCTTCGCTCGAGGGCGCAATACGAGACGGTATGCAGTCGTTCAAATGCCACAAGTCCGGGCCGCCTGACCATGATCACGGTCCTGGGTTTGGACGTCGCAGCAAATCGTTGCAGCCCCCGTCAAACACCCAGATCAGCGCGCGCGACGACGAGCCCAAGCGAGACTACCGCGGACATCTCATGTTCTGTCAGAACAGCCTAGGATGTGCGACCACCGAGGCTTTCAACGCCTGTCGCACGTTTCCAGGGCCTTATTAGTGAGTCTGAGTGTGTACACTGAGTTTGAGACAGAGGCTGACTTCGTACCTTCCCCTTCCGCAGTCGTGCCGTCGATCTCGTCTATCAAGAGACAGGCGTCATCTGCAAGTACTATCGATCCGACTGCTCCGAACTTTACCCCGTTGTCGTCGTCGACACCCGCGCTGGACTCTACAACGGCAATCTCGGCGGTTTTGGCCACGAAGTCGGCCAGGTCCTCTGCCGTGTTGACCCCTGGGCTCCACTCAACGAGAAGGCAGGCTTGAGCATTGTCGTCAAGACCGAGGAAGTGGACGCTGCACCGGAAAAGTAAGCTACTCCATACAAACCTCATTCCAAGAAAGAGGTTGAGTGGTGGCTAGAAGGATTTGAATTACGATAAGTTCATAGGGTTGACTGGACCTAGGAAATCAATTCATGAAATTTCACAAGGTGGCGCCAATGCTTTGAAGACAACCAGAACCAGTGCTACCACCCTCAGCTCACCCGGCGACATCGCCATCTGCAGCAAAGACTTCTTCTATGGTGACTGCACATACTTCAATGCTTTGGGCAACGTGTGCGTCATTCTGCCCAAAGAAATCCAACGTCATGCTCGATCCATCCATCAGGCCAAAGGCGCCATCTGCACCTACCACGCAGTCTACAACGGAAAGTACTGCGGAGAAGACATCGGATATCTCATTCAACAGGGCGAGCATGATAAGGACACGGTCTTGAACCTCGTTGCGCCTACGTACTCGGACTACATCACCAGTGTGACATGTCGACGCATCGACTCGGCGGCCATGGAAACACCTGAGCTTACTGAGGTATTTCTGGAGAAGCGAGACGATGCTACCTTCGGCGCTGTGAGTGAAATCCTCGGTACACCAGGCGCCGTCAAGGCCTTTACCGCGGAGCGCTTCCAAGGAAATTACAATCTCGTGAATGCGATGAATACATGCGTAGCCCTTACTCAAGGTCGGACCTGGAAACATGCACGATCGATCATCCAGTACCAAGGCGGCCTGTGTACCTATTACACTGACGAACACGGCTGCTCTTCGCCACGCATGATAGCTGGCACACCGTTCCACGACGAAGAGATGCCTATCCTTGACCCCTTTGTAGCCGACTTTATAACTCACATCCGATGTGAGCCATATGGAGCAACGCAGGCCGCATTTGTTCAATTCGTGGGAGAGACTGAAGGCAAGCGAGATGCTGTCGATGGTCCACACTCTGCCGCCTATGATGAACATACGCCTGGTTCCGTTGAAATCTGCACCAATGACGATCTCAAGGGCAGCTGCGCATCTTTCGAGACGTTGAACAAGTGCACTGAGCTTTCGGAGACTCGCAAGGCCGTTCATTCTCTCCGTCAAGGCTTGGGCGCGACGTGCGAATATCACGCAGATGCGCAGAATCGATCTACCGTGCATTTCAAGCTTGACAGCCCGCTCTGGGAGTCTTACTGGCCCAAGGTACCTCAGGTAGACGCTGAGTCTATTGCTCGTGTCTGTTGCGTCCCATTTACTTACAAGGATCCGAATCCAAAGCCGCCCACTGAACAGACAAAGGAGAGCCGTTCTAGCAAAACTTCCGACGCGATGCAGTCAGCCCCAAGCTCCGGTCTAGTACTCGTATCTGCTCAGGAATCACTCGCAGGCTCAACCCAACTGGTTTCCACGGTCAACGATGACAACAATTGCGCACCGTTACACAACCAGTTCTTCTGGCATCTATACTCTCTTCGACAATACAAGGGCGCCGTGTGCACTTACTGGCAATACAACTGCGGGAACCTCAGCCACGAGAACAAGCCGCTCTTCACCGTTGATTCACGTAATGGCGACATTGTGTACGACAAGATCCCCGAGGGATACGGCGAGAATCGCCACAAGGTATCCTACATTCGCTGTAACCGATATTCAGCAGCCACCTCTGACTCTGCCGAAAGTTGGCAAGACGCATCTCCAGACACCCGAGAACTGTCCTCTACTTCGTCTTCAGGCTCGACCCTGGCATGTCGCGCCAAGTACACAGGCTGGGTGCGTGTCACCAGCCAAGAACAATACACTGGCAAGTTACAAGACATGGAGGTCGAAACCAAGGAATGCGCGCGTCAATGTAGCCCACCAGAACGTCCAGTCCATCTATCAATGGCAGGGAACTATATGCAGCTACTGGAAGATCACATGCTATGATGGCAATAACCCACTCTTTGTCATCGACGCACGAGGGCTTGATCTGGGTCTTCCCACTATCCCTGAAGACTTCGGGCCTGATCGTCACCTTGTTGGGTGGATTAGCTGTGTGGAGGGCGCCGCTGCTGATGCTTACTTTGAGGGCCTCGACAAGTCGAATTTGACGATTGTCGGCGGTGAACATGCTACGGTCAACGTGTCGTCTCTTGCAGTAGCTTATCCGATGGATATTCCAGTCTCTTCTGCCGACACCACGAATGAATCCAGCACCGACAATCCCGTTCAGCCTCTCAAAATCTGCCACGATTACGACATGGGGGGCACCTGTGTAGTTTACACGCCGCCTGGTTGCCAGAACAATCCTTTTGTTGGCCACTCCATCAAGTCATTCGAGTTGATGCAAGGTTGGCAGTGCACCATATGGCCTGCTGCATGGTGCCATCTTACGAATGGTGATCCTCAGTTCATCGATGCTTCGATGCGGCCTGTCCGGGTGATGAACGTTACCTATGGCTTCAGCTCCGCTGAGTGCGTCAAGTTCGTGCCAGATGATGCGATGACTACCGAGCAGACGTTGGCCACACGCGATACCCCCAGCTCCCTGTCCGATTTGGATGCAATCGAAGATAAACTGCATCTCTTCTCCGGAGCCAACATGACCGGCACGAATTACTCTGTACCGAGCGTTGATGCCTGCCACAACATCCCTGCGGACATGCCTGTCGTCAAGTCCTTCACGCTTGCACAGTCATTCTACTGCACTACATTCACCGGTCGTGACTGTACATTCCCAAAGAGCGAGCTGGACTTTGAAAACATCGACTCCACCAACCGCCCGCTGCAGAACAGCGACATGGACTTCAACATCCAATCAGTGACGTGCTTTGAAACGTTCCCAGACGGTCCTCCGGGTCTCGTTACCAGCTGCGACGGAGTCTAATTTAGGTCCTGCACAGATTTCCGGGTCGATGCCTTTGACCGCTGTGTGGCGTTCAACTCCAGGATGGGCGGACCGGCGTCGCTCAAGATCACGCCGAATGCTTATTGCAAGCTTTTCCATGGAAAGAAGTGCGAGGGCACGGCGTGGCTCTCGACTTTTTCGCTGTACAGGACCGACGAGGTGGAGGACATAGGTGTGTGGGGCAATAGCTACATGAGCATAAAGTGCAAGGCGGAAGCTTGGGAGTAAGATGCCTGAGAAAGATTTGGGTGGAGAGGCTCGAAAATTATGGCGGGATTAGTGGTACTAAACGAGCAGCCTGGATAGCTTCAAAAGATACTTTGAGCTGATGTACCAGAGCAGCCGACTGCAGAATACTCATGCCAATAGCGGCAGCTGGTTAGGACAAAACATATTCAGAATACAATAACTTATTCAGAATATCTCTGGACGTTGATGTGTGAAAACTCGTGTATTGCTCATTATGATTATTCCCCTCGTGTACTACATATACTTGGCACCCAGTTCATATCCCATCATATTAGTCTTGCCCGACCCTCGCAACCAATGCTTTGCTAACTCTCAGAACATTATACACACAATCGATCGCTCAACGATGACTCCAAAGAACAATTCCACACAAGGCCCCATCAATCCCGATTGATGACCCTCAGACTCCGCCTCGGATTCAGCAACACACCCCTCGTGCCCCAAAAACTCGGCTCCTGCCCACTCAGCAAATCATCATGCACACTACCCTCACTACTCCTTCGCCCCCAATCGCTTGCCGGCCCTCCATATGCCGTCTGCTCGTTACTCGGCCCGCGCCCGATATCGAACGAGCCCGCCGCAGCGCCATGGCTACTTCCCAGCGTCGCGGGTGCGCGTTCGCTCGAGAGCTTCCCGCCGTTCGAAGACGAGGTGAGGTGGCCCATTTTTTCGTTGTTGGCGCGCGTCTGCACCATGGCTGCGTGGTTCTTCCAAATCTTGACTTGCTTGCGGTAGACCCAGGCGCAGAAGGCGAAGTAGCATGCGATGACGAAGAAGACGCCTGCGACGACGCCGGCGACGATCGCACCGACGTTGGGGCCCGAGGGACCGCTTACGTATTTGTCGCCGGTTCTGCTGCCTTCGGTAATGATGGAGCCGTTGGGGCCGGTCACGGTGTATGTCTGGGGCTTGCCGGTTGCGAATGGACCGGCGGTGGGTGTCTGGCTGGGCGCGGTAAGGGTTGCGCCACCGGTTGCTTTGCCGCCGATAACTTCTTGGACAGGTTGGGGCACGGAGTAGCCATAGGAGCCTTGTAAACCAGCAGATGGTCCGAAGCCACGCTGATTAGCTTGCTGGGCGAGAGGATTGCCGATGCTCTTTTGGCCAGTGTAGGCTTGTTGCGCCTTGTCGCCTGTCAGAGCCGTAAATTGATCTTTCCATTCTAGGCTCGTCAAGTTGAAGACGTAGATTCCGGGGCTTTCGCAGGAGAGGTTCGGGTCGATGTAGCCTCCGACTGAAATCATCTGGCCGTCCCAAACGTGGCAGGAATGGCCGGCGCGCGCATACGGAGTTTGGCCTCCTTGCTTAACCTCGATCCACGTGAAGGAGGGGACTGAGAGAATATACATGTCATCCTTTTGGGTTTGCTGGGCTGCTGGTTGAAGGTTCTGTCCACCATACATGTAAACATTGTAGGACGAGCCGCTGGATCATGTTAGTAAGATATTCACACACGTAGATTGTTACTTACTCTGCAGCTGCTGCGACCGTGGCGCATGGGTTGACGCGGTATGGGGGGAATTTGCCAGAAGTGCTTTGCTTGTACCATGTCGACTTGTCAATATCGTACACATCAATGACGTTCATTTGCGTCTGTCTGCTATTAGCATTTTCAACACCCTGCGTTCTATAGTGCACCTACAAAAGTGTCATTGTCGCCACCAGTCAGGCCAATCAGGACGCCTTGATCACCGTATCCAGGAATGTACGTGAGGACACCATCCGCGCGCTCAGGAAACGACCCGGCACTTTGTGTACCGGCACCCGTGATGTTGCGAAAAACGCCATCTTGACCAGCGTGTTTGTCGCCCTGCAGACTTTGCACGGCGTTGTTGGTTGAACCAGGGAAGGTGAATTCCAACAAGCTCTTCAAATAGACCCTGTCAACCTGATTGCTCCACCCTTCAGTCGTGTAGGAGTCGAGATGACCACCGAAATACCACGCTCGTCCAAGAGAAGCGACACTGAAGGCGGCTCCCTCAGCAGCCCGTTGTACCATGTCACCGTCTCCAGCGGCACTGTCGCCAGACGACGTCTTCGGGTCTTTGTGCTCGGTCCATTTCTTGCTGCCGATATTGTATTCCCAGACAGAATTCGAAGGTGGTGATCGCGTCGGCTTATCGGAGACCATGCCGCCGTAGAGCCAAAGCGAAGAAGTCGAACCCCAGAGAGCGCCGAGCGAGACTTCTGGAGGGCCAGATGGTCTCGGTAGACCGGTGAGGGATGGCGAGGAGATTTGCCAGGATTTTGTCAGATCGATGGTCAAAAAGTCGTTGTCTGCGGAGGTCAGCTATGGTCAAATATATGTGCGGTCTTTAGAACTGGGAGCGGATCTTACTCCATGTATTCTGATCATCTTTGGGCGATTTGTTCTTCTGGAATCCGTACATGTACAGTGTGCCATTAACCACCGTGCTCTGTCCAGCCCATCGCTTACACGCATCTGTAGACGATGTCTCTTGACGCTTCTCCACTAAAAGTGATCTCTCTGATCGTGCCTCAATTGTGCTTCGTGGTAGCGTTCCACCTCGAACTCCAAATCGTGCGGCAGGGTTCATCGATAAGATCGGCAACATAATGGCGAGGACGAAGGCAAAGATGCCTAATCGGTATAGCCTCAATGGCATCAAGGAAGGCGATGATAGCACTACGGGCGGTGCCATCGATGTATGCGGTTCGTCTTCATCCCCTACTGACTCCCAATCGCTCTCGTCATCCTTCTCTGCTTCGCCAAATATCGAGTTTCTGCTTCGAAAGCGTACGGTCCGCGCTGGTCTGAGATGCTTGAAGGTCGTCGTAATCGGTGCCGGACTCCTCTCATCTCTCATCGTATCCTCATCCACCAATCCGACTTCCGTGAATATCGACCGTCGTCGGCGCTCGGCAGCTTGTGGTCGTACCTTCTCCATCGCAAAATCCGTTGTCATCTTGATGGAGCAACCGTAAATGGTCGCGTGCGAGTCGTGGAGTCGTCAATCGTGAAGACGTGAGGAGCAGACAGCAAAAAGGTACGCGGTATGAAAGAATGACGTTGTAATATCAAACAGGCTCAACAGCCGAAACGCTGAGTCCCTTGCCGAAAGGTTGCTTAAAAGACCAGCATATATGCTGGGATGAGTGGCGACCCGGGAGATGCTGATGTGCACAATATCAAACACAAGCCAGGAACGATAATAAAGCTGACAGTCGAAACACTCCACAACAGCAAAGCAGTGGATTGATGAGATGAGACGCAGAAGCGAAGCTCGAATAATAATGGAAGCGTGCGAATACCGATGTACTTGTTTCTAAACCCCATGTCCAGGGCATCCCCCAACGCCTCCTTGTCGGGTGGCTCCATTCCCGCCCATCGCGAGACCTGTAAGTGGCAGGTTGTCAAAGGCTAACGTCATGCCAGCGCCGTGTTGGGCAAAGATCGAAGCCATCACGATTGGTTCAACGGCGCGACAGGGGGTGGATTGGCTCTTTAGCAAGTCAGGGCAGGGGCCACCATGCAAATTGAGCCTGACATACGCCCAGACGTGGACGCGTATTTCAAGGCCTGGAGACGGACATCTTGTCCAACGAAGAACAATTCGTTCCTGAATGTCACCCTGGATAAATGTTTCTCTCCGCGGACGCATCGTGAAAGAGTTCTAATTCCACTTTCTGTTCTTCATCTCCAATCGTTCCTTCTTTGTTGCTGATATTGAATTCAATGTTGTTGCCCCACAGCACCACCAGCACCCGCAACCGCTGTTCCCAACGCAGTACACACTACACCGTACCCGCTGCACATGTGCTTACGGTCCCGGAGAATTCGATAGCGCGCACATTAGTTCAAACAACTGAGTTGCAACGTGTGACCGTAGATAATCTAAATTTGGTGTTTTCAATGGTTCTGTCGCACAGGAGAATATTCCGTAGACGAGCGGTTGAGCGTGGCTATGCTCGTGTGGCAAAATGCTTAGTTAATCCACTCTTCTGGTGCACACGAACGGACGACGGATCAAGCTGTGTTTTTCTACCTTTGTACGCGAGCGCTGATCAGTGTGAATATGCCTGAGTTAGGTACGCATGCTCGGTTGCCAACCGATCTCACGGCTCTGTGGCCTTGAGACATCGCTGATGTCCGTCTCAGAAGATCTTCCTATCAATCACGCCACAGGCAGTCGTAAAGATTTGATGATCACAAAGTGTTATTTGTTCTGCGTGCTGTGCTACTTCGCGAGACTGCGTAGTCGATTGACTGGTCCAATAAACGTAAAATATCTGCGACAATTCAACTGTCAAGAAGTGTGGGTATCGATGGAAGAAATTTACGCAGAACGCCCCAAAAGCCCTAGAACGCGTTTCCTTCACCAAACGCCAATCCATCGGCGCACCAAGATGCACTACTCACTCTGAAAAGGGTGGACAGAGTTGACTTTGAAGCTATACGGGGTGGGTCGTCGCGTCTGACGGGTGCGGTCGATCACATCTAATGTGCCGATGTCGTTTTCCTCTTCTTCGAGGTCTTGTTGGGCCGAGAGCGACTGTCGCGTGCACCAAGCTTTCGCTTCTTCTTCGTGTTCGGTAGATGGGATGGCTCGACGTACTCTTGATCCCCTGACTCTTCATCTTCGTCATTGGAAAGATCCATGGGCGCAACGTCCTTGCTCTCTTCCTGGTCTTGCGTGGGATCGTAGTGTTCGTCCATCTCTTCTTGACTGATCTCCTTTGTAAGACGGCCAAGAAGCTCAACAACAGTGTCGAGGAGCGAGCCCTGGTCCGCAGCAAGCTCGAGAAGCTCTTTGAGTGCCGCCTGGAGTACTACGTAGGGCCATGACTGTTTCATAGCGGCTGAGACGATGTGCCAAACGATATCCTCTTCGTGTTCTGGCCCTTGCTCTGCCACTGCTAGGAGGAGATCGAGTTTGTCGCCCCATCGCATGTTGGCAAGACCATTGATACGTGGCGAGAAATCAGATTGTAGCTTCTTGGTTGTCGGTGTCTCCACCTCGACTTGCTGGTCCTGCTCAACAGATAAGCTCCGTTCGCTGCGTGCCCCTAGTGCAGCCTCACCCTCTTCATCTGCGACGTGCTCAAGCTCCAGCCCTGCGGAAGGATTGTGCGCCATGGCTGGCTCAGTGAGGCTGTCCAGCTCCTCCTCGTTCTCATCAAGATCTCCAGACCCTTTGTCGGGCGCTTCCTCCTCTTCTGCGATCACTTCAGGCTCCGAAGCCACTGACGGGTCGCGTTGGCTAGAGGCTCCGGCAACACTTGCATTTTCCTGAAGACCTTCGTCCGCGTCGTTAGGACCTTCGTCCGCCTCATCTGCAGATTCGACGGCGATTTCTTCTGATCTTTTGGACGCATGACGCTGCCCGCGGCGTCTGTTTTTCGGTGCGGCTGCATCACCTCCATTCTCTGGTACCCGTCGAGGCTTACGCCACTTCTTTTTCGCAGACCCAGGCTCACCAGAAGCAGTGGGATCGTCAGTTTTACGAGGACGACCCCGCTTTTTTGGCGTCTGTGTAACCATTGAGGAGTCAGCAAGACTGCCACTCTTTCGAGCTTTGTTACGCTTCTTCGGCGTGGGCTCGATTTTCTCGTTTGGATCCGGAGTCCTCCCTCGTGCGTACACCAGATTGATGGCCGCTGGAGGGTCGCGCTTCCTCATCTGCGACCATTTTACGGTGCACTGCAAACGACTGCGGATGTTACCCATCTCAGTGCACACCTTCGGCCAATCGATGTTGGCGTTCACGAAGACCGATGAAGGCGCTCCGTCTCGAGCTCGCTCATCTTCGTCCCTCTGCGCTATGGTGGTGATGGCATTTAGGAGCAACGCTTCCTCCTCCTTCGACCACGCTCCAGTTTTACGGCTGTCACTGTGCTCCACATAGTCTTTCCAGCGATTCAAAATATCGATGGGCGCACGTTCCATGTCCGTAGAGATGAAGTTCCACTTTCGAGGATGATGCTCCATAAGGTCCTTCAATCGCTCATCCTCTTCCTCTGTCCAAGCACCTGATTTGAAGACGTGATAGTGTGCACGAACATGGGTTTTGACACGAGAGAGCGGACGATCGAGCTCAAGCTGTCGCATCTCTGCCCAGAAATTCTTGCTGTCCTCATCATGTTGCAAGTCTGTCCCGGAGTCGGTTTTAAACTGAATAATATCGACAAGGCTGTGTACGTCCAGACCGTTCGTCTGTTGATAATCGTGGATGGCTCGACGGATCAACTCCTCTTCATCCTCGGTGAATTCGCCTCCTGTTCTCTTGTCGATTGGCTGGTGTAATTCGCGGACCGTGTTCAGAGCCCTCTCGGCGGCTGTGATTGTCAAGTCTACGTTGCTCTTTTTGCTGAAGCGGAATTTCGGATCCGCTGTTTTAGGGGTTTTCGAAGTCTTGGGCGTCTTGGACTTTCGCTCTCTTCTTCGCTTATTGGGCGTCGATGCTTCAAGGGCCGGACCAGAGAGCTCGTCTGGAGCGTTTTGCATCGCTTCAAGCTGGAGTTTCGAAATTAATGGAGTCTTGGACTTTGATGATTTATGCTGCTTGTTGGCGGACGATGCATGCAGTGGAGACACGTGAGGGACTTCTAATGCGTCAGAGGCAGCTCCAGCCGTTTGGGGAGTTTCCGGAGTTCGATTCGTCTC
>Ga0265797_10003630_pt1 | contig 24551 bp, 19 predicted proteins | sample P2T30metagenome_FD_192433 | JGI IMG/M metagenome (GOLD analysis project Ga0265797, IMG submission 192433) | Plant litter microbial communities from East Loma Ridge, Irvine, California - P2 T30 | ecosystem: Environmental > Terrestrial > Plant litter > Unclassified | place: USA: California... | reverse complement strand
CCGCTAACTCGACCCAGCTCGCTGTCATGGCTCCTGATTCATGCCCCTTCGACAGCAAGACCTCCGACCTTTACTGCCAGTAGAGATGGTTATCTGAAACATGGAGCCATCTTTCTAAGTAATCTTGGGGGTTACTGAGACGACAAGTGACCTTCACATCGCTCCTATCTCTGTTATACTGTATTTCGCAATTTGCGACTCACTGTACCTAATTTCAATACACTCTTGCTTTTCTGGATCACAGATTGCTAAAAACTTGGTGAATTACCCGCTATAGGGATCTTATCATCTGTTAAGAGAACGAGTAGTAAAGCACTAAAGAAAAGGATGACATGTAGCGGTGATTGTCTCCTGACATGTGAAATTGTCATTATGTATTAGCTGGAAAGTTTGGCTTATGGCCTACCCAGACAACCTTCGCAGGACTACTGAGTAGCTACTAACATATCACAGTGGACCCGGAAGGTATCCAACGGGTTAGTATGTATCAATTGAATCCTCCTAATACTACCGAGACCCTATAGACTCTACGACCGACTCACCTCACGTGGAAATACGCTGCTTACGAGAAGTGAGGAATAGATGTTGAGGTTGACGAGAATAGAATATTGGTTCGCTGCGTCCTCTTGAGAAAGTGTCATCGAAAGAATGGCAGGAGATCACGTAGTGTTGGTAGCTCGTAGCTTTGCGTTTGCGCTTTGTGGAAGAGTGCAGAAATTTACTGGTGGAAGAGGTGGAGTAGATGACGGTGCGTGTAGTCAGGGAACAGTAAATGGATCAGGATGAGAAAGACAAAAGATGACTCATGAAGAAGGTATCGTGTAAGAGTTATGCAGACATACATAACATCGAGGGAGCAACTGAATGCTAAAGATACTACTATCCGATAGCAGGGCTACTAGTGTTGTGGTTGTATTCGTAATTTTGTCTCAGTGAGCAGCAGAACAACAGGAAACAATATACAGTATTGGCAACGCGATGGAATATGAGCATATCGAGCCTTGTTAGTTTCCTTCCCATTGCAATCCTCTGTTGCGCAGTCTCTGTAGAGTTGAGATCCTATTGTAATTCAGTAAAGATACAGCTACTTTACACAAATCTAGCAAACTAAGGTTGTCAAGCGTCTCAACAACCATCTGAAGTACTCGGTCAAAGCCAAAGCGACAGGTCGATCGCAGCTGGCGTAGGGCTCTGAAAGTTAGGCATAACAATCCTGTCCTCCAAGTCATCGCTTCAGTCCCTTGATGATCATTTCATCTCGTTTCCACCTAATTAGGGATCGTACATCGTGGTAACATATATAGTCTTCATGGAAGTATCATGTCAACTAGACCTTTATCCACCACCCGCAATTCTCGAGTCGCATGTGACCCAAAATCAACAGCTGATAGCCTCAACGTTGCCGCCCAAGACTCTTACCCCCGCAGCCTTCCGCTCTGCGATACGCTCAAGGAAAACGATCATCATCGCTTATCCATGTCCATACCCATTATAGCCCAGCCTCAATGACTGCCTGAAGCGAAACTACCTCGGCGACGTTTCTTCTCGGCAACAATATACCCCAATCAAAATGTTACTATAGCCGTTATCTCGGCTCTGTGCCGTGAGTTTTCCTGGTTTTGCTTCGGACGGGTAAGGACGATCAAGTCGCCACGATGGGAATGGGGCGGCCCAGTCCGCGGTACCGTTTAGGATAACGTTGTGACGGAGTCCGGTATCGACAAGGCCAGAACAACGCCGGTGGCGTCAAGGCCATTCGTCGCGAGCAACTGCCGAACGAGTCGTTGTCATGCTAAGACCCAATGGAGAGAGAAGGTGTGGACCGAGAGAGCTGAACCACCCATCTCGGCGCTGCTTCAACACCAATCATACCAAAATCCATCATAAACAGTTCACTTGCGCCATCTGCAGTCAGTCCCATCAGAGGAGAATCATTCCATACGGTGCGACCGATACATACAAAGTCCAGCTCTCCACAGATCAGTATTACTAACCCTTCATCGCATACATCCCAAATCAGGCAATACGCTACTACCCAAAGCAGCAGTTCAGGATGTCGTAGGTTTGTGAAAGGATTCCGGAAGTCAGGCGATCCGGCTCAAAACAGGTAAAAATGTTTAATTTTTACCGCTTTGCAATGTGGAAGGATTTTGTGGCGCAAAGGCTGGAAGATCATGAGGTGGCTAATGGATATGGACGAACGGACGGGACTGAACTTGACTGACTCGGAGGAAGCGAACGTACAGAAAGAGGCTGAAGGATTTTTGCGCCTAGTTGCATTGTAGTGTAGTGTAGTGTGGTGTGGTGACGACACACGGATATGGAGTGCCACGCGTTGCAGGCAAGAGACTTGCGCCATTCCTGACTTGCCTGCTCGCCACACATCAGACAGCCCAAAACGTACGACCTGAGTCCGAAAGCACGAGGCTAATGCCAGAAACATGTCATTTTCGCTTAAACTGGTTGTTCTAGAAGCGGACGCACGACACGCAAAAGGCCTAGGTCCTGCATCACCGAGAAGAAAAACGTGCAGTACATGAAAGCCCGTCATGCAACAAACGGCAGCCCAAAACCAACTGTCCTATTCTGTAAGGCGACATAATGAATCCCAGCCTACCACCTTTACGCGCCCGTTGAACTAGCGTTACCAGATTGCTGGGACCGCCGTCGCTGAATGAACAGGGCAAGCTGCATTATCAGACTCACATCCAATAGCATACATCACCGTAGATCCTCCCTCTCGTCTATTCTCCCAATGACATCCTACCTCGGTCTTACACGAAACCCCTTGCACTTGCCCTTGCTCATTCGCCTCACTCACACTCAAACTTACCCCAAACACCAACAATCGTCTGATCGACACATGAAATATCTGACCGATGTGATATTGCGAGGGGTCAGACGCAGGGTCCCTTTCTCAAGGTTTCGAGCTCGTAAAAACGCCTACGGCCGATAAGTTGACTAAGAGAAATAAGAGTCAGGCTGTCATGAAATGGATACGTAGGCCCACGGGTGATTTACCGGGCTGCAGGATGCAGATGCAGGATCGTGATGTAGAGAAGGCTTGTGCACGGGCTGGTAGTAGTGCAGGATGACGACGCGGGGTTCTTCTGTACAATTACGTTGTTTCCATACGTCGTGGAAGTTTGTGTCGACCTGGTATCCTGGTATCTCCTAAAGGCGACACATACCCAGCGCGGTCAACAAGTAGACAGTGTTCTAGACTGTGACCCTCCGAGAATGAAGAAACTCGGCCGATTTCGCGGTGAAATATTTCTACCAGCCCCGAGCACTCTCATTCCGCTCCGCCAGCAACGGAGCAAGGGGCCATGTTCAAGATGACATGCGCTATCTGATCGGCCGACCGGTCTGTATCCACATGTGTGTTGCAAAGAATTTCGCGCCTTCTACTGCAAACGGGCGATGGACTGCAAAGTCGTAGATGGCCGCGATGACGGGTGGCATCGGGCCTAATCCAGGGCTCCACTATCGCGAACACCGCGATACCCGCAACTCATAAACGCAGGCAGAAGCATGTTGTGAAGAATACACGCCGCAATGCCATATCGCGCTTCGGCGTCAAAATGCCGGCGGATATAGACGCACACCGTCTCATCAACGTAGCTGCATGCCGTCTCCGACTCCCGGGGCGTAGATAGGATGGGACGGAGGGAATACACGCCTGCTCAGCGCTATAAATAAAATCAGTTTAGCGTGGCACAACGGCTTTTCCTGCCTCGTGGGTTTAGGCGGGCAATTGGTCCCTTCTCTCGCTTGCATGCCTGAATACGTGATGTTTGACTTCCCTTGTTCCTTCGGTGTGCACCCCGCTGTCGTTTGGTTGGATGCATGGGGTCCAAGGTCCCTTGTCGTGTGTCAGACAAGACAAGCCGCGGGTGGATGACGATGGAGATTGGTTCCGGACGGCTACGGCCCGCGTAACTGACAGATTGGGGAGTATTGTGCGAAATGCGACAGGGAGGATGTGATCCTTCTGCTTGTCTTTACCACCCTGGTCGGACGTGAGAAAGATGATTAAATGGTTTGCGAGGGACAGTGCAAGGTGGGAGGTTTCGTATGCCTGAAAGATTCCTGACCCCGCCTTAGCAAAAGCGAACGCGACGTTTGAAAGGACAGGCATGACCTACGCAGCGGCCAGCCGACAATGCAGTAAGAAATTTCGCGTGCGCGCCGTGCTACCCTTTGGAAACTACCTAGAAGCATCCTACAGAAAGCGGCGCTTGCGGGCGTTGGACCCGGGTGCGAGGCCTCGGGTTCGTGTTCAGCTTTTGACGGGCTTCCCATAAGTGGTACCAGAGGGAGACACGAGGGGTCTGGAGGCTCGTTGGCTGAGCCATGGTCTTCGCCAACCGGGATTGCCGTGCTCATGTCCTCTGAACGCATGCAGATGCAGCTTGTGGAAGCTGAGAGCAGGGTGGTAAATCGCTTAGCGAGCGAATCTGCGACTCTTGCGCAGAGAGCGACAGCCATCTTTCGGCAGTGTATGGAGCGTCATAGTAAAGCGTATGTGATGTTCCTTTCGCTGAGCGCCTTTCCATGGCGCTTTTGTTGCACATTCCTGTTTGTATCCTTTGACCCGGTAGTGACGAGTGATGGGTACTGCCCATACGTCGCCTGCCTGTGCAATTAAATCAGCATGTCGTATCCTTCTCATGGCGTTACCCCACGTCCAACCCCAAACTGCCGTGTATCATCAACCTACTATATCTGTACCAATTCTTCCGCCACTCACGGACGCAAGGGCTAATTGTACAACCATATGTAGACAAGCCTCGTGCTCTTACCGTGGCCTTGGGTCTTCGTGTTCGGCGCTGTTCAGGTACCTCAACGGGTTTCCGGAACGGACATCGCGTGTCGTAGAAGGCACAACGTGGGGTACCATTCATGCACTGAATGCGATGCGTGAGATATCAGCGTCCACAGCGTTGTTGGGCATGGAAGCGAGGTGCTGCTCTATTTCGATCGGTGTAACGAGCCTGTCGAGCTGAAGCTGGAACTATTTTGAGTTGGGGTGGGTGACTAGTGGACTCATGTCTAGGCCAGGCGCCATAGATTGAGGTTTCATTCAGCAATACTCTTAATGACAGTGCCTGGCTTGTGCCACTGCTTTGAACCGAGGAAGCTGAGCTGATAATGCCTGGAGTGGCTCTAGGATGAAAGTCATACCACCGGATGGCGTCCTGTTGCCCGGGCACTGGAGCGACATTTGGGTGCAAAGAATAAAGTGGACTGAAGAGGATTCAAAAAAGTGAGGCAAAGAAAGACAAACGCACAATGCAGTTCATGAGAGGTTGCACCTGCATCGAATGCAGAGGCTTACTGATTTGTTCATGGCGGAGTTAGAAGCATACATGTGATCACGCAATTGGAATGAGATTCTCGAGCGAAAGTGATTGCCTCGAGTTGAACATGCATGCAGGTGCTCTCTGACGCTCAGCAGGTCAGTGAAATGCTCTGACAATCTCCCATGTAAAAGAGATCGTCATAGCTAACGTGGCAGTGATATCAGCTCATTCTGATGCTCAGCTTAACCACCGGGTTTTCTCAAACCCACAAGCGCGCCGATTCAGTGCTGAAAGTTTGGAGCCCAATACTGTGACAGTCACTATCGTTCCATGTTGCGACGAGTCAGTAATGGTCGAAAAGAATGGCAAGTCTGCAAAACAGGATTCTGCTGTGCCTCAGATGGTGCTCGACTCGGAATGGTGATTGGTGCTCGGGGCTATTGAGAGAACAAAACGATAAGCAGAAGTGCTGAAAGCGGTAACTGTAGGCTAGTTGGCAACGTTATGGTGCATGTGGATCGACGGTGTCTTCCGGGCTTCCTTTCAGTCTTGAACAGCTGAGTTCATAATGATTGCATGTAAACTTGGGCGCGGAAGCGAAGCCGAGTAGATAGTGGTCCACAAGCGTCGCTGAATGGCTCTACTGCTGTAATGAGTCTACTCAGAGTGGGTACTTGTTGCTCGTACGATGCGCTGTCATCCCCAACGACGCGTGGGCGTGCTACTGTCTGTCCGGAAACGGTGAACGCTCTACCAGCTCTTGCCAACATAGTGAAGCGATCATCCCTGTTCGAAGAGCCCTCCTGATGCTGTTTTATGCTTCTGGCAGGGCCCGTGTCCAGGGCAAACGTTCCTGAACATTCTGAGTGGAGCATGCTGTTTGATGAAGCTCGTGTGGGGGAAAAGGGCATAGGGTGATACGGGAAGCTTGTGCTGGAAGGGGGATGAATCGGGCACTTCGGCGTGACGTGAAAAGGGATGGATGGGTACGTGAGGCGAGGCGGTGCAGTGCATGCCTTGGATCTGAGTCCTGAAGGTTACGAAGAAGCAACGACTGCACCCTGATCGCCCTGAGCACGCAAGAATGCTCATGAGTCGTGGATCTCCATCCGGGTGTGGCCAACCGGTCGATCATCGGTGTGGTTGATCATGGTACGCACAGATGGACATTGAGCAAAGGAAACGAGTATGACACGATGACTGCCTCGATAACCGGGCTTGCAGAAGGGGGACATGCTGCATGGACTTTGGTGATGAATTGTTGGCGCGCTACATGTAGTGCGGGAGACGGTCTTGATGCGGATGTCCGACGGCCGTAACCGCACACGGCATCGGGGACTTATGAGTTCAGTAACCATTGAATCAAGCGTCACGGTCGGCCTACCCTCCCTAGCACAAGCTGTTGGAACCTGATTCTGCGGTCAAAACCAATTGCTAGTATTTCGGCGAGGTCACCCGCACTTGGTCTATTGACTATCACCATAGGGCTTGGCGAGGTGTCATCGTGATCAACGCCATTAACGTTTTGAAGGACGGTGAAATTCCGAAACAGAAGATCATCCGTTGGGTGCTATTTTCCGTATGGGCGGGTGATGCAGGTAACGCATAATCCCGGCGAATCATCGAAATGTTGACCAAGAACAACATGGGCTAGGTCGGCATGGGCCGAGCGACGAGTCGTATGGGATGCCAACAATCTTGGCTGCTGATTTCGGATAGCATTTGCTGACCGCATTATAACTTTTGTTACTTTTGCAGCCCTCTGAGCGAGGGAGGAAAGGGGTTTTGGTGGGGCGTGTCGATCCGATTCGGCGGGCGCTCAGATCTGAGCTAAACGGCCTTCCCTCGCTGGTGCCGCATCTTGCTTTGGACCAGTGAGGAGGATGCGCCGCAGCAGCGCGCTAACGTACGCAGATGGGGTCGATGACGAGTCAGCAACAACGCTTTGCTATGTGAATTTCTGCGCGAAGGAATGCAGTGTACTGCACTGTGGTATCACCCCGGACATGTCTGAAGCATGAGTGCAGTTGAGGTATGGAGTTGAAGATCGCATCTAGACCAGTTGCTGAACAGTGCTGCCACGCGTGCGTGGATGCCTGGAATAATGAGGCTGGTGCGGGCCACTGCGTGGACAGGTCGAATGAGTTTGGCCGCTGGTGTGCCGCTGTCAAAAAACTGTAAGCTCCAAACCTCGATGGGTAAACGTTTCGTCAACCGCAGATTGGATTGGGAGGCGCCACCACCAATAGCGAACCCAGTTGATAGGAGTAGGACACGTAGGAATAACAAAAAAAGCTTTCAAAGATGGAGAATGGGTTTCAGGAAGATTGAGGCAGCGGCTGGCACTGCCTATTGGCCGGGCGTAGATCACTCGTCAATCTCTGATCTAGAAGATCGTGGCTGGGTATCCCTGTCTTTACGTATGGGGAGTTATTTGAGGAAATGCAAATCCAGACAGGCCTCATCTCATACCCCTTCCTCGCCGAAGAGTTGTTCACGGCAGTATGCGTATCCGCAGACCCTGGTAGAAACGTGCCGTCAATGACGATTTGTAGGTATAGATACAATATTGGGAGTGGGGCAGTCAGCTACAGAAGGCTACAAGCGTGACTCCAGAACCATTATCGGCAAGACGTCAGAAGAGTAACTTGGTCAACATCGGTCATGGTTGCCGTGATGTGCATATCATGTGCATGACGAGAGCGTATGCTGTGAGGCGTGGGGAACACCTACAGGGAACATGCTGTGAGATTTTTGCCAATCCGTGGATCGCCCATCCCCTTCCACCCGCGCATATCCTCTCTTTGTGTAGGCCAAGAGAGAGGGCAGACCTTGCTGGGGAGTTTTCGCCGACGAAAGCCAATATTCCGCGACTCGCAAGGTGCGGGTAATGTAGTGCGGAAGCATGCCGTTGTTACATAGAGTGTAATCTGGCGTCGGGAAGAAGTGCAGTCTCGACATGGATTTAGGTCAAGGCCCGAACATGTTCGGACAGAGGCATATGGAAGACGTGGCACGAGAGCGTGGTAGCTGTAACACGATGTTCCATTTGCAAATTGTCTGGGTCAAACATTGTAATTGGCACAGCATGAGCCACACCTGATTGTTGGAACCACCGTTGGTCCCACAGGGCGGGATAGTGCGCGCGGCATGGTTCAGGATGGTCGAGAGTGTAGCTGCGGCTGACGTACGAAGCAGCCAATCGTAATAGAGGGCAGACAAGGATTTCAAAAATCGTCGACCAAGCGGAAGACCCCGCGCGGTGCTCCGAGGAACAGAAGGGGGTTGAGGGTCTTGGATGACATTCGGTGGTACATGGTTTGGCGACTTGACGACTCAAGGGCACAGGCAAGTCTCCACCAGTACGCCGACAGACGAACAGCCGTTGCGCGAATCCGAACGCGACGTTCAGGCGTGCATGTTTGGCGAGAGTTTGTTTCCGCGATCGCAACTTGACCCTTACCATTACCAGGGTACTGAATCAGCGACGTGCCACGAGTTTGGGTGCGCATGTAGCAGATTTGCAACCCTTGGAATTGTCATTCGTTCGTCGAGATTGCGGGCTCGGAAGGGATCGGCGACGGCGACCGTTGAGCTCTGCAAGCGATTTCTAGCGAAGGTATGGATGACCAGGCCAGGCCGCGCAGATGAAGACGTCGGAAGGACGGCGAGGTCGCTGCATTTGAGTGCGTGTGCAGCAGAAAGCGGCTGAGGCTCAGCGAAACAAAGCACCCACTCGGCCGGATGCTGTGCGTCCCGTAACGCTAGCCCGACGACTGGGACGCGCTAGGGACAGAGAAGGATAGCCCCAATAGCCCCGGATCTGATGCTTCAGCCACAGCCTGCGCCGCAAGCTTGCGCAACAGGGAATGGCGATACCTCGGGCAATCCGAATGCAAATGGGTGAAGCCCATGTTCTGCTCGAGGGAACAGAGCTGGAACCATGTCGCGTGGGGTATGCAGCAGTCTGGACGAGGCCGTCTATATTTGCGCACCGCCGACATGGGTCGCTCGTGATATAGGCCTCTCTGGCAGTATCAGATTGAGTAGACAGACGTACAGCGTCCCCACCAATGGCGTAATAGGTCGACGTCGGGCTGGGGGGCATAAATGGAGAAAGTTGGGCGAAGGCAGCCTCACTCGGTCATTGTAGAGGCTCCCGTTGCAAGTATGCAGGACGATCGAGATGATAGCGTCACGGTAACCAAGATACCCGCTTCAGCATACGATCGCCCTAACGAGTGACTTCGGCGAGGAAAGCGTGCAGACGTGAGTGACGATATGTTTTGGCAATCAACGGTTTTGTCTTTCCCAAAAGGTGCGCGACTGCTCTCCGAGCCTGCCGAAAAGGGCTGGAAGGCAGGCGCGACTGGTGCACTAGCGATATTCCAAATGCCATGGCAGGCGCTCACTGGTGCGCACTTTCCAGTCGAGCGGTCTCGCTACTTTTCGCTACTGGCCCGCCGGCAGATCAGTCTCCAGCCCACCAACGGCCGCCAGCTCGACACCTTCACAGTCACCTCCCCAGCACACACAGCGAGACAGCACGCCTCAGCAAACAGGTCGTGTGTCGCACTCGCCAGAAAATAGAACAGCAGAAACACCGTCAGTTCGATGTGAGTGCACCGCGCTAGCCTCGGGAGAACGACAGGCCCGAAAAGGAGAGGTAAGGACGCCAAGCTCACCTCGCCGACCTCGTGTCCTCCAATGTGAGGGCCGTGACGATCGCACTACTCGCGCCCGGTCCGCAATCAGCACCAGCACCCGTTTGATCGACGCCCAAGTGCTGACTGCAACGTGCATCGTGCGGCGCTGGAGAGGGCTGTCTCTGGGTGGATTGCATTACTACTGGAAACACCAGTTCAGACACGCCTGCCATGGGGGAGACAAGTGGGCAAGATGTCCTCTCGACACTGTAAGAATGGACTACACCAGGGCCATATCAATCACTTCTCAGGGCAAGGCCATAAATGCGCTGCAGAGCCCAAGACGCATGCCCGGCCTTCCTGGACCAGGGTGACGGAACACAGAGCTTGTCACGGTCACGATGGGGACGAGGCCGAGTCCACTGGAACATCCTGGATGCCGCTGAGGCTGGCTGGCTGAGGCTGCTACTCAACCTTACGGCCATCTACATGTTTGGTTTTACTGTGGGCAGGGGAGTGCAAGTATCGCGCCGAGTGGGGGTATCATTGACTGTCTCCATGGTGTCTTCAAAATCCCACCGGCCTTGCTGCTAGCGTGCACCATCATGAATCGACAACGAAACGGCCAGGGGCCCTAGCGAGTGCATCCATCCTGCGCGAGCGGTGGGCCGCCGGCGGGGACGAGCGCGCTGTCGGCGGCCAGGAAGCGTTGCAGGGGGAGCAATTCACTACGCTTGTTTCCAGGGTGGTAATGCGAGCAAGGCGCTGCGCTTGCTTTTTCTGCCGTCCCAAGTCGGCGCCGGGCGAGCGCCATACGCCATGCCACGATGTGATACAGGGTACTTGTCGAATCCGACGATCTGGCACCTAACCAGGTCCATCGCTGCTTGTGTGCGTCGTCGACAACGATTACTTTAGCCCTTTGCTGCTCAGGGCCCAGCTAGTCGCTCTGAGCGCCGCATGACGCCCCAGCGCTCTCCGTCCACCATCTCACCAGTGCCTTAGCCGCATCGTCTGAAAAGCAGAATCCTCGCACACATCTGCCCGTCCCGAACAAGTCAATAGCTCCTCGACCACCTTGGCGTCCAAGTGTCCTGACTACTCCTCCCCGCGCCCGTCGTGATATATACCGGTGCTCGCCTCTACCACGTTACCGTTGGCTCGTCTACCAACGTCAACCACCGTTCGACTTCGCCTCTACCATACTACAATCGACACTGACACTTGACTCTGTGCTTCTAAACCTAACAATACGGTATGTTTAATTCTCCTTTCCCGTCGTCGTCGTTGGTCACCAACTGCCCCTCCTGCATTTTGTCTACCAACATCACGGCCTGTTGGGATACACCAGCTTCCTGATCCACTTCCCTCCATTCACACATTCTCAACTTCGACACATTCGATATGGTTGTGGTTTCACATCCGTCCAATCTGCCTACTTCCCACAGTGTTTGGACCCATTCAGGACTGACCCTCCATCCAGAACATCAACACATTTCACACAAGCTCGACTCAAGCAGAGACTCTTCTGAACGTCTCGATTGTTTTACGGACTGTGACAGATTACCAATTCCACCTGAAGATTTCATCATGGTTGCCCACAGACGCGGCCCATGGTCGCAGCACGAGGATCAGTGGCTCGTCAACCTCGTCGCTCGCAATGGACCTCACAACTGGGTACGCATCTCACAAGAGATCGGCTCCCGGTCACCAAAACAATGCAGAGAGCGTTACCACCAAAATCTTAAGCCATCCTTGAACCATGATCCAATTACTGGAGAAGAGGGGGAGCTGATTGAGAAGATGGTTGCTGAGATGGGCAAGAGGTGGGCAGAGATTGCACGCAGATTAAAAGGACGCAGCGACAACGCTGTGAAGAACTGGTGGAATGGCGGCCAGAACCGCCGCAAGCGCAACCCTGAGCGCCCTGATCAGAGACCCCGAGAGCACATGCACCACCCGCAGACTGGTTACCACTACCCAGCTCCCCATGGCCAGCCCCACCACGAAGAGCACCGCATGGCCTCATACCACGAATCACACCGACCATCACTCAACACCTCAATGAACTCTCCCCACGTCATGAAGCTGCCTCAGCCCCAGCGTTTCGAACCCTTCTCCGGATCACGACCTCAGCCTCTTGACATCTCAGCCTATGGATCGCACGCTACCGTACGAGCACGGGGATTCGAGACGCCCATGCCTTCTCCTTCTGGCTACTCCATCGTGTCAGCCGATGGCGCACCTTCTCTCATCACAGACACTGGCTCAGAGTCTCGCTCACCACGTGGTGCAGCTTCACCACTTGACATCACACTCGCTCCATTAGTCGGCAGTCGGGAGGAACGCAAGAGCTCTTCTACCCGATATCTACCCACAACTGGCTTTGCGCCCGAAGACGACTCTTCCTACGATGTCTACAGGCGACGAGGCTCACTACAACTCCCTCCTCTACACCGCAGTGATGCTTCAGCACCCAAGCCTTCGCCTGCGTTCCGCGAGCCAAACTACGAGCGACCACAACCACCAAGACTCCTCACTCAACCCACACCTCAGCTCACACACCACCACTCTATGCCTCAGTCTGCGCCAACAAGTGTTCCACAACGGGCACTTCCTCCTTTCCACTCTCTCGCCGAGCCAACGCTCCCGGTGCCGCAGTCTTCGAGTGCAACAACTAGCCCAGCTGCGCGACAACTCCCGTCACCCTACGTGCTCCCTTCGGTACCGTCAGAGGCCCGGAGTGCACCCGTCTCACCCAAAGACAGGATGTCCCTGCGAAACATCATGTAGTTGTCTATCATGTTTCACTTTGTCCAACATACCCCTTCTTGTCTATACGTCGCACGTTTCAAACCACCTACTTCTATTAATGGCCGATATTCAATGATCGACACTTTGTTTGTTACAGAGTTCTTCAACCTTGTCGTTTGTTTTGCATGGAACTAAAAAGGGACACATCGTATACGACTTTCAGGATACCCCATGTCGCATCTCTATTCACGTGCAACGGTTTGGGAGGCACATCAGTCTGGTTCTATTTAGGCTCGTCTTAGCCATGTAGCATCAAGCACGTCGAAATTCGACACATCACGGCGTTTCTCTATTCGGCCCTCAAGCAGGCCTTGCTATACACTGCGACAATTTCGTTGCCAGTAATAATACCCAGCAGTGCAACAGCACTTGCAAGCGTCCTCTAGCGATGCCAATCAAATACAATCAATATTACAACATATGCACCCCTTACAGCAGTTTCCATTCCTCACAAGACCAACTAGTGATACCGAGTACCAAGTTCACATGTTCAAGTGACTGACGAACAGAACAAGGAGTTCCCACCGCGAATATCGATCGACAAACACTAAGTTCCAGGCTTTCAAACGTTCCAGGGCGGCGTGAGCTCACCGCTCCAATGGCACCTCAACCGGTTGTGGAACCCACCGCATGACAGATACTCACAAACGTCTGAGGTACCCACTACCACGATTTCTCCATCCACACCTCAACGTACGCATGGGGCGATCTCGCCACAATCACCGATCAGCCCACGCAGTCGTACCCGTCGCAACACCTGCAGTGTCGCCTATACTACTTTTTCATTGGACTGAACGCGCCCGGCTGACGGACAATACTTTTCCTCTAAAATGATTGATTGGTTACTCCTTTTCCGTACACTGCCACCAATAGTGGCCGAGGTGGGGCTCTGGACCGCTCAGCAAGATTCTGTCACCGTGAGTCCTGCGACATCGAGGTATGCTTCGGCACTTCTTCTGATAGACCATCTCCAGGGAGTCCCTGGAAAGATCAGAGAGCAAGTCGACACGAAGTCAATAGTATCGCAAGACCTCCCCTACACCGCACTGGAATAGCGACTGTGGAAATTACGAACTATCCACGCACCTCCTGTTTGTACGCACAGGTACACGCACTAGGATCCCCTCATTCCAACGAGCTTCACGAATCATTGCTCTCTGTACCGTCGTCCGGTGCGGCACATCCGCCCTCGTTTTCGTCAACCGCGCATCCGAGCAAATCGCTTCATTGTAATTTACGATTCAACGTCCCCCCCTCCCGTGTGATCGTTCGAATCGTCCACGTCAACGTCCCACTCGGCCTAATTCACTACAGCAAGGGTCGGCGACTAGAAGGCCACCATCATTCCTACCTGCCATTGCTAGTAAGAAAACAAGACACTGGGTCCTCCAGGGCTCGATCATGCGGCTACTGGTGGCTTTACCGCTTACGGGAATTAGACTTTGATCTACGCCTTAGCGCGCGACGGCTCGCGAGATTTGCGACTAGCGTATATCTCCATGTCCACAATCGTGCTGGAAGCGTTGGGAAGACACGCGCATTTTGTGCATATGGCATAGTAAGGAAGTCTGGTACCCTAATGCGGACGTTCACGCACTAAACCATAGCGCCCACGAGGACTTTGGTACTGGGCCCACGCCGTCAAGAGGATGTCGCCGTTCATTCCCATGGTCTACCGCCCTTCCCTCTGCTGCTAAGCAACACGCCGTCGCAGAGGCGTTGATCGAAGGTCGCCGTCCTGAGCATAAGGTATTTCAGTTTCCAGTCTCTCGGGTCGCGATCTCTTTCAAGTCTTCAGCCCGTTTCAATACGACTTTCAATGGTACCATGGACGGCGGTATTGTGGAACATCGGATTTGCAACTGGAGGGCGAGTAGACGAGTGCACATCGCCATTTGCCGTTGAACGTTGAAGGTTGCGGGTCCGTTGATCCGGCGCATCTCGGTCTTGTGGCTGTGGTCTCTTTTTCCAATATGGTACGATTATCGTCAAACGAGGATCACATCGAGCCCTTCGTCACCATGTGCCAATGTCGTGCTCCTTTCGATCGGCACAGGCATCACAACGTCTTCTTCTAGCGCAGATCTCGCCGGACCTTCTCCGCAACCTGTGGCTCGTGGCGAGGCTATGCACTCGGTCGAACTCATGACATGTGCATGCAGCTTCGATGGTGAAACCTTTTTTATCATGTCTGGGATTGCATGTCCAAATCCGAGGTAGTAGTTATGCGCGAAACACGTCGTCTTCACAACTGCACTACAGATGTAGGGGTATGCAGGACTGTCAGACGGGTGTCAGACCAAGACCCTCGCACCCAGACTTTGAGAAGCTCGGCACGCTCGGTAACGTGCTGGTGCCCTCGGTGAAACGCGCATGGGGCGGTTGCGTCAACAGTCGTGTGGGGACAGTGCCATCATGCGAAACTTCGTTCGTTTGTGCGTACGCAATGAGGACGTTACATGTCAAACAACAGTGGATATCTCCCCGGACGGCCGGACATACGTACTTCAACGTCTGGAGCCGTTGTTTCTGCTTCTGCCGATATTGGGGCGTGTCACGGCGTCGGCGACTGTCGACGAAAGTATCAACAGTGCGGAGTTACTGCCGCCTTGAGTGTGGTGTGCACACCTCTTCAAATAGACCCATTTCTGTGCTGCAAGGGGTTCTTTGCTATATCGAGTAGAAAGTTCATAAGCGTGTTCGTTGTAGCCCTGTGATCGATTAGGTTACCCTTCTCTTCCCGATGAGTGCATTTGCAGTACCAGCAACCTCCATTTGACTGCTCTCATCGCTACCCAGATTTAGGCCCTTTCTTCATCGCATTCGCTTTGAACTACGCAAGATTGTCGGGGTTACAGCTCCGGCTCTCTCGGCTCTACCGTGGGCGACGTTGACTCGACCGCTTGTAGCTAGCGGACCTTTTACCTCAATAGCAACGTTGCATCCGTAGCCAGGAGACATCCCGCGAAAAAACGGGTCGTAGAAGCAGTACTCCTGCAGCGGTCATTTTTCTCCGTCGACTGTAGTCGTGGCAATCCGCACTGTACACAGTAAGCGGCAGTCAGCAAGTCCATGCGTGCGCCGCATACCTGCATTGTCCCTAAAGACCGTACGCAAGCTTTTCGCAAACTTCAATGCGCCCTCAATGCAGTTCCCAGCAGCCCGCCCGCCCGCTGCTGACCTGCATCTTACCCAGCCAGCAAACTCCCTGAGAAAAGTTTTCTGACGTCGATCAAGGTCGCACGAAACGGTGAGACACGAGCTCTCGCTTACGGACTGTAGGTAGCGAGTTGCCAGCAACGCGGGCTCGGTATTGCGCAAGCCCAGTAATAACGGCTGTGTTAAGTGTATGTGCGAGGCTTGTACGCACAACGTTCCTTCGAATCCTTGGGATTAATATGTGCGACTTCCTAGATTATATCATGGGTAAATGATGACACCACACACGTTCCATGCGTTCCACACGCATTCCGCTACCTAATCAAGATGCAAGCCATCGGACGTTTTGCTGGAATCGTCGCTTTCCAAATTGCAGACATGGTGTTTTGAACGGTGAGCTTGGTGATGCAAATCGTCATCATTGGCCAGTCGTGCTTTAACCGCAACGGGAGTGGTGGGAAAACTAGCACCGTACCACGTGACGTCGCACCTCCGTCGCGCCTTGCAGCCCTGTAGATCGTCAACGACATCATCCTATCCATCATCAACACCTGCATCTGCATATACGAATATACCCCGTTGCATATTGTTTCTAAACATATCTTGTCGTGTTCCCCTGCTTCCTGGTGCCGTCTTTGCCCTTCTGTTGCACGCGAGGTGTGTGCCACGTTTTCGCGGTTGCTGATGTTTGGGTCCAACAGCGGGAATGTCGGCTAACGGGTTGTATAACCCGGACCAGAGTGCTGTAAACACGCGTTGGATAGAGCCCTGGACCGAGGCGTTTAGAGTAAGTGTCAGCTGTACGTGTTGTGTAGAGTGTCCGGCGAGAAGTGTCCTAGGTGTTGGGTTTCACAGGGTCAATGCGCTATTATTCTGGAAGTACGCAGATGTTAGAGAATGCCTTGCTGACCGGTCGTAGGCACAACGAGATATCGGACTCCGTGTACCGATCAACTTTCAGACTGTTCCAGCCGTATCGCTGGCACAGGCGTGTTTTGCGCAAAACCAGTACGAACATAATGCTTTCCAAAAATGCTTTTCAAATTTGTTGGCTGTCGGCGTCCGGAAATTCACAGTCGATACGTATTGGGATCCGCTGCGTTCAGTATGGAGTTTGTGCCCAGTTGAGCTGCCTCAGTCGAATGAAGACACATCGGCTGAAGGAAATCTGCCTGTGGCGACTGGGCCGACAATAGCGCCATCAAGTGATAGTATGAGTGCGGAGATCCCGCTGTCTACATTCGATCCTCCAGGCAAGGCAAAAAAGCGTCAACAGACATCCACATCGGCTTCGGTGTCTGCAGACCTATCGTCGAGTTCGATAGCAGTCGTGTCCTCGGTCGCATCGTCAACTTCCTCAGCTTCAACGAGTGCAGCAACACCAACCATAATCGATTTCCCAACCCCCAATGGACCGCCGCTTTTGCAAATCGGGAGTTACAATTGCACATCTCTGATGACGCTAGACTTACTTACCGGCACACTAGAGAAGTTCCTCGAAACAACAGCTACTACAACTAGTGCAGCGATAACTATGTTCACTTTCAACGTACATGCTGCTTCATCTATCACCGATCCAGACGCTCCAGCTCCGAACCTGTCTCCGAATCAACTTCCTCAGTCTGGGCAATTGCTCAGCGATGTGTTGCAGGGTAATCTTTCTGATGACACATTCACTCCGTCTACTTTGGCCGACCAACGTGCGAACTTGAATAGCTCGTGGTATAACGTCGATTGGAATAATCGTCCACTCATGGGTTACTACGAGAACTCCAAGAATGCTGACGGACACTTGTTCACGGAAAGTGGGTGGCCAAACGAAGCTTACATGGAGTTCAAGCAGCTATATCGACTTATCACTAGTTATGGCACTGTTGCCCCGCAGATGTCGGATTATAACATAGGACCAGATCTCGACTACGTCTTCCCTCCTGGAACCATTGTCGATGAAAAGACACTATCAGTTGGCACGGATGGACGTGTGACTTCCGGTTGCTTGTTTTCTTCTTCCGACAACATCGTTACTTCGACAACGAACTCATCTTGGGCCCTTGCCGAAGTCCCATCACTCGATATCAGCGCAAACCCAGACTTCTCCTCGATTATACCCTCGGTCACTAACTTTACCGCCTGTGGTATAACCCCCTTCCTCAATCAAACCCTCGGAGACACCACTGCGGACAAGAATCCCTTGCCTTATGCCGCATATGTACAGTCTACATTATGGTCGTTCGCGCCTGGTCAACCCCTCAATTCCTCTGAAGAGGGGGACGACACTAATGACAACCGCTGCGTCGTCATGATGATGAAACCACCCTATGCAGGGCGCTGGCGCGTAGAAGACTGCAACCAACACCATCGTGTCGCCTGCCACGATCCCCGACAACCTTACGACTGGCGTATCTCCGACGATTCAACTTACTATCGCAACGCCGAATACTATTGCAAAGACCCATACCAATTTAATGTCCCACACACCGCGCTAGAAAACTCGCACCTGTTTTCTGCTTTTCAGGCCGCCGCTCCTAATGATGACGCGCTTTACATCAACTTGAATGCTTTAAGTGTGCCAGACTGCTGGGTCATTGGACTCAATGGAACGTGTCCGTACCTTCCTACGACAGACACGAATCGTACGCGCATCGTTGTAGTGCCAACTGTAGCGGCTGTGATTATCTTTCTTTTGGCTGCGTTAACCTTCTTTGTCAAATGCGCTGCAAATCGGAGGGAGAACAAGAGAGGACGGAAGAGAAGACTGGTTGATGGCTGGGAGTATGAAGGCGTTCCTAGTTAATGGGAAATTAGTGACCCAGGGTCATGTTGGACAAGGGTATGTAAATATAACAGCATTGACCAGAAATCCAAATTTGGTATCAATCATCAACACCTCACTACGTTGCTCAGACAAAGATTCAAGGCAGCGGTGGTATCGCGATAGATTCTGTTCTCATCAGTTGCTCTAATATACAATGCCTTTGTTGTCGGATGCAGTTGCAGAGTCTGACAAAGCCATTCATCTCGACCATTGTTCGCTTTGTGAGTCAAGTCGTATAACATGACTATCTCTCAATCATTCGTACGGCTGGTTGGCAAAAAAAGATACATTACCATCTATAAGGAACAAGACTATACCACCACCGATATTATTTCTATCAGTCACGACCAAACATGTCCACAAATCCTTGGGGACACCGTACGGCGCACAATGCGCCGCGGCAACGTCCCAATATGCGTGGCACGAGCCTCTACCCAATGGCTGCGCCACATGCGAGGCAAGTAGCTAAGAACATTGCTGCTAAACAAATTCCAAATACCTGGCCTATCCCAAGAAACCGAAGTAAAAAAAGCAGAGGTCTGAGGCGAAATGGCAACACTTGTTTCCGACTCAGCGGTCTACAAGCACTGTTACACTTGCCAAGATTTCTTCAGTGGATCATCTCTCATAATAGCATGCGCAATGGAACCCGGATCTTCCCATGCCGTCCCGCTCATGTGATCCATGCACAATTAGATTTGAATATGTCCAGTACTACTATATCGTCGAACAAGAAAATTCCTAGTATAGACGAATTGCCTGAAAAGGAGTTGACTCAGCTCAAGAAGAAACTCGAGAAAAAAGAGAAGAAAAACCCAGGAAGTACGTTAACAGACTGTCCCGCTTGCGCGGTGAAGGCTTTAGCGCAGTTCTACTGGGGTATCCAAAATCTCAATGCTGGTGGTGTACCTGATAGTCTACCCTTCAACAATGCAGAGCTAGACAGAGTTCACCAAGTTGACAACATGCTGCGGCAATTTACACCAGGAGCAGACACTGGGGCAGGGAACGCACAAGAGGACCCAGAGGAGATGCAAACGCGACTATTAACAGCATGTCTCGAGTCTGTTAATTACCAGTAAGTCTTCTCGGCGACATTAGATTACCTTACGCTAACCCAAACAGTCTCAATGAAAACACGGCCTGGAAAGCTCGCTACGAAGCCCTGTTCATACTGCAACAAGAGTGCTTCTGGAATTGTCCATGCGGTTCTCAGCAGGTTCCCCCAAACAATCCCGCCCCCGACAGTATCGGTTTCAACAACATCGCGATTCTCTCTAACGGCACACCAGACAGCCTTGAAGAAGCTATGAGACGAGAGTTCGAACCAACTCCACTCAGTACCTTCCACTGTCACATCTGTAACAGCACGCAGCAAAGAATGCAGTCTACACGTATTGAAGGATCACCAGAATATCTCCGCATCAAGCTCAGTATCGTCAACAGTAACGGTACACCGAACTTGAATCCCGTGAATCTTCCCGAGGTTCTGAATTTGTCTGAATATCAAGCTGTTGGTGACGGCCCACCGCTTCTCATGTATCGATTAAGCAGTGTACTTGCTCATGGCGGTAAACACAATGCAGGTCACTGGGTTGCGAGCGTACGTGGCCCTCAGAATGTCTTCTACATCAACGATCATTTGGTCAGTCAGCGAAGTTTATTAGAATTGAGGGCGAATCCCCAAGTTTATGGGGGTACTGGAATGCACGCTGTCGTTCTGATGTATAAACGCTTTGAGAAGAAGCTCTAGGGTTAAGTCAGTCAAAGTAACCATACGGTAGCACAACGACGACCTTCATATGCCATTCGCGCTTTCTCATACTTGTACAACATCATAGTAATTGTAGTGTCTGTTGAATCGATTGTCTCAAATGTTCTATACACGTGATATCTGTTCTGTGCAAAATCTTCAGCAAGCCTCTCATTCTCTCTTTCCTTTACTAAGACATGAACTGCCTTCGTCGCGGACATGTTCAAACGAGCAATCGTATCGAGGAACAGGACTATGATGAAAGATCAGTTGCCCAGCTAAGCAAAAGGGCCTGCTCGAAAAGGCCGCACACACTGGAAAACCAGAGAAACTGATGAAGAGTAGAAATAAAATCTCATTGCTTCCAAACTCAAAAGAACTCCCGCTATGCAAACCCACTTCCTATACACCTTGCACTTTACGATAACTCGGCGGCTTCAGCGTCCTCCCCAACAACTTGACCGCATAAGGCGGCACAAGACTGATCGCCGCGATAACCGCAAACTTCCACCAAAACGCCACGCTACCCACAAACGCAAGATCAAAGTAGCCCGTCAAGAACGGTATGGAGCTAAAGTAAACGACAGCCGTACCCACGATACTAGCAATCATGAACCAATGCCAAGTCGTAACCTCCATAGCCACCATGATAAGTTCATTAACAATCAGCACCGAGAAACTGACGCTGACCATTTTAAGGAAAGTGGGGTCGGGTTCCGCAGGGGGTGTAGTTGAAAGACCAACACCGATGAGGAGTTGTGATAGTCCCTGGATGATTGAGCCCTGGTAGATGGATACGGCGACCCAGATGAAGAAGGATTTATAGGATAGCGACCTCCCCGTTTTGAGTTCAGCGTAGAGTTCCGGATAGAGATTCGCAACGCTCTCATCAACGTCTCGATCCAACACAAGCGAGAAGACAGGCCACATGGTGTAGATGGTACTATAGCCGACGAGCAAAAAGTCCTTGTACAGAGCGTTGGGCTCAAAGTTGCTTGAGATGGAGAAGACGGTTTGGCAAATACTGATGATGAGACCGCGGTGGATGACGAATTGACTCAGCTTAGCAGAACGCTTGTAGCTGTTGCGACCGTGCCAGACCAGTAGTTTCACGAGGTAGCAGAATTGCTCAATGGAGAAGTCGGCTGCGAGGGAGGCTTGACGACCTTCCTTTCCGACGATACCCACGCCGACGTCTGCGGCTTGAATCATGGAGACGTCGTTGCCACCGTCGCCGATGCAGCATACGCGTTTCTTGGTGAATTCGCGAATCAGGCGGGCAACGTCTGCCTTCTGCGTTGGAGAGCAGCGGCAGGCTACGACAGTGGGCAGCTGGACGGCTACGGAGATGAATTCCTGGCGGAAGTGTTGGAGGAACAGCGCGAGAGACTCTCCATCAATGAGGAGGCATGCGTCTAGTTTTCCGCGGAGGAAGTCGAGTGAGGAGGAGGCGAGGTCTTTGCGTTTTAGCTTGGCAATTGTGTGGACGTATTGGCCGCGGGCTACGAGCTTTGATGAGACAGCTACGCAACGGGCGGTTTCTACTTTGTCACCAGTCAACATCCAGATCTTGATGCCTGCGTTACGGAGGAGTTCGAGAGAGGGCTTGACGTCTTTTTGAAGCTTGTCTTCAACACCTGTAACGCCAAGAAGTTCCAGGTCGTTCTCCAGGAATTCCTTTACTACACTGGCGACGGCGGCATCGCGGTTGTTGAGGGCAAGGGATGCCTGGGCATGCTTGGTGGAAAAGTCTTGGTAGATTTGCGCGGAGAGTTTCTTGCGACCGACGACCAGTGTTCGGAGACCTTCGCGTGCCATGTTTGCTGTCTCCTCGTCGAGCCAATCGTTGGCGGCAACAATGGAGGTCATGACCGTGTCGGCACCTTTTTGGTAGAACCAGATCTCGCCACCATCATCGGTGGGTGATGATGCCGGACCGTGATAGAACTTTACAACAATACCCATGCGCTTGCCTTCAGAAGTAAACGGAAAGACGTTCAAAATGCGCACCTTGACCACTGTATTGCCGCTGTCGCACGATAGTAGGGTCATAGACTCGCGGTCGCGGGACAGTAGCTTCAAGCCAACAGCCTCGGTCCATCTCACGATGGCAATTTCATCTGGGGAAGAGGCTTGGTACGTAGTTACCGTTTCCCCATCTTCTTCCTCAGTAGTCGGTGTTACATTGTGGCAAAGTGCTAGAGCCAGCACAACATCGCGAACTCGAGATCCAATCTCTCGGCGTGTACGAGTAGCTGAGGTCAGAGGCGCGGTATTTGCAGAAGATGGCGTGACGAGTGACGGAGCTTCTCCAGTGGGTGGTGTAAAGCATTGGTGAACATATGACGATACTTCGTCCATTGCTTCGTTTGCATACGAGACCGTACCGACGTGTATCTTTTTCATGATCATCTCTGAATGTTGTTAGTCATGTCAGAGTCCCTTTGTTGTTTGACATACCATTCTGTGTCAGAGTACCCGTCTTGTCGCTCAACAGGTACTCAATACGGCCTAGGTCCTCTGGGATCGTGCTAGTCCGAACAATGGTGTTTTTGATGCTCTCATCATGCTGGATGAACCACGCATAGACTGACTTGCCCATGTCAAGATTTACACGCAGACCTACTGGTACGATGGTAGAGAACAGAATGAGGAAACGCAGCATAGATTGCCACCACTGCCTGCCTTCGATGACTTGGAAGCGCGCAAGGGCGACTAGTATGAATGAGAGCGACAGTGTAAAGACACAGAGCCATTTTGTCAGGGAGTTGATCTCCAGCTCTAACAAACCAGTCTTGGACCGGGAAGGCGATGTAGAGAGCGCTTGACGGGTTTGGGGGCCAGTGTATACAACGACAGCTAACAGACTGCAGCTTGAGGCAACAACGGTGTTTGCCCAAATGGTGTTGTCGATGCTCAAGGATGCTGAATGTACCTCTTCAGGAGAGGCCGCTTCTTCATTCTCATGAGGGTCATACTGGCGCTGTGTCTTGGGAGGCAGTTCAACGGTTCCGTAGAATTCGTTGACCTTCTTGTCCGGTTTGCCAGCGACGACGCGGAGCCGTGTGTACTCGCCAACATCCAAGTTCTGGGTGAGCGGTGAAGTCAGGCGTAGCTTCCAATCGGTTTCACCGTCCAACTGATCAGTTCGGATAAAGGCCTCGCCTGAGGATCCGGTAGCTATGGCACTATCGACCTTGGCTGTGTCTCCCTTGGCTGTGTCTTCAGAATCCAAACCGTCGATAAGCGCGGCCGACGAACTCTGCGCTTTAGACCCGTCTTCGGAAGGTGCTGCATTTTCGCTGGAGTAGCTCTTGAGAAGCACCATGTCGGCAGGCACTCGCTGGTCCTTGCCAAGCTTTACGACATCTCCAACTTTGAGGCTCCGAGAGGGTTTTACAACTTCCCAGTAGGTGCACGTGGCCAAACCCTTGCCTGAAAGTCGCTGCTCCTCTTCATCAATGTCGGCTGACCGACCCCGGTCCTTGGCCTGCTTCCTCAAACGGTTCTTCTTCTGCGAGTTCTTGCCCGGCGCGACGCCGTTGCCGTTGCTGTTCTCTTCGAACTTCAGAACTGTGTAACCTTCGGAATTCGCTTCTGCGTCTCGCCGCCTTCGCGCAATATCGTCCATAGCTTCTTTCCCTAGAGTGATGGATATGACAAACGCCAAGGGAAAGATGTAGGTCGAGAGGTAGCCGATTCGCAGGACAGGTATGATTTGTGATAGAGCGACGAGCAGAAAGTACATGTTGATGAAGAAGGAGAACTCATTGTATAGAGTGCGGGGTAGGAAACTCCACGGGGTATATTTGGCGTTGGATACGGCGTTTGCAGGGAATCTCGAGGTTTGAAGCTGGCCGACGGAGATGGTGCGCTGAGTGGTCGGATCATGCTCTTCTTCGGCATCTGACTCTCCATTATCATCACCCAGCTGTATAGGCGCATTGTTCTGTCGTGAGAGGAAGCTGGGCAGGCGCATGGCTGAGCCTAGGCGGGATAGTTTGCTCGGTGGTGGTTGCCGTCTTCTCCGTACTGTGTGTTGTGCAGACAGCAGGGGC
>Ga0265797_10003629_pt1 | contig 24551 bp, 23 predicted proteins | sample P2T30metagenome_FD_192433 | JGI IMG/M metagenome (GOLD analysis project Ga0265797, IMG submission 192433) | Plant litter microbial communities from East Loma Ridge, Irvine, California - P2 T30 | ecosystem: Environmental > Terrestrial > Plant litter > Unclassified | place: USA: California... | reverse complement strand
AAACTTTGAAGTCGTATCCGGAATGGTGGCTTCGTACTATCAACACCGTCTGGCACCGCGAGGTGAAGTTCGACTTTTTACGCCAAGTCATTACCATCCAAGAGCGCAGAAAAAATACAGAGATATCACCTGTCCAAATTCCAACTTCTGTGAGAATGGCAGAGCTCCAAAGGAGGGGTGCGCTGGAGATCGGCGGTCGAAGAGTATCACTGCGCTGCGACAACTGTCTTTTCCATTCCATGGACTGGGATGGCAACTGGCTCTCAGGTGGACAGCAGGATCCCATTGGGTCAGTTCGGAATCTAAACAAGCAGCGTCGCTGCGTGGCCACTGACTGGAACGAAGACGAGGATCCACCCTGGGACGAAGACATGGGTCTGCCTTGCAAGCTGTACGGCGATATGATGCGCCTGATGTGTACATTCTCGACCACTCGTCAGAACCCTAAAGAGCTGCCCGATGAGCTTAGAGCTGCGCTGGTGTCTTCGAAGCCTCAGGTCTCGGTACTTTCTTCCTTCGATATCATCAGTTTCCCGGATTTCCAAGCCATGCCGGACCTCAGCGAGGCTGTGTCTTCTAGCCTCCTCGACAACCCACCTGCTCCTTCTCCTGCGCCTAGACTGAGCACTGAAGAGATACACCGCCGTTCCTGGGATCGCCGCATTGATGATGTTCTGGCGAGAATGGACCTCGCCCACCACGTGGGCCACTTTGATGACCCCGAGAGATGGCTGGAGCTCTATGAGCTAGAGCGCGGCCTGGCTTCTATCCCTTGGTCCAGTCCTGTAAGCCAGTTCCGCGATGCATGGCTGTCGAGTGTGCAAGTTGTTCTCATGCGCGGCGAGTTGACAAAAGCGACTCCGAGTTCCGAGATAATCGACACTCTCATGTCTACAGGCGAAGTTACAAATCAGTACAGAGCAGTGGTCCTTGCCATCCGTTGGGTGAAGAGTTACAAAGAGTTGTCGACCCCGAACGGAGCATCAGCGCGCCGTGTGCTGCTCTCCCTCCGGAATCATTACTCTCAGGACATCCCTATTCACACTCAGCCTCAGCAGATGGCACTCACAAAGTTCCGTCGTGTGCTACCTGCTGCTGACATTGAGGCTGGTCGGGACTTCAAGTGGAGGCTTACTGATGACGTTACCTACGTCTACAACCGTCTACCGACATACGAGGAACTCAAATCCCGCATGGAACATACCCAGCTCTCATTGCCAATCTTGCGTGGCCTCTCACACTGGCTCGACGACATGGGATTTGTACTCAATCTGGACACTCGGGCCCGATGCCAGTACATCAACGGAGAAGTCAGGCGACGTCAGTGATGCATTGCTGATGCGGACTTCGATTACCGGGCAAATGGTCTCGTTCACGCCGAAAAACCACCACTTTAGCCTATGACTTTGTGTACATGCGTTGCTTTTGAGACTCCAGACAGCTTGATGACTCCGAGCTGTCACCTTTTCTTTGCTGTGATACAACTCTTGCGGTCAAACAATGGCTTCTTCTGCTCGAAGACGAAGCCATTCAAAATTGGCATTCTTTTGCCTGCGTTGGGATGGGTCATGGAGATAATTACATAAAACCATCGAAAAAAAGGATTGAAAAACGAATTGACTGCAACATTGCCCACCATGTCTAATAAACCAGCTCAATGTCTGCCCTCACTAACTCCTTCAACGGGCTTTCGCCCTCACTCACCGCCTGCGCAAACGCGTTCGCAATTAAGTCTGCACCCTCAGGGCTGGTGTGAGTATGGTCGACTGGATATAGGGAATTGACCGCAGCATCCCCCAACTTCTCAAACATTCTGGCCACCGCCTCAAAATGATCAATGTAGAAAGCGCCTTCGCCGACATCCTCCGCCGCAAGTGCCGCGTACTCGACAAACCTCGGCGCCGAATCACTGAACACGCCTCCCTCCCAAAGGTTGTTCGGCGTCTGACTGCTTACAATCACGCTCGCGCCCTTGGCGATATACGCCCTCGCCGCATCGGTCACGTACTTATTGAAAGTATACACGAGCGAACCATCCTTGCCCGAAGTGCACACCTCGTCTCCGGTTCCAGGACAGTCGCTGCGGCCGTTGTCGTCGGCCCCGTTGGGCGAGCCGCCGTCGTTGTGGCCGAACTCGATCACCACGATGTCGCCTGCAGTCAGCAGAGGGGTGATCTCGTCGAAGCGGCCTTCGTTTGTGTAGCTGCGGGCGGAGCGGCCGCCGATGGCTTTGTTGACGACTGTTGTGCCCGTGAGGTAGGATTCGAGGTAAGGGCCCCAGCCTGGTAATGTGGAGTCAGTGGTGGGTTCTGGGGGTTGAAGAGAGATTGGAGAGGAATGGTAGAGGGGAGAGCTGAACACTAACCGTCTGTGACGCCGTCATTGGCGCCGTTGTTTGCCATCGTGCTATCGCCTGCTAGGTAGACTGTAGCTTGGGCGAGCTCTACAGCTGCGATGAACGCTGAGAGAGTTGCTGTGGTTTTCATCTTGGTGGTGTTTTGACGGGCGAATTGGAAAGACGAGAGGTGGTGTAGTAAATTTCTTTTCTGATCGATCTCAACAACGAGCAAGGCACGAACAATACTCACTCCCAACAAATGCCAACACCTTCAGTAGGCTTACATATATATACACACTCCAGCCAGACCCTCTCACCCTCTCGTCCGACCGCCAAGTCAAACTACCACTGCATCAGCAGATCAAACCTCACCACAGGCCAAACGATGATTAGCGGAACATCCCAAGTCCGCCCACTTCCTCTCCACCATCACTCCATCTCTCCGTCACAACTCCGTCGCACACGATGTCACGCTCGACGGCAACCGAAAACTCTGAGACGCGCTTGCGGTTCGAGGTATAGCAGTCGAGCACCGGAAAGGGAAGGCCAGCAATGCGGAGGAGACGACGTGGGCGGGCGCTTCGGTGTGATATAGCCCGGTTGTCGACATGCAGCACACAGGTTAGACTATGCAAGTTGGTGTATATGCAGGGTGGATATGCAGGCTGACGTCGGGGGGTGTTTGGCGAGGGTTTTAACTCTTGGAGGGCTTGAGGGTGTGGAGCTTGACTTGCGGGACCAAGGAGAGGCTCTTCAGACTTGTGCGAGCCTCACATACATCCTAATCGATTGTACTGTCGTATTGAATCCAATATAGAAGCCTTTACGGTAACCGTCTTGCCGTCTCTCGCGAACGAAGAACTGCACACATCGATGTACCGTAACCTCATGGATCTTTTCCGAGCGCTTTGGAAATCTGTATGCAATACTTGAGGACTTGGCGGTGATGGGACCGAGGTCCTCTTCATGTTTCTTATATAGAGTCTTGTTTCTGCTCAGGGTTAGGGCACATGATGTGAGTTCCGACTGTGAAGGATACATTGGGTTCGTGTTGAGACTTGGAAGGTCAAAAGGTTGGAGATGTGTCTAACGAACAGAGGCAAGCAAGTGCAAGTACTGAAAGCGTGTCCGTCTATGCAGCGATGTGAAGCAACGTTGAATGGATGTCGTGTCGAACTGTAGTATGCGTGATCTTCAGCGAGGAGACGACCATCAAATTTCCATAGTGATAAGATACAAATGGGTGACAACCATGCGATATCATCATTGAGAAAACAGCGGTAAAAAGTTCAAGAAATCAGGAGGCAAACGACAAACGGAAGAAGATAACAACATCGTAATGGGTCGGACCACTCGCGTGTTTATTCTGGAATTCCGAAATATATAGTTTTACATGAAAAACTAAACTACCTCTCACTCAAACCACCCAAGCAAAAGGAATCCCTGCCCCAAGATGGGAGAGGTCACTACACCTTCATCTCTCCTGTTGATGCTCATCATCGAAACTGACTGTTCCAGCAACGACTGAATTCCTTCACGATTCATGTTAACCATTTAAGCGCGGACGGCGCGGCGAGCACGGGAGGCAGAGCCACCGATGTACTGGACCTCGCACTCGGGGGAAGCCTCAGAGGTGGACTCGGAAGCGGTGCCCCAGTTGCCGCCCTGCTGGCCACCCCAGCCGCCCTGGTTGTTTCCCTGGTTGCCGGAAGAGGGGACGGAAGCGGTCATCTCGCCGCCGGTGGAGGGAGCCTCGCCGCCGGTCATCTCGCCGCCAGTCGAGGGAGCAGACTCCTCGGTGGTGTTGCCAGACTCAGAAGATGAGCCAGAGGAAGAGGAAGAGCCGGAAGAGGCACCGCCAGATCCGCCACCGGTCCAGACGGCCGGGCCGGGCATGGTGTAGCCGTTGTCCACGCCGTCCCAGATGCTGTAAGTGAAGGCGGGGTCATCGGCGCTGTAGACACCGGGGATCTGGACGAGAGGGCCGGGGACACCGTCGCCGCCGCCGCTGATGCTCAGCTGGGCGCACTCCATGTAGAACTGGGACTTGCCGACGTGGTTCTCGTGGATGCCGACGTGCTCGAAACGGACGAGGTACTCGCCGTCGGGGATGTCGGAGGGGATGGTGAAGGACATGCGGTCTTGCTGCCAGGTGCCCCAGGAGTCGTCGACGTTGGCGGGGCCGTTGTCAGGGCCGCTCTCCCAGACCTTGAACCAGTCGCCGTCACCCTGGTAGGAGGCGACATCGCTAGGGGCCTTGGACATGTAGATCATGCCGGGGCCGGGGTGCTCGATGAGCTCGTCGAACCAGAGCTTGGCGCCGATCTTGTCGCCGGCGTTGACCTCGTAGGTGCCGGAGGGGTTGTTGAGGGCGCCCTGGTTGCAGCGGAGGTCCTCGGAGTTGATGACATCGTCGGTGAAGGAGGGCATATAGGAGTTGCTGTTCTCCCGGATGTAGTCGAAGTCGCCGCCCACGACCTCGTCGTTGACAATGAGCTTGGAGAAGATGTAGTGGCCGTGGACCATAGGCGCTGCCAGCAGCGCCGCGGCGAGGGAGTAAAGAGGCTTGGGGAACATGTCTCCGGTTGGACTGGTTTTGATTGTTTTTAAAAAAGGGAGATTTGGTTGGGCGGGTTGGCGAGTGGTGGAAAAGAATGAACGGCTACCGGAGCGTTTGATTGAAAGAACGAGTGTGAGTGTGTGAGTTGATGGATGTCTTACTCTGTTGCGAGGAGGATGAGGATATATACTTGCAGTCTTGCATGCTCGCTGTCCTGGACACTACTGCCATTGTCAGGAGAGGCTGCTTGCTGGGTGAGGTTTGACTTGGCGGGTCAGCTTAAAGGTCGCCGGTGGCACGCGAAGTCACATTGGGACGGCATTCAATCTATCCACGACGCTGGCGACCGGCAGCGGAGGAGTATAGTGATATTGGGCGTGGCGCCGAGGTGAAGAACCAATTTGAAGGCAAGTCGAGATTGTGGTCCATGGCGCTTATGTAAAACGTGCCCAGGCCTTGGCCAGCTCTGCCAAGAGGCGTTGAGGCGGAGGGGAGTTTCAAGTGCGACAAGCGATGAACTCGCCGCCGTTTTCTGCCTCGTCGTCAGGACTCGAACCGCGTGCAGACCATGTGCTGTGTAGAGATTGCGCCATGGCGTTGTATATTGGTATTGCCGTATTGCTCCCTGTTGCTGTAGATCGAACGATACAGGAGCGGTTAGGAGACGCCACGCCTGTTCATTGGAACGAGGAATACATTTCTGACAGCAAGCGCGAGAAGCTCTACGGTGACGGCCTTGTGTGTTGGAAGCTCACTGTAGTATCCGGCGACAAGCCAATGGCTTCCTTCTCCTGGTGGGACTTCCAAGAACGATCCGGAGATGAGTCCTGCGTGGCAAACCCTTCCATCTTGGCTCGGTGGAGGGCCTTGAAGTTGCGAGTCCCGCGTGTTCTTCTTCTGTGCACGTGGCGCGTGTCAGGGAGGCCGAACGAAGACGGGCCGTCTTCACGTGGAAAGGCCCGGAAGGAGACAGAGAGACCTGGATAGGTTTCTTCCAGGTGTCCATGTCTTCAGAATCGACTTGGACTTCAATCCTTTGCTGTAGGGTTTTTTGTTGTGAGCATATCCAGGCGCCAGACAGACTCCTCACAAGAGTATCGAGGTCTCGAGGAGTCAAGTCGAGAAGTGGCAGCACAGCTTCTTCTTAAATACACGCGCTGTTCGATTTGCCCTCATACTTGCTCAGGGCTCATGCTCCTGCAACTGCACCTGACCGTCAAAGCCCTTAGGTTTTCTACCACGCCCTCGCCTTTGCTTGACCACGTACTGTACTACACTCGGTGAAACATGCGCACGCCACTACCTACCTCGCAGCCGTGAGCCATGTTTTCATGCATCTCTTCTGCGTGTGTCCTTGTGCACCCAGCTTGGACCGGACTCTGGCTTTGAAGTCTGCAAGACTGGACAAGCCCTCACAGCGCAGCCTGCCACTGGAGAAAGCGATGACATGTACAGCAATCCAGGGCTTCTATTGATCAACACAGGGCTTTCGAGTGGCTAAGTGGCCGGCCGCCAACGCACACTACAGGTTTCCTGGAATTTCGGACCAACAAGTCTGCGAGACCGAACAAAACCCTCACAGCGAAGGAGAGAAACAGCAATCGAGGGCCTGCTTACGAAAGACCCGACGGCCACTGGTACAGCTGCCCGAGCGCAGTGTCAAATATGCTCGAATTGCTGAACCTTCTTCGGACTGACAAAACGGCAAGACCAGCAAGCCTCCATAGCCCTGCCACCGGAGAGAGGAAAAGAGAAGGAGAAAGGGCTGACAATCAAGGGCTTCGCCATGCCATGTCCGCCCAGGGTGGAGGGCTTGCGACCGACTGATTGGCCCGTCAACAATGCACCTGCCTCCCGATTTCTCGGACCTCCGGACTGATTGGCAAGGATGCGAGGAGGAACAAGAATTCTCACAGCCCTGCCATTAGAGGGAGATGGTAATCAAGGGCATCGCTTCGTCAATCCAGGGCTGTTTGCAATCGCGCGAGGGCCTGGCCGTCCGCCACTGCACCTTGGATCTTCGGACTGACAGGGTTGAGGGACTATATAAGCCCTCGGTAGCCCTACCACCGGAGAGAAATGGCTAATCGAGGGCTTCCTTTGATCAACACAGGGCTGCCAACCTGCGCATCTACCCAAGCGCAGGCTTCTTCCTACCTGGTTTTCTGGATCTTCGGACCGACAGGACTACGGGACTGGACAAGCCCTCCCAACCTTACCCCAGCATGGCGTGTATGGGTGATAGGTGATCAACGAGGGCACTAACACCACGGCAGCGCGTTCGAACGGCTACTGTAAACGCCAATGCCAATCCGTCTTCCCCGAGTACAGCGCTCGTTCGACCCTAGATCTTTTGGAACCTTCGGCCTGACGGAATTGTCGCAGCCTTATCAACCCTCACAGCCTGCCAATAGAGAGAGAGCGTGTGTGTGCGTGTGATGATGATCGAAGGCTTCGCCATGCCAACACAGAGCTGGCGAACATTTCTTAACGGCCTTCAATCAATGCCTTCTCGGCACAGAGCCCAACGGCGATTTTCAATACCTCTGTCCGTCATGCTCGCCATCATGCTGGCATGTCACTCCGCTGGCTCTCACAGCACGCTCACTTCTCACGCGAACACCTGGAGACAACCTTAATTCGTCCTCACACGAGCGAAAAGGCCGGAAACCGACCTGGGTATTACATAACTGGCCACCTTCTCCTAACGAGCCCGGAGATGATACCCACGAGACAAACTATGAAGTCAAGAGCTTGCACATGTCTGCATGTACATGTCTGCGTGTGGGTGGTGTCGAGCCTATCTGCGTCGCTTAGTGTAGTATGGTGGAACGTCGCCGCTAAGTACTTTGGGTAACAGCAAGTCCAATTCTATTTCGATGTAATCGCGCTGCTTGCTTGCTTGTGAGGAATATTGTCTTTTCTGATTTCTTTGTGACGTGTTGACATTCCTGGTGGTTCACTAAAGGGTGGAGACTGATTTTCCGATATTCGTGCGGATCACCGTTCGTTACGTGTGGAAGGCAAGCGGCTCAAATTGGTGGTTGGCTGTTGGCGATGACTGTTGTATGCAGGATGTAGGTGTATGAGGCACTTGGCCTCCTCTGAGTAAGTGGACATGTAACGTTGGAGCCTTTAGGAAGCGGTGGAATTCTCTTGATTACCAGTCAGAATACTACCGACAGTCTGTCAATAAAGATTGTACGGCTCGCAGCAGAAGCAAGGATTCAATCACGGTATACTGCACTGGGCCGAGAAGCAGATCAATCTCACGTTTCAAGATTGGCCAAAGTTGAAGTCTTCGATGCAGTCCAAACCCAACAATACATCCATACCATGCTGCAAACATCCACCATCACACTACCTCTACTCATCCAACTCACTCTCATCCTCAGGTTCACTGTCGCCGTTCCCAACACCATGCACCATACCATCAAGCGGATCCGTCTCAGCAGCCAACGAGCCCGCGCGCCTGTGCTTGGGCCGCGTGAAATGGCTCAAGATGCTCAAAACCAGCACGCTCAAGCCGTGCACGAGCGTGCTGCCGAAGACGATGAAACTGACAATCGGCCAGATGACCATTATAGCTTTCTCTCTGTCGCTAAACGGGTGCAGGTAGTGCGGCGGATGCGGCAGAGGAGTTGAGCCGCCGGTCTCGAGGTGTGCGCGGGCCTCGATGGCCAGGAAGAGGCCGCCCAGGCCCATGGGGCCGAAGTGCCCGCAGAAGAGGGCTTCGGTCCAGGTGTGGATGTCGGGGATCCACTTGTAGGTGGCGAGCACGATGGGGATGCGGCGGAAGAGAAGGACCAGGATGAGGAAGCCTACCAGGCGGCCTGGCGTGACGTGGGGGGTAAGTGTGCCTGGGGAGAAGATGTGCCAAGGGATGGCTGTTCCGAGGTACACGAACATGGCGCTGTTGAGGAGCAGGTCGATGATGCTGGGGAAGTGGGTTTTCTGGGTCCGTTTGGTGAACCAGCCGTCGCGGGCGAAGCCATAGCCGCAGCCAAAGGCGACGAGGAAATCGTCTGTTCCCAGTATGCTGGCAAAGCCGATGGACATGACGGCAAGGAGCAGATAGAAGACAGTAAATCCAGCTTCGTCAATGTACTTGCGATTGGTGCTGAACTTGAGGACCTGGTTGGCGATTATGCCGATAACCATGCCGAGGAGGATGCCAAAGGCGCACTGCCAAAGGATGGTCATGAGGAACCATTCCTTAGCGACATCGGCAGCAGTGCTCTCCATCAGGCAGTAGACTCCGACGAAAAGGAAAGGGAAACTGATGCCGTCGTTGCAGCCAGCTTCGGCGGAGAGCATGTGCTTGATCCGCTTGGGAACACGGCTGCTGAACTGGCTGTTGCCTATGATAGAGGCCGCGAGAACAGGATCGGTGGGTGTCAGGCACGCAGCTACGACCAGAGCAGTGCGGAAGTCTGTCTTGAAGATCCAGTAGACGAAGAGAGAGCAGACAAGCCAGCCAAAAGTCATGACTGGCCCGAGCATCATAGCGACAGAACGCCAGTGTCGTGCCATGTAAAATTTGGGCAGCTCGATACCGACGGCGAAAACCTGGATGCCGACAATGATACGAGTGGCCTCCTGCAGGATTTCATCGCCCCATCCCCAGCCTCCAACGACGCCCTTTTCGCTGCAGCCGTTGACATCGCAGACAATGGGAGTGAGCCAGCCGAGTACGCGAGGACCGACGATGATACCAAAGAGGAGAGCAATAGGCGGCTCGCTGAGGTGCAGTCTGTTGCGGATGAAGCTGGCGAAGAGGGCGTAAGAGATCAGGAAGGCGGGGAGGAGGATGTAAGTGATGTGTGGAGGCGTTGCCTCGATCACTTCCCAAACCATGATTGCTGAGTCGATGGTATTGTCAGTGTAAGGAAGAGAAAAGGAAGTCGAATGGAAGGATGTGTTGTCTTGACCGACAAGACTGGGCAGTCTTGTCCTGTCTCAGGCGTTCCCAGGCGCGAATTCGTTGAAAAGAGCGCGGATTGACACTTTCGCGCGTCATCCAAACACCTATCACTGACGGTTCCCCGGAAAGCTTGGCTTTGTTAGCTCCAGGTTGTCGGCTCGATTAACCTAGATATCCCGAACTGCCGAACCGAGATAAGATACGTCGCACACGTGACCGAAGCCTCACTCACACAGCCCGACAAGTCAGCCAGCCACTTGAAGTATGAGGCAAAGTGTTCAAGACAGGCAGTCGGTTGATCTGTACGCCTGCCTGCCTTGAGTGGCGCTCCAAAGATCTCGTATCATCGGGCTTCCCTGTTCTCTCATATGCCCTTCACGCGTCCTGCATATATCTACTTCCCTTGACACTCACATTCTAGTCTACGCATCTGCACGACCTACGAACAACTTACGACCAACCTGAATGACACGCGAGTAGTACTCGACACGACTACACGATCTACGTACGAACAACATACGACAGACCTACGATACACAGCATACAGTACACGACACACGAACAACACCCAACATGCGCTCCCTCATCACCTCCATCACTCCCCTCTCCTCGGGCACCACCCGCGCCGCTGCAGTCGCCTTCCTCCACGACCACGTCCGCATGATCCGTCTGAACCCGCTCGTGATCCGATTGCAAAAGACAACCCCTCCTCCTGACGCCTCAGCCGATGAGTACGACTGCGACTGGTACGAAATCACAGACGAGATCAGTTACCTGCCCGGTGGCCTCTACAAAGGCGAAGTTACCTACAAGGCCTGCTTCAACGACCTGCCCAACGGCGTCCAAACCCATACTTTCGCGCCTGCTGGCTTGGATTTGAGAGGGAAATGGACCATTGGTGGGAACGAGCCCGGCGAGCCGAGGGAGAAGCTAGAACTCGGCACTAATGCGCCCAGGGAAGGGCTGTACGCGAGGGAAGATGTGGACATGAGGTGCAGTTTCTTGTTGACGGGGTTTGTGAAGAAGAACTTGAAACAATCGCATAAGGTCGTCATGGACAAGCTCGCTTCGTTGGGAGGGGAGGAGAGTCAGCATCCAGACGAGCAGCCAGCCGAGCTTGACGGAGCAGGCGATGGCTCTACTGCGCCCACACCGTGGCGCGAAAGCGGTCGCGATCGGATATACACCCCGGTAGACAGCAACACGATGTTCGGCCCTGATTCTTACCAGAGAGGGCCGGCGCGTCCAGATCCGACACAGCCCCGACCGGACGATGATCCTGATCTTACAGATCCTGCTTTTGAGGTAGGCCACCATCCTCGGCGAAATGAACATTTACACCACCGCTCACACTCGAACAGTCACATGAACAATCCACCTCGAAGCCCTGTAAACTCGGCGCCAAAATTGTCCTTCCGTGAGCACCAGCGCATGCGAGGATCTGATCCGGCTCCTCAACTTCCTCAACTCGGCTTCCAACAGTCTAGCGGAAACCAAGACCACCTAGTCCAGCCATCGCTAGACCCAAGCGCACCATCGGCAGAAGCCCAGTCAACACAACCGTCCCACCGCGGTTTCCAAAACGCCACTTCCATCCTCTACAACCCAGGCATCCAAGCCGAACTGCCAGCCCAGAACTCGCCCGTCTCGCGCTTGCATCGCGATGCAAACCTGTCTCACAACAATGCAGCACCACTCTACGCCAATTCCGCCAGTGCGAAAGATTCTCTCGAGCCAGATAGACACGCGATGCGAGCCAAGATAGGCTGAGCACTGGTCCCTTTTTCCTGGCGGCGGCGGGCTTTTTATTGGGCCAGGGCGTCAATTTGAACAGATCAGTCAGGGCAAGGCAGTACTTGTTACCACAAATTCGAAGCTTCTCGCACATCCGATGATGACCATCGATGCTACCCATGCCCTTCCCTGAATGCGCGCCTGCAGCACCAAGCACCAAGCAACACATGGAGAAACCGTCTTCGCTTGAGAAGTTCACGCCCGGGAAGTCTTGCCGCCATGCTCTGCTGCTGGAAACTGGTTCCTCATCGTCGACGATCTAAGGTGTGCAAAATAATGTGCACGCACACCTTGGAATGCCCGAGCCTTTTCTTTTGAAGGATACATAGATATTGCTTCTTGGGTAAGATTGGATGGGACGGACGTAAGGACGGAAGGACGGAAGGACGGGACAAATGGCACTGGTCTGAGAACATGCACCGTATCGTACCTCATCTTGATGAAGCTGGGGTTAGATCTTTCTGGATGAAGAAATGAATGGATGACATCGCTGGGTTTCTTGCAACTACCACAGCATGCAGACGTTCAAAAAAAAGCTCTTCATTAATCCTTACTTAATTCATCGATGACTCTGTGTGTAGAATGGGGTAGGGTACCCCGTCGACCATGGACACTTTTGCCGCGCAACGAACGTCAAGTGTATCCTGATTTGGATCATGCTCGGAGTCTTCGGACAAGTTGGGATTCTACCCAGACAAAGCTTGAACCTCCAATATCTCAGCGAACAGTCAACGCAATCGAATGAGTACTACTGTGTCTCAAAGCCTAGACTCATACATCTCAAAAAAACGTGTATTATCCATCATGGGATTAACTTTCGTAGAGTTGTCCATTTACTGAGCCTCGAATGATTTCATTGTTAGGGTTAGGGTTGGTGTTACGGATATCTCTTATGAGGATAGGTTGTTACCTTACCTTGCCGCCTAGTCGCTCCTCCTATCCCAATCGCGACTCATGCAAGCTCTCAATCCAGATAAAAAATGCAGATACAGGCTCCTGATCGCGAGTCGTTCGAGTACATAATACCTCAGCAGCATGCTGGAAAGGGCAGTCGTTCGCCAAACGGCTGAAACGACCCGGTAGTGCGTGTGGAGTTTCGCTTCAGACAAGAAGGAGAGTGCGTAACTGCAGATGAAGAATAAGGGTTACGCTTTTCTCCGATTGGTTCCTTTGTCGAATTTTCAGGATGTGACGAAGGGACGGATGGTATTTTGGAGTTGCTATCTTGTAGACAGTCGATGGACGATGGATGGAATAATTTGCTGAGGGTTCGGGCTGGGTTGAATCGCTATGTTCACATCCACATCCGGTCTGTAGCCGTCTACTAATCATTTGAAGCCATCGACCTCCTTCGGAGTGTGAGTCGCGGCGTAGGTGGTATGTAGAAGGCCCTAGTTCGGGTAAAACAAGACATGTATGTAACAGTCTCATTGGATTAGGGCTAGCTAGCTACCCATGTAAGTATTGCGACGGAACTCGGATCTCTACCATTTCAGAATGCATGTGTTTCACACCGGACTGCTGTGAAGAAAGTTGCTCATGGCTTCGTCGGACACCTTTAATATTGTGCTGTGATGTGTTCTAGTTGGCTGTGGTAGGATAGAAGAAAAACGAGAAACACACATACATATATACATACATCGTGTTAGTACAAGCCATTCGACATCGAAGTGCAGCCATGTAGTGTTGCGACTTCCCAACCATCGCTGTGCCATGTTGGCGCTCTCTCTATCTCGCTCTCCGACCGTCATATCACCCTCGCCGGAGATGCATCGACTGGCCGGCCGGTGGGGTCGAAGGAATGGCCAACCACGCCAACCATCCATTATTATTGAGTCGAACCCTGTACCAACCAAATTGCTTGGAAGCCAACCTAAGATCGCTAGCCACGCCGCCGCATCGTATTCGTACGACGATCGACTCTGTAGATGGAAGGCGAAAGTAGAAGTCTCGGCCTCGGTATGTCTTGAGTCGCGGACTCGTGATAGTTAGTGGTTAGCATACAGTAGTAGTACTACCGTTTACTGTACGACCTCAGCCCAGCTCAGCACGTGCAAGACGTGCTCAGACGATAGCGGTACAGTAGTTCGTCGTTAGTGCCGCGTTCGGCTTCACGCGTCTAGCGTCGGTTCGACATGCCGCCGTTGACGACACACCACCCAGACAAGCGCGGCGCGGGCTCTCGGGACATCTTCTCCACAGTCCCCACTCGGGACCGGGACCACCGCAGCGGTGCACGGAAGACGCTCTGCTCGACAACCGCAACGGGCGTGGCGCGGCACTGCGGCAATGGTCGAAACGCTGGGGCCATGTGCTGTCGACTCCGTGAAGGCCAACATGCATAATTGAGGCACGTGTGAAGGCTTTCTTCTCAGCGGAGGTGGGTCCTTTCGACTGTCGGTCACAGGGTGGTCAGCCGCGTCTGTGGGTCTGCTTAATGTATGCAGGGTCGCTGGACGGCGTGGTCGTTCGTCCTCAGGTCCACGAGCGGCACGTGGACGTCGTCCCAGAGTGGAGGAGGTGAGTATGTCGCAAGGACAGGGGCGGTACGTTCATCTGATCGGCCGAGATCATCGTTCATCTGTGATCGTTCAATCCTGGAAACATATCAAAGCCGGGCTCCGTGCGAGTTTCGTGTCGAGTCGTGTCGTGTCGCCAATTCCAATGCCATGCCTTCATCAAAGGCCGCTTGGGCGAGTGTCGAGCGAGCTGCGAGCGGCGTTCGAGTGGGTTGCAGATCAACTCCATGAAAGAGATGATTGAGTACGAGTGACGTTGGTCAGACTCACAAGTCCCCAAAGTCGACGAGGCGGTGACGGAACAGCTCGTACTCTTCGCGACCGTCGCCCTCGCCTCCGTCCCGCAAGCACTTTATCGACGGGAAGCCGCCATTGCCAATGCCAGACGTCCAAGCCGGCAGACTCTCCGAGGTGCTGTTGATAAAGTCGGCTTTGAACGTTTCAAAGTAGGTGGCGATCGTATCGAGGTCTTCGGCCCATTGTTTGGCCATGGTGGTGATGGTCTCAGCTCCTTGGAGCTCTGCCGAATATGTCTTCAGCCCCGCTGCGGCACTCTTCTCGCGTGTGGGCGAATCCACGCCGAAGGGTGCCATGACATGATCTGTGTCCATCCACGGGAAAGCCAGTGCGTATATCTGGATGAACTTGGCCACAAAGATACCGTAGGCCGCGAAAGCATTGACGGCCAGTGACGCCTCCTCGCGTGCGTCCGAAGCGAGGTCCAGGATGGCTTTCGCGGCGCCGAAACATTCTCTGGCGCTGCTCCTCCAGAAGGCGGGCGGTGCGTCTTTTGCCAGGAATGCGTGCTGTGGCGCCGGGTTGGGACCCTCTGGCTGTCTACATCTCAGCGGAAGGAATGGGAGGAACTCCCAGTGCAGGAAAACGAGGCACAGGAGTCTCGCAATATGCATGTTGAAGTAGTGGGCAGCCGTTGGTTGCCTCGAGTGAGCAGAAGTGTTCAGTCTGTTGAGCCGGGAGCGACCCTCGAGCCTCTTGCTCATGACCAAGGCTTGACGCAGGAGAGAGCTCCAGTTTGAATGTTGAGACCAGGGTGGAAGTGTCTCGGCGCTGGAGTCCAAGTCAGTACAAAGCGGCCGCACGACATACGTGAGGAACTACAGAACGTACCTCTGTCGCTGAACGTGCGTCCAAAGATTTACCCGGCTGAGTAAATGAAGCGAGCGTACGTAGTGCCCGAATATGTTGTCACCCTGGGTAACAGAATGCCCGGGACTCGGACTTGTCGGTAGCGAACGCGCATCGGCTGCCATGCGGTCCAAGGGCGTTGGCATCAGGCCATGCGAGCCCGTTGACATTCGGCGGTAGTCATGGGTGGGTTCCCGCAACATATTCTCGCTCTGTAACGATTGCTGCGATTCATCGAACGAGGTGAATGGCATCGAGTATCGCATGAAGCAATCTTCGGTCGAGGGCAGCAATGGTGAGTTCTCTGTGTTTTGCAGCAACTTCGACCTATGTTCCCCAAGCGAAAACTGGATATCCAGCAGATAGCAGCTCCAGAATGTCCGCCTCGCGATCTCCTGGTCTGATCCGTCGGAAGACAGGTTGTCCTGGGAAGCTGCTCTCTTGACACGGACTCCCATCAACTCGGCTTCAAATGCCATGGCCACAGAAACCGGCGGTGGCCCAGGTCTCGCACGGTGTTCATGATCGATCCCGAGATCTTGGGCCATCGAAATAGCCTCACGGAGTAGACGTCGCGCTCCCAGACACCGGCCAACGGACCACTCGTATGAAGACATCATCAATCTACCTTGTACTGCATGTAAGGTTGAGCCTAGACCTTCATGGTTGGGCGCCGCCAAGTGACGGATTGCAAGGCTGGCAAAGTGCGCAGAAAGCTCTCCACTGGTGTTCCAGTCCTGCACGCCGGGTGCAAGATAGTCCCTGAAGTTCGATCCGCAGTGGCGGAAGGTAAGGGCCAGGAAAGGGAGCAGTAACTGCAAGGAAGTGTCTGGCGAGCTTTGCGAGTGGTTGGTGGGATGGTCCAAGTCATGGCGCATGGCGGACCTACCACTCGAACAGGACATCGAGAACATAAGTGTCGGCAAGTGAATGAACGAAAGGTCGGCGGTGTAGTGTAAATGGAACCTTCTCCCCAACTCTTGCCAGCCCGACGGGAGTACCATGCCTGCTTCACTGACGAGGTAGTTGGACTCGTGCTCGGAGTCATTTGGACTTGAAGACTCGGCAGATCCGTCAAAAGTCGAGTGGCTGTCGGCGAAGACTGCGGGAGTGAAGCAACGATTAGCAATGTTTGAGTGTTCGACGTGGGGTTCGACATGCCGGTTTGGAGGAGGGAGTGGTCCGGCGCCAACGACCTCAACGTGATGAACAATCGATTGCGATCCTCCTCGATCGCTTTGATGCGACACTGCGCATTCTTGAGGCGTCCGACCAACGACTCCTGCCTGGTCTTCTCGTGATCGTATTGACATTCTCTGGACTGCCTGACGCAGTTGCCGCATGGTCGCCTGCCATCACACTGGACTCGATCGTTAGATGACGACTGAGAGGCTTCACGTCGATGGGTGTGAAAGGCGAACCTTTGATTTGCGTTGGCGGCAAGAGTAACAGGCGATTGTTATGGGGGTACCGCGTCGTCTGCCCTTGACGGATTGCTTCATGGTAAGTGTTGTGTGCTGTGGGGATGAGCATGGGCTTGGACGGGAGTACAACGACGAGAGTCTGTGACCGGTTCACGGAGAGACGGATGCGGGCACGTTATACTTGCTGAGTCCGGCCGCAGGACTAGGAGGAACTTGGGAGGCCGCCTACTTGCTTGTCTGCGATATATAAATGCTTGCCTATAGCAACAGAAAACGGTCGCCGTTCGATTCATGTTCTGCACGAGCACTGTAACAGTTTTCCATTGGCAAGGCTCCAGTGAGACGTTGTGTAGTGTAGTGAATGGCGACATGGCATGTGGTACGGGGGATACGAAGTACGAACGTACCGGGGGTTCGCAAGCAAAGCCGACTGACGACGACTAACCAGCTAGTTACAGCGGAGACTACGCCACAAAACCCAAGTAGATCAGTTTGATAACAGGGACGTGGCGGAGTCGCTGTCAAATGCAAGTCCTTGCATTGGTTCGGCTTGACCGGAGGGCCCCTTCCATCTAAACTGCCGAATCAGGACTCGCAGTAGCGCCCGCCGGTCCGCCCTGTCATCTTTTTCGGCTTTCAATTCCGTCTTCTTGGCTGGTCACCTAAACCTATTTCGCACTTCACCACTATGCTGCCGTGTCTGCCCCTGCCCTTTTGGCATCTTTACACCATCACCTGTCGACGTGAATCAGCCTTGGGGCAATCCACCTAGGTTCCGGCCCGATGTCACGCATAACGCTACAGGAGGTTGCAGGATCAGCAGTGCCCAATGTAATCATGCGGCCTGCAGCGAACGTGGCATGAGCTGGTCTCGTCGACGAGTTGCACATCGTACATGCACAACGTACATAACACAGTGGCACAATCTAGGCCGACGAGGACCACAAGGCACAAGCAGACCACGCGCTGCACACACCCAGTCGACTGGTCGCTCTTCGGTGCGATTGAAGCCGGCCGTGTCCTGGAGCAAGTCGAGCGACTGCCTTCTTGCGACAGCGCATCGAATGGGCCAAAAGAAGAGACACGGCGTGTGGATGGACGCATGATTCGATACCGCCGTCCGGCTAAGCCTACACGGGTATTCATCTACAAAGTCGCGACTCCGCAACCCACTCAGGTACCTCACTTCCGCATTGGGAGCTAGCTGTACCGTACTGTGTTCCCCGGTCCTACGCCGCTGGCTTGGTGCTCGCCTTGTCCGGCTGCTACATCCTAAAGATTCCTCGCAGGGTCCCAAAACACACTCCCACCATCCTTGCTTGTCCCCTTACCTCCAGGCTGAGATGACGCATTGTTGGTCGAAGATTCGGGGCGCCTGGATTCCGCACTCAACTCTAGCCTCAACAGCTCCTTAGCCTGCCACAGAAGCCAATATATCATCCAGTTCACTCTGTCCAGATCGGCAGGTGTCTGCCCCATTGCGAAAATGGACCTGGCACTCCCCTCCGCGGACGCTAAGATTCCTTCGCACTCCTCTTGCAAGGCCGAGAGACTAATTTGCGCCGTTGTGAAGTTCGGGATGATCGACATATCATGTTGCAGCGAAGGCAGCAATGCGAGGCGATTAGTGCTGAGACGACGCCAGCTGAGAAGGCATGTTGACTGATAAACCCGGTTAGTGCGATTGGCTGACATGTTCGAATGGCCCGGTGGTCCAGACGTACTTTCACCTGACTCAACAAGCGCACATCGTCGTGGTTGTTGACGTCGAGTCCGATGGCCTTGCAGAACACGTCCTCAGAATCCGTCAGACGGACGGGGCAGTAAGTACTGTTGAGCTCCTTCGATGCCATCTACAATCAGCGGGCGGCATAAAAGGCTCGAGGCTCGGTCTTGATCGTCTTGCGAAGACTGTGGACTCCCCGTTGATCAAGTGTATGAGACGTGGAGAGAGTGGGAATGTGTGGCGTCAACTCTGTGTCTGTTTGACAAGGCAACATTACGCGCTGGCAGTTGTGGCGGTCTGGGTCCACCTGTCAAGTTTCACATGCAACCGACTGGGCTGACCGACCCCGCCGCAGCTCATCCTCTCTGACATTCTGTACTTTCGACCAGGAATAACGGACTAAACTCAATCCGAACCGCCAGCCAGCCAGAAACGCCAGCTTCGTCCTATATTTCTGGCAACTATGGGGACGGCATGATGCCTAACAGCGTCGGACCGTGCCACCACTACCGGTGGCAAATCAGGATCACCGATTCAGGGCTCATCACCTAAAGATCACCCAATCCGACCTCACTACCTCGACCGCGGGCAGCTTTAGTCCCGGCCGACCTATCCAGCTCATCTTCAAAGCCCTAAGACCGGACCGCTGGCAAACGACTGGTTGCAGTGCTCAATCTATATGGGAAGACTAAAGTCCAATTCCGGCTGCCGGACATGTCTCGCACGCAAGAAGAAATGTGACGAAGCATCTCCAGTGTGCGGCAGTTGCGAAAGACTGGGCATTCTCTGCGTGAAGAGGACCGACCTAGTCAGAGGCCCGGCGGCGATTACTATCTCGTCCACTAACCTAAAAGGAATGATCCTAGGTCTGGCCTTGCCGATCACGAACGGCCACCAGCCATTTTTGAGCGAACTCGAGAGAACGGTCTCAATAGGAAGCTCGCAGGTCTTCGAACCCATCGTGTCGTGCATGGCAGGGGCAGAATTTGCCAGTATGGAGCTGCTGGCGACTTTCTGTGCGCAGAACCTGCTGGTCAGAGAAGCCATCATGGCGTTCTCTGCTGCCACCAAGGCGCCGTCTGCGGGTAATCCGCACAAGGAAGTCCTCAAGAGTTACCAGCGCTGCATAACCCGACTCAAGCAAACTCGACTCGATGGCCGCGTCGACATGACTCAGACTTGTTTCATTCTCACCGCAGTCTGTTTCCTTGGCCTGGTAGAGGTGAGCATCAGACACTGCGTCACACCGGTTCTGGCTGACTGTATGGAAGAGTCTTGGGCTTGGAGACCCCGGCAACGCCATGATGCATTTCGCCATGTGCAAGGATCTCCTCATCCCCATGCTAGCCGGATCCCAAACGTCGCTGGATCCACGCTTGACGACACTGCTGAGAGTGATTGCAGAGTGCATCATGTTCAACTTGGCTACACTCTCGCCTTTCAGCGCGAGGACTGGCCAATCAGTGCTGGACTGGGGCTCTTCATTCGATCGGCTCTTCCCGGCCGACGACTCTGCTACATCTCCATTCCTTGGAGGACTCCAATCAATCTATCAGGTCATGCTCCGCGTTAACGTCCGACTCCATCGGACCATACAAAGCAAATCTGATCTTTCCGCACCAGCGTCCAACACTCGCGAACACTTTGACCTTTGGCGTCAACTCAACGAGCTGGATAATAGAATCCCGCAGCTCTACCATGATCGCGATGTGAAACCCAAATCCATCGAGTTGTACAAACGAAAGCACAAATTAGCCATACTGGCATTGCGAATCCAGCTGTGTAAAATAGCAAGGCCTTTAGCATCCCCGACAGACAATGACATTCGAGGGTACGTCTCAGAGGCCGTAAACATCCTCAGAAGTCTGGATATTCGCGAGCTTGGCAATCTCGCTCTACGATGGCCACTCACGATACTCGCCTGCGCCGCCTACGACGACAAGGACTTCGACTTGTTCACGGCGAAGATGCAAGACATGCAAAGCGTAGTAGATCCGGCGAACAGAGAGAAGTTGTCGTCCGCGCAGACAGTCATGAGTCTACACAAACGGAAACTCTCGGAACCTCAGACTGTGCTGGAGGCGGATCGTAATCGCGACTGCAATCTCCCACAGCGTATTGATCTTTTGCTTGAACCTTGGAGGCTGCTGCCACTGGAATCTTCCCTTCTTCGACATTAGTTCCAACTTGTTCCGTTGCTCGCCTGAGTTTGTATCAAATTTCACACCGAACGTCAGACAACGGGTCGAGATCTGAAAGAAATTCGCTGTCTCCACGGTCTGCGCCCATGCGCACTCTCAAAGACTCTGCTATGCCGAGATGTAAATTCGCAGTCCCCACCCAAACCGTCAACGCCCGCACAAACGTCGTCCGTAAGACTTGAACCTGCCATACCGAAACCAAGTACAAACCTCCGCCCAGTGTCCTCCGCCGAGCCTTCACTGCCAGACCTGTTCTCCAAATCGCAAAGCTTGCCAAAGCATCCAATTGACAGTGGGAGTCGGGCATTCCGCGGTGCGGTGTTGATTCGCCAGATCATGCCTGGCTCGAGATGCCGGACATGCGGACTGGTAGACCCTCTCCGATTCCTGCAGGAAGACTGCATAGTCGATCTGGGTCCTGTTGAAAGGCGGTTGGACGGCGGGGTTGTTCATGTACTTGGGCAGGAGCGACGTCCTTTCATAGCAGAGGCGGACTAGGCCTTGCTCGACTTCTTGCTGGCAGAACCGCTGGTGTTAGCCTAGGGCGGCGTCTTGATATCTTGATGGGAGGATCGAAGGGAGGAGATACATATGTCTTAGGGACTTACCATCATGATTCGGTACAAGTCCATGTCTTTGTCGTCAGACAGGTCGAGCTGTATTATATCCATGAAGTCCTCTAACGAGCTGCCCAAACGTAGCGGACGAGGGTGGGTCATTATTGTCTAGCTTGAGTCGATTGGTGATGGCGTTCTCAATAGATCTGATGTGGGACCGACCGTTAGCTCGATCGATCAATCAATTCAGAGGAACAGAGGATGTATGTCCCGCTCTCGCGGACGCTGGGCTGACGCGTGGAATATAAGAAGTGCGGCCGATGAGATGCCACGGCAGGCTGAGCAAACGACCTCATCGTAAAAGTGTTGTTCCGCAGGCCGTACGTAGCCAGAGTGAGCCAGGCCGACACGCGAGAGTGAAATCCATGTTCTTTGGAGCTTCGAGTTCCACCCATGGCGTCCGTTCGCGTGAGTAGCCCAGCACCCTGGTCAGATCCGTCCTTTTTCGAGTTCCACCCATGCGCGTCTAATACCCCACCTTACTCATGTGCGCGTCTCAGGGCGCTGGTTGAGGATTCTGTGATGCCATCTTGGCCCATGAGGTCGCCGCGGACTCGACCCCGACGCACGGCGGATAGAACCGTGATTCGCCTCCAGGCTTCATGGGTGATATTGAAGGATTGTAGTAGTGTCACATAATAGGGAGTCTTTTAAATGAATAGCACAGGACCAATAGAGAATAGCTTCGTTGACGTTGTTGCAGTAGCTTGCAGGGGAGTTCAACCAGGTGACATTCCGACCTGCGTCGTCGAGCGCGCAAAATCGGCAATGCGGCCCAGACTACTGTACTGTAATCGGGTCTACATACAACCAAGCCTCAATTCGGCAATCTGATCGTCCCAGTTATCGCTCGTTGCATGGCAGTAGTTCCGATCAAACATCTATCGTTTCTTGTTGACCGAGGTGAGACTGAGGATCCCCACGGTGACCCCGAAACGCAATATACAGAGCGCCCACACATGACCACATCGTCACGACACGGCGGGCGTTGCGGGCCAGGCGGACCTTCAGGTCATTCAGTGGTGGGAAAATGTGAGTCCTACTTCCAAGACATTATTCCGAATCCAGCCATTGCGTAAATTAATATGAGGGGACTCTGTATAGTCCAGATCGCTCGCGCAGGTACTCCAGTCCGACTTCCCCGGGACTGATGGTATTAATCTTGGTTGGATCAGATCTCGTCGGATCAATCTCAGCCGGGTCAACCTTGGTCGGTTCAGATGGCGGATAGTGCGGTACAAACACGAGCAAGAGAATCGATAGCGTCTCTGACCAAACGGCAAGCAATCTTTAACTCCCAATGAACGTTTGTACATCGATGCTCACCGACTGGCCTAAGAAGTTCGCCAAGTTTACTCCTCATTGCTGAGGTCGGCCAGTCGCAGCGCTCACCGAGAGCTTTCCATTAGAAGGCAAGCGTCGACGGTTTCCTGTTCGCGACCTCCGGTTGAGTTTGACGTCTCAACAGCTTGACACGGTGAATGACTTGTCGACAGACTCCTTTAGTCGACAGAACAACATCGACAAATTGTCATCGACAAAGCGCGATCGACAAGCTCCCTCAATAAGCCCAGCATAGTGACTTCCGTCAGTGCCAACAATACCAAACTACCTCACCAACAGCAAAGCTCAGACTTCGAGTCCAACCCCCTTCTCCTACTCCTCACGCAGACCCAACCCGCATCCACAAACCCTCAATAGCACCCCAATATTTCGCCCCATCCTCCCTCACATGCGCCACATGCCCCGAGCGTTCGAACCTGACAACCTCCGCCTTCAACCCAGCCTCCCTAGCAGCCTCACAATGCCGCACCACATCCTCTTCCAAGACCAACAAATCCCCCGGCGAAGAGAAATACACCCTCTCTGCCGCGCACGGGAAGAAACGTGAATCGTTCAAGCGAGACCTCAGGAACTCGATCAGATTCCGCCCGCCGGGGAGGAGCTGCGGGATCGCGTAGATGGGGATGATGACGCACCAGACGAGGATCGAAACCCACCAGCCGGAATTGGGCGGGCAAGAGGAAACGATGGCGTTGCCGGCGAGGGTGAACGAGGGCGAGCCGGGAGCGCTGTCGAAGACTATGGCTGATGCTGGTAGAGGTTTGCCTTGATGCTGTTCGCGCCAGGTAGATGCGAGCTGGACGGCGCTGTTGCTGCCGCCGTTGGAGAAGATATGGAGGAGGACTTTCGGGGGTTTGCCAGCGCCATCGCCAGCGCCAATGGTTTCCAGCATGGAGTCGATGATTTGTACGACTGGCTTGTAGCGTTTGCGTTGGATGCTCATGGGCGTGTACATCATGTCGCCTACGTTGGACTGTAGCATGAGGATCTGGGCGTGAGGGTAGCGCGTGTGGTAGGTGGCTAGGTATTTGGCCGTGTGCTTTGGGAGGGCGCGAAACCAGGTGCAGATGATGATGAGGTCGGGCCCATCATCTTTGCTGTCCTGGTTAGCAATCAGATTTGGTTGTGGTCGGTAGAGCGTGACTGCGTCGGAGAGAGCAACGGCTTGAAGAGCTGCGGTGGTGGTGCCGTTGTTATCGGCACTGATGGTCATATTGAACAAATGGCTATAACAACAGTGCCCAAATTCGTCTTGGTGGGAATTCAGTTCGTTTCGCAAGACACAATGTTGTCGGGGCCTTACGGTTAAGAAGCCATGGAACTTTAGTCCGGACGTCGCAGCCTACGAATCCTTTACGGCCGTAACCAGGCTTGTAGGCAATGTTCGATCTCTGACCCCAAGGGTCATCCTTGGTGTTTTAGTGTCTTGTTCAGATTATTGGTTCTTGGCGTCATGATTTTCACCGGGTTGCTGGCGGTGTTGTTGGCAGTGTTCCAGCCACTTAACCATGTTGTAGGCCTTGGCGTTCAAACAGGAGTCGCTTTCCGGCGTCTACAACGATCCTAAACGCATATGTCAATCGCCCTTTCAATCCAACAGATACACCCCAGTACCATCCACGCACATGCTCGCCTTCCCCGTGCAGCAGTGAGCACCCACATCTCAAAACAACTTCTCCCAAGTCCACCTTCCCACCAACCCAGCAACCCACTCAGCATCAACCAACGTCAAATCACCCCTGATAGACGACCCTCCTCCTTCCACCCAATCCCATAACTCTTTCCAACGCCTCCTCCTCGAATTTCTGTACAAATTCCCTCCCGAAAAACGCAAGGCCCAATTCCTGGCTCGTGAAACAACTCGCCCGGTCCAGATTACCGCTGCCGAAAACCGCGACTTCGCCGTCGATGAGGGTGAGCTTGAAGTGCGACTGGACTGGTTCGTCGGCGACTGGTGC
>Ga0265797_10003628_pt1 | contig 24558 bp, 19 predicted proteins | sample P2T30metagenome_FD_192433 | JGI IMG/M metagenome (GOLD analysis project Ga0265797, IMG submission 192433) | Plant litter microbial communities from East Loma Ridge, Irvine, California - P2 T30 | ecosystem: Environmental > Terrestrial > Plant litter > Unclassified | place: USA: California... | reverse complement strand
ACCCGCGAAGCCCTGTTCGCCACCGAAACCCGGCTCGCCGACGAGCTGGATGCGATGCACCGCCTGTACGACCTGCATGCCCGGCTGGCCACCGAAACCGACCTCCAGCTCGCGCTCGACAGGATCCTGGCCACGGCCTGCCGCTTCACCCACACCAACCGCGGCTGCGTCCAGCTGCTCAGCGAGGACGGCAGCCACCTCGAGATCGTCGCCGAGCGCGGCCATGGTGCCGGCAGCGCCTTCATCGAGCGCTTCCGCCACCGCGGCTTCGTCCAGGGCGACGTCGCGCATGCGCAGCGCGGCCGGCTGCTGATCGAGGATGTGCGGCACTTCCCGGGCCTGGCCGATACCGCGGACGGGGCCGCCGCGCTGGCCGACGGCATCCTGGCGGCGCAGCTGACGCCGATGGTCAGCCGCAAGGGCGAGGTGGTGGGCGTGCTCGGGACGCAGTTCGGCCAGCCGCACCGTCCGAGCGAAGAGGAATTGCGGCTGGTCGACCTGCTGGCCTGGACCGCCGCCGACTTCGTGGAGCGCCACCAGGCCCTGGCCGAGCTGCGCCGCAGCGAGCAGCGCCAGGCCTTCCTGCTCGGCCTGAGCGATGCCGTGCGCACGCTGGCCGACAGCGCCGAGATCGAGGCCGTGGCCACCCGCCTCACCGGCCAGCACCTGCACGCGAGCCGGGTGCTGATCGGCGAGCTGTCCGGCGACGAGGTGCTGATCCAGCGCGATTTCGTCCATGGCGTCGCTTCGCTGGCGGGACGCCACCACGCGTCCGCGTTCGGCGCGGCGCTGCTCGAGGCCTCGGGACGCGGCGAACCCTTCGTGGTCGACGACGTGCAGGCCGATCCGCGGCTCGACGAGGCGACGCGCGCGCGCTGGGCGCGTGCCGATATCGGCGCCCTGTGCGCGGTCGGGCTGCACACCGGCGGCCAGGTGGCGGCGGCGTTCTCGATCCACTGCAAGGTGGCGCGCCGCTGGAGCCCGGCCGACATCCAGCTGGTGCGCGACGTCGCCGAACGCATCTGGCCGGCGATCGAGCGCGCGCGTGCCGAAGCGGCGCTGAAGGAAGCCGACCGCCGCAAGGACGAGTTCCTGGCGACGCTGGCGCACGAGCTGCGCAATCCGCTGGCCCCGATCAGCAACGCGGTGCACCTGATGCGGCGGCCCGACGGCAGGCGCGCCACCGACCGCCTGATGGGCATCGTCGAGCGCCAGGTGCAGCAGATCGTCAAGCTGGTCGACGACCTGCTCGAGATCTCGCGCATCACGCGCGGCAAGATCGAACTGGACCGCAAGCCGATGGCCTTGGCCGAGGCCGTCCGCGACGCCATCGAGACCAGCCGGCCGCTGGTCGAGCGCGCGCGCCACCAGCTCGACATCAGCCTGCCGGACGAGCCGCTGGTGCTCGATGCCGACCCGGTGCGCCTGACCCAGGTGTTCGGCAACCTGGTCAACAACGCCGCCAAGTACACCGAGCCGGGCGGCCATATCTGGCTGAGCGCCGAGCGCGAGGACGGCGCCGTCGCGGTACGGGTGCGCGACAATGGCCTGGGCATCCCGGCCGACGAGCTGCCGCACGTGTTCGAGATGTTCGCCCAGGCCCATGCGCAGGCCACGCAGACCGGCAGCGACGGGCTCGGCATCGGGCTGGCCATCGTGCGCAAGCTGGTCGAGATGCATGGCGGCACCGTGGAAGCCCACAGTGCCGGACCGCACCAGGGCAGCGAATTCGTGGTGCGCCTGCCGCTGCGGGACGCCATCGCGCACGACACCTCCACGGCGGAGCCGGTCCCGCACGGCGCGCTGGCCGCGCGCCGCATCCTGGTGGTGGACGACAACCGCGATGCCGCCGATACCCTGGCCATGCTGCTGGCATCGCATGGGGCCGAGGTCGACGTGGCCTACGGCGGCCAGGATGCGCTGGGGGCGCTGGACCGCTTCCTGCCGGACACGGTCCTGCTCGACCTGGGCATGCCCGGCATGGATGGCTTCGCGGTGGCGCGCCGGGTCCGCGCCGATCCGCGCCATGCCGGCCTGCGCCTGCTGGCCCTGACCGGCTGGGGGCAGGCGGCCGACCGTGCACGCACGCGCGAAGCCGGCTTCGATCATCACTTGACCAAACCGGTTGACTTCGCGGCGCTGGAGGCCTGGCTCACCCATGCCTGAACGCCCTTAACCTGTCTTTACCTGGATTTACACAGCCTGCGGTTCCCCTCCGGCGCCGCGCTGGCGACAATGCGTTTTTACTGACCATCTCGCCATGTTCGTTACCGCCGATCCGCTGTCCTGGGAAGACCTGCTGCGCCGGCCGCTGGCCGCGCGCCGCGGCGCCGCGCCGCGCGAACTGGTCGAATTCATCGCCCGCCACCACCAGGCCACCGGATCGGCCGCCGTGGCCCGCCCGGCCGCGCCCAGCGCCGGCCTGGACGCCGACCTCGACCGCGCCCTCGCCGGCCTGCCCGCCGCCGTGCTGGAACGGGTGGCGCCCTGCCTGCTGGGCGTGTTCACGATGGATGGCACCGGCGCCTCGGCCGCCAGCGGCGTGATCGCCGGGCCCGAGGGTGAACTGATCGGCGCCTTCGTCGCCATCGATGCCGGCGCCTTTGCCGGCGCCACCGCCAACCGCTGGTTCGAACGGCGCGAGAACCTGCCGTTCGCACCCAGCGCCGGCCTGCGCCTGAAAGCGCGCATCGCCGAGGATGCCGACGACGATCGCGTCGGCGCCCTGCAGTTCGTGCTGCTGCACGAATTCGGCCACGTGCTGTCGGCCTGCCGCGGCCTGGCGCCGATGTGGTGGCGTGCCGCGAACCGCGCGGCCCCGGCCTATCCGCTGCTCGACCTGTGCTGGCAGGCGGCGCCGGACGGCCGTTTCGCGCCGCGCGCCGCCCACGACTTTCCGCTGCGCGAGCGCCTGGTGTACCACGGCGCCGCGCGCCTGTCGCTCGAGGACGCCGAAGACCTGTACCGCAGCCTGGGCCGCACCGGCTTCCCGACGCTGTACGCGGCCACCAGCGTGCACGAGGACATTGCCGACAGCTTTGCCAGCTATGTGCACGTGCGCCTGATGGGCCGGCCGCTCGAACACCGCCTGCTGCGCGCCGGCGGCGCGGTGGCGCTCGGCGCGCCCTACTGGCAGTCGCCGGCCGGGACGGCGCGGGCTGCGCTGTTCGAGGCCATGCTGGCGGCGCCGGAGGAATTCGGCGGCTGATCCCCGAAAGCGCAGGTCTCGCCATCGTCGGGCACGCGCACGCGCGCCTGCAGGCCGTGCCGCGCGAGGAAGGCGCGCAGCGCCGCGCGCGACAGCACGCAGTGGTTGACCGCTTCCAGGTGGCTGGCGACCAGCGTGGCGCCGGGTGCGGCCCGCGCCACTTCCAGCAGGTCGTGCTGGTCCATGATGATCTTGCCCAGTCCCGGCACCTGGGCATCGCCGCAGTTCAGCACCGCCACGTCCGGCGCATGGCGCGCCAGCGCGTCGGCGACGTGCTCGTTCCAGACCGTGTCGCCGGCGATGTACAGGGTCGGCTCGCCCGGCGCGCGCAGCACCACGCCGCTCACTTCGCCCATGCGCTCGCCGATGGCCGCCATCACGGCGTCGCTGCCGTGCTGGCCGCCGGTTTTCGCGAGGGCGATGCCGTCGAAGCCGGCGCCCAAGGTGCGCACGTCGCGGAAGCCGTCGGCGCGGATGGCCGCCGCATCCCTGTCGTTTTGCGCGAACAACGGCAGGCCGCGCGGCAGCAGGCGCCGCGCATCGGCATCCCAGTGGTCCGGGTGGGTGTGCGTGACGATGACCGCGTCCACGTCCAGCAGCTGCGCCAGCGGCAGCGGCAGGCCGACCAGCGGGTTGGCGAGATGGCTGTTGGCGGTGCCGGCAAAGCCCGGCCAGGCGCCCTGTTCGGCCAGCATCGGATCGACCAGCAGGCGCTTGCCGGCATAGTCGACGAGCAGGGTGGCGTTGCGGACCTGGGTGATGCGCATGGTATTTCTCCTTGTCGGTGATGGTGGAGGGATTCTGCGGCTGGCGGCCGCTGCTTGAACAGTGGCCCGATGGACAGCCTTCTATATAATCGGGCCATGCGCACATCGCTTGACCCCATCCGCGTCGCCGTCATCGCCTTCGACGGCATGACGCCCTTCCACCTGTCGGTGCCCTGCCTGGTGTTCGGCGCGCCGCCGTTCGAACTGGCGGTGTGCGCGCCGGCGCCGGTCCTGCTCGCGACCCGGGCCGGCTTCGGCATCCTGCCGCGCTTCGACCTGTCCGCGCTGGATGGCGCCGACATCGTCGTCATGCCCGCATGGCACGACGATTGCCGCCCGGCGCCGCCCGAGCTGCTGGATGCGCTGCGCCGCGCCCACGCCCGCGGCGCCCAGGTGGTGGGCCTGTGCCTGGGCGCCTTCCCGCTGGCGCAGGCGGGCCTGCTGGACGGGCGCAGCGCTTCCACCCACTGGAAGGCCGCCGCCGAACTGGCGCGGCGCCACCCGAAGGTGAAGGTGGACCCGGACGTGCTCTACGTCGACGCCGGCAACGTCCTGACCTCGGCCGGCGTGGCGGCCGGCATCGACTGCTGCCTGCACCTGCTGCGCCGCCTGCGCGGGGCCGAGGCGGCCAACCAGCTGGCGCGTACGCTGGTGGTGGCGCCGCACCGCCAGGGCGGCCAGGCCCAGTTCGTGGAGCGCCCGCTGCCGGTCTCGCCCAGCGACGGCCGCCTGGCGCGGGTGCTGGACTTCGTCACGCAGAACCTGGCGCTCGAGCACGGCATCGACGCGCTGGCAGCGCGCGCCGCGATGAGCCGCCGCAATTTCACGCGCCACTTCCGCCAGGCGACCGGCATGTCCTTTACCCAGTGGCTGCTCGGTCAGCGCCTGGCCCAGGCGCGCCGCATGCTGGAAGCCGGCGACGCTTCGGTCGAAGCGGTGGCCAGGCAGGCCGGCTTCGGTTCGGCGCTGTCCCTGCGCCAGCACTTCCGCAGCACGCTCAAGACCTCGCCGACGGCCTACCACCGCGACTTCCGGCGCCAGACTGCGCTACCATAAGCCCATGCCCAAGCTCGAGACCATCGTCCGCCGCCCCACCCGCCCGCGCGAAGGCGCACCGCGCCTGCTGCTCCTGCACGGCATCTGCGTCGGTGCCTGGGTCTGGGAAGAGCACTTCATGCCCTACCTGGCGGACGCCGGCTTCGAAGTCCACGCCCTGAGCCTGCGCGGCCACGGCGCCAGCGAAGGGCGCGAACGGCTGAACGACTGGCGCCTGGCCGACTACACCGAGGACTTGCGCCGCACCGCCGCCGGCCTTGCCGATGCGCCGCTGGTGGTGATCGGCCATTCGCTGGGCGGCGCCGTGCTGCAGGACTGGCTGCGCACCGGCGGGGCCAAAGGCGGCGGCACACTGGCCGGCGCCGCGCTGCTGGCCTCGGTCCCGCCCTGGGGCCTGGCCTATTCCGCCTGGCAGATGATGCTGTCCGCGCCCGACCTGTTCCAGCAGCTGCTGCGCCTGAACGGCGGCAATGCGGCCAATCTCGACCCCGCCGTCATGCGCCGCAACCTGTTTTCAAGCGACCTGCCCGATGCGACCTATGCGCGCTTCATCGGGCGCGTGCACGGGGAATCGCGCCACGTCGGCGTCGAACTGCAGGGCTGGCGCCCGTTCGCCCCCGCGCCCTGGCAGGCGCCGCCGATGTTCGTGCTGGGCGGTCTGGCCGACCGCTTCATCGGCGCCGATGCGGTGCGCGGTACCGCCACCTATTACGGCGTCCTGCCGACCCTGGTGCCGCGCCTGGCGCACGCGCTGATGCTGGAGACGCGCTGGGAGGATGCGGCGCAACCGCTGCTCGATTGGCTGGTACGCCTGGGCGAGCGCCGCAAATAAGACACGTTTATTAATTTGAGTAAATTGGCGATAAGCGCGCCAATCTCTATTTATTCATATTCCGCATTTTATTCATCGTTTTTCTTTCACGCGACTTCCTTATATTCCGAATCCCCCTGTAGGCGTGCGCCGACAAAGGACGCGCGCTCATCTCGACAAGCAACCGCAATTTCAATACTTCCGCCAAATGCGGCGATCGTGACTTATTTATCACTAATATTCACGCATTTTACATTTCGCGTAAAAAATGCGTATTGTCGGAAAAGTGAATTGACAGCGAAATCGCGGTTTCATATGATTCGCTTGTTCCGAATCTTTTATTTCTTATCCGAAAATTTCGGACTGGGTCCAGCGAAAGGAAACCCGTGATCCAGAACATGCGCGATCCCCAGGGCGACCCGCAAAAATATGCGGTAATGCTCGACGTCGACATCTGCAGCCGCGAAAAGATGGCACGGCATCTGCCCGGGCTGCCGCTCAAGCACGTGCTGTACCGCCTGGCCGGCCAGTTCTGGGAAGACCAGAAATACCTGCTCTACCGTTACGGCCAGGGCGTTCCCCTCGCCTCCCTCGCCCGGGACGCCGCCACCTGCACGCGGGCCATGCTGGCCGACCTGCGGTTCGTGAAAAAGGAAGGCGGCGAGCTGTACGCCGATATCTGCCCCGTCGAAGGCGCGTGGCGCTGGAATTACGGCCTGGCCGCGATGGCGCTGCTGCTGGTCGACGATCCGGAGGTACCGGCCGCCTTCCAGGAACTGATGTCGGAAGCGCCGGACCAGCGCACCTTCCTGTTCGACCTGCTGGTCAAGGCCTTCGTCCCCAGCCGGCCGATCGCCGGGCACTACCATCCGAACCGTTATGCGCTGCCCTGGAGCGAGCCGGTCGTGCGCGCCCTGGCGCTGGCGCCGGCAGAGCAGAGCGCCGCCCTGGCCCGGCACATGGAAAACTGGACACGCCTGATGCGTCCCTACGGCTGGAAACCCGGGCTCGACCTCTCGCCCGGGCGCGACCGCCTGTTCTGCGACTTCGCCTTCGAAGTCGCGCTGGCGGTGTGCGGCTGGGACATCGACGACAGCGGCTTCGCGCATCACCCCTACTATCCGCGCGACCTGGTCGAATGGTACCGCGCACACATCCGCCACGGCCGCGACGCCTGGCGCGCACGCCTCGCCGGCGCCGGGGTCGAGGTCAAGGCGCCGGCCTTGCCCTCGCAGGCCGAGCTGGCCGCCACCACGCGCCAGGGTATCGCGCGCTGGGTCGAACTGGCCGCCGACGGCGACCAGGAGGCCACCGACGCCGTGCTGGAAGCGGTCGGCGGCATGCCCAAGGACGGGGAACTGGACGAACTGGCATGCGCGCTGGGCGACGCCGACATCGCGCTCTATGCCGACATCGAGGACGACGCGACCCTCGCCGCACAGATGGACGCCGTGAGCGCCGCGCGCGGCCTGGGCGTATTCGACGAGCCGGCCGCGCCGCCGTCCGGCCGCGCGCGCTGCGGCGCCCTGCTGCGGGCCTGGGACGCGTGGCTGGCCGAGCGCGGCTACCGCCTGGCCGCGGTCGAGGTGCAAGGCGCCTGGCATGCGCTGGTGGTGCGCACGGCCTGCATGGACGAATTCCAGGCCCTGGCCACGGCGCTGGCGATGCCGCTGCGCGCGCCCGGCGCGGCATGCACCGGCTGAACATGGCCGATTGTTGTCATATTGCTGTCACCGAGCCGTAGTTTTTGTTTGTTTTAATGCATGAGACCGTGCCATCCCGGCGCGGCCAGAGACCCTGGAGAACGCTCAGCATGACAAACAAGGACATATCGCCGTCAAGGCGCCACCTGCTCAAAGGCATGGCCGGCGCTTCCGCCCTGCCCTTCGTCGGCGCCTTCGCCGCCCTGCAAGCCCGGGAAGTCGCTGCCGCCAGCGCGGGCGGCACCAGCCTGCTGGTCGCCAGCCCCTACGGCCCGATCGCCCCGGTGAACGACCTGACCACCGGCCTGCCGCTGCTGCAGCTGCCGGCCGGCTTCACCTATAAAAGCTTCGGCTGGACCGGCGACACCCTGCGCAACGGCCTGCCCTGCCCGTCGGCCCACGACGGCATGGGCGTGGTGGTCTCGCGCAAGGTCGGCCGCAGCACCGAGCTGGTCCTGGTGCGCAACCACGAAGTCCACGCCGTCAGCCCGTCCGGCTTCATCGACGCCCACGGCGTCTACGACAGCGGCAACAGCAGCGCCGGCGCCACGACCAAGCTGGGCGGCGGCACCACCAACCTGCTGTTCCGCGACGGCAGCTGGGTCAGCGTCACGCCCAGCCTGGGCGGCACCGACGGCAACTGCGCGGGCGGCATCACGCCCTGGGGAACCTGGCTGAGCTGCGAGGAGATCGGCTCGGACGCCGTCAGCGCCTCCGGCAAGAAGCACGGCTACGTGTTCGAGGTGTCGCCTGAGGCCGCCCTGACCACCGGCCAGCCGATCGTCGGCATGGGCCGCTTCGCCCACGAAGCCGCCGCCGTCGACCCGCTCACCAGCATCGTCTACATGACCGAGGACCAGTCGGGCAAGTCCGGTTTCTACCGCTACGTCCCGGACATCCGTACCGGCGGTCATGGCACGCTGGCGCTGGGCGGCGTGCTGCAGATGGCGCGCGCGAAAGGCAAGACCAACGCCAACCTGGCCGGCGCGCTGGTCGGCGATCGCTACGAACTCGACTGGGTCACCATCGCCAACCCGGACCAGGACCGCGGCAACGCCACCGGCCCGTCGGGCACCACCATCACCGGCGCCGCCGGCCCCTTCGTGCAGGGCTGGCAGCAGGGCGGCCTGCGCATGAACCGCGGCGAAGGCATCTTTTTCGCGCAGGGCAAGCTATACGTGATGGATACCTCGGGCGGCCCGGTCTCGCGCGGCGCGATCTGGGAACTCGACCTGGCGTCGCAAACCATGCTGTGCATCTACGCGAGCCCGAACACCACGGTCGGCAACATGGGCGACAACCTGTGCGTAAGCCCGCGCAACGCGATCCTGATCTGCGAGGATGCCTCCTCCGCCACCACCGACAGCTTCGGCTTCGGCCAGCGCCTGATGGGCATCACCGGCGGCGGCGACGCCTACATCTTTGCCAAGAACAATGTGCAGCTGAGCAGCGCGCAGTTGCAACAGGCCGGCAAGCGCACGGCGCTGGCGGGCGACCACCGCGGCAACGAATTCGCCGGCTGCTGCTTCGACCCCACCGGCCGCTACCTGTTCGTCAACATCCAGACCCCGGGCATCACCTTCGCGATCTCGGGTCCGTGGGCGCTCGGCCCGCTCTGATCCAGGAGTCACCATGAACTTTGCCAAATCCCTGATCCTCGCCGCCGCGCTGGCGCTCTCCGGCGCCAGCCAGGCCGCCGTGCTGGTGGGCAGCACCGGCAGCAACACCGTGACCGACTACAGCAGCGCCGGCATCGCCGCCTTCAACCTCGACCTGGAAGATTTTTCAGGCACGCGGTTGGTGTTCCGCGTCGAGGACGGCGACCTGCTCGGCCCGCTGAGCCTGAACGCCATCGTCGCCAACCTGAGCGGCGACGCCCTCAGCCGCTTCAACTTCGGCCTGGAAGGCATCACGTTTGCCCGGGCCGGCAGCGTGACGCCGACCTTCGGCAGCCTCGGCAGCGTGAACGGCGGCGCCGACGCCGTCAGCATCGGTTTCAACACGCCGGAATGGGCCGAGTTCCACTTCGGTAATCCGCTGGCCGAAAGCGGCGCCACCGACTGGCTCTTGAACACCGCCGGCCTGCGCGCGGGCGACACCTTCGCGATCACCGCGGAAGTGCCGGAACCGTCGAGCATGGCGCTGGTGGCGCTGTGCATGTCCGGCCTGCTCGCGATGCGCCGCAAGCAGCGCGGCTGAACGCATCTCTCCCCGCCCGCCGCGCCAGAGCGGCGGCAAACCACACCGGTCCGGCGCGGCCGGTGTGGGCGCTTCACCACACCCGAGTCCGGCTGTAACACTTGTTAACACACTTGCTGGCCCCATCTACGCCCGGACGATATAAAATCGACAACAAGACGGCCCCATCCGAGAATGGCGCCGCTGTGAACCCATGAAGTCGCAGGTAAAACCATGTCCCAACGACGAATCGACGAGGAAACCGGCATGACGGTGGAGTACGCGCTGTTCCTGGCCGAGACGCGCGGGCTCAAGTTTGCCCTGGGCTACCTCGCCAGCTGCGACGTGCCGGCCGACATCCTGCTGCGCACGGTCAGGCATCCCGGGTCCAGGCGCCAGCGCGAACGGCGCCAGCAGCCGCGCAACGCCTAGACCTGCCCGCAGGCGCCGTCAAGCCGCCTGCGTCCGCATTCGCCCCAGCGCCAGTTCGACCAGCACCAGCACCGCCGTGCTCAAGGCCAGCAGCGGCATCAGCGCGCACAGCGCGCTCCCCAGCAGCAGCGCCAGCGGCGGCGCCGAGCGCCAGGCGCCCGGCACGAGCTTGGGCAGTCCCAGCTGGCCGGCACGGCGCCGCTTGAAGAACATCACCCAGCCCGACACCAGCGAAAACAGCACACCGGCCGCGAACACGAACAGCAGCGCCTGGTTCCAGACGCCCAGCTCGCCGCGGTGGAAGGGAATGCCGACCGCGGTGGCCTTGCCGAAGGCGGTCTGGCGCGCCCAGCCGGCCCGGTACAGCACGCTGCCGTCGTAGGCGTTCAGCACCAGGTCGAGCCGGTTCATCGGATGCCTGCGGTCGGCCGAGGCCGCGCGCCAGACGCCATGCGGGCCGCGCGGCGGCGTCAGCTGCAGCGGCACGCCGGGTGCGAGCGCCTGCGCGCGCTGCCAGGCTTGCTGGTAGTTCAGCTGCGGCGCGCCGGTCGGCATCGAATGCAGGTGCGCCGGCGGTCTTGGCGCATCCTGGCCGGCCCAGTCGCGCACGGCGCGCACCTGCTGGCCGGCGTAGCGGCTCCAGGTGAGGCCGGTCAGGACGATTGCCAGGCTCAGCACGCCCAGCAGCACGCCGAGGAAGGTGTGCCATTGTTGCCATGCCGGCCTGCCGCGCGCGCCGCTGCGCGGCAGGCCCGGTTGGCCCGGCCGGGGCCACCACAGGTAGACGCCGGTCAGCAGCATCACCAGCATCCAGCTGGCGGCCAGTTCGATCATCCAGCGCAGCGATTCGCCCTGCAGCAGGCGCGAATGCAGGCGCCGCGCCCATTCGGAAAAGCGGTCCTGGTCGCGCTGGGTGCCGAGCACGCGGGCGTCGTAGGGATCGATGAAGACGGTGAGTTTTCCTTCGGCCGGGCGTGGCCCTGCAGCTTGGGCAGCCGCTACGGCCGGCGCGGCGCCGTGGCCCGCATGCTCGCCGGTGCCGGCTGCCGGCTTGCCGAAGCCGACCTTCAGCGCGTCGGCCGGCGTGGCCGGCGGCACCACGGCCTGCACTTCGAAGCCGGCGGGGGCCGCCCTGCGTGCGGCATCGACCAGGGTGTCTAGCGCCAAAGCCTGGCTTTTTGGCGCCACGCGCTCCAGGTGGCCGTACAGGCGTGCCTCGATCTGCGGCGTGAAGATGTACACAAGCCCGGTCAGCGTGGCCATCAGCGCGAAGGGCGAGGCGATCAGCGCCGCCCAGAAGTGGATGCGCCAGAACAGGCTGCGCCGCCGTGCCGCGAGGCTCGGACCGGTGTGCTTCGAAATGGTCTCGGATGACATGCGCTTCTCCCGGATCAAAGGTCGAACTTCAGCTCGCCGACGTAGCTGCGCTGCGGATAGGGGTGGAAGTTCCAGTACTGGTAGTTGTTCAGGTTGTCGATGCCGAAGGCGGCGCTCCAGTGGCGGTCGATGCGGTAAGTAATGCGCATGTCGGCCGTGAAGTACTTGCTGGCGCCCTGGTAGGCGAAACCGTTCGGGTCCGAGTTGTCCAGCGTCGAGTACTGGCGCCCGCTGTAGCGCGCCGCCAGCGTCGCCGCCAGCCTGTCGTTTACGCGGTACGTCGCCTGCCCGGTGGCGCGCCACTCGGGAATGCGCGGCTGCCACTTGCCGACGCTGGCCGGGAACTTGTCGTTGCCGGCTATCTTCGAATCGGTCCAGGTCAGGCTGGCGTTCAAGTCCAGGCCCTGCACGCCGACGTCGGTGGCCGCATAGGCCGCCTCGAGGCCGTGGGTGTCGATGCGGTCGACGTTCTGGACGTTGGTAACGTTGGGCGTGACCAGCACATTGGTCTGCGAGTACAGCGCGTCGCGGGTGCGCTCGGCGAAGGCGGTCAGGCGCAGCAATCCTGACTCCAGCTTGCGCTCGGCCGTCAATTCCCCGGTCCAGGACTTTTCGGGTTGGAGGTTCGGGTCGTTGTTGATCAGGACCCCGGCGGCGTTGATGCCGCCCTGGTACAGCTCGGACACGGTGGGCATGCGCACTGCGCGCCCGAGCGAGGCCTTCAGCACCCAGTCCTCGCCCGCCTGGAAGGCCAGCGCGGCCTTGGGCGAGAAAAAATCCTCGCTGCGCCGGCCTTGCGCCACGGTCGTCGTCGCGTTGGAAGTCTGGCCGTCGCGCGCATGCCAGCGCTCGTAGCGCAGGCCCAGCACCGTCTTCCAGTGCGGCGCGAACTTCCAGGTGTCCTGGGCATACAGGGCGTCGATGCCGGTGCGGCCGCGGAAGGCCTGGTTGCGTGCGCCGGGGTCGCCGGCGATCCAGTCCGCGGTCGCGTTCTCGATGCTGCGCAGCTTGTAGGCTTCGCGCTGGTAGCCGAATTCGGCCACATGCTCGCCGGCCGGTCCGGTCGGACGCCACACGCCCTTGGCCGAGAAGGTGTTCCAGCCGGTGCCGCCCTGGTTGACGATGCGCCCTGCCCCGCCGCTTACGGCCGCCGGCAGCGCGATGGTCGGCGCGCGCAGGATGTCCTTGTCGTAGTCGTACAGGCTGGCCGCCACTTCCCAGTCGAACACGCCCTTGGTGTTGCTCTTGACGGTGAGGCCGTGCATGAAGTGGCGCAGGCTCTCGTTGGACTGGTTGAAGTCGGTCGGCGCCAGCGTATAGGCGCTGCCGCCAATGTTGACGGTGCCGCTGTAGACCGGCTGGCCGGCGCTGTCGCGCAGATAGGATTGCGGCCTGCCCTCGGCATCGTTGTTCCACCACCCGAACACATAGGTGGCGCGCAGCGTGGGAGAAAAGTCGTAGGCCAGCTTGGCCTTCACGTGGTCCTGCACCGTGTGGTACTGGGTGGCTGCGCCGAGGATCAGCCAGTCGCGGTAGGTCCGGTCCTGGCCGGGGACGGCGCCCGTGACGGGCACGCCGGCGCTTGAAGCGGCGCCGCCCGGGTAGCGCGTCGGGAAGGTCAGCGGCTGGCCGGTACTGTCGGCGCGGCTGACGGCCAGGTACCAGGACCAGGCGCCCGTGCGGCTCCCGAGCGACATGCTGCCCGCGCGGCCGCTGTAGGTGGTGTCCGTGCCGTACAGTTCGAAGGGCTGGCGCGAGTATGAAAATTTGGCGTGCGCCTCGAAGCGGGTCGGCATGCGCGTGACGTAGTCGACCACGGCGCCGACCGAGTTGCCGCCGTAGGCCGCCGAAAACGGGCCGTACAGCACGTCGACGCGCTCGATTTCCTCGGGACTGACCATGCCCCAGCGCGGCGCGAAGGTGGCGCCGTTGCCCAGGTAGTTCGACAGCAGGATGCCGTCCGCGTACACGGCCGAGCGTGCGCTGTTGCCGGTGCCGGAAGCGCGCGTGGACAGCACGGCGTGGTTGTAGTCGCCGTTGTAGCGCTTGCGCACCAGCAGGCTAGGCAGGTATTTCAGCGCATCCTCGGCATCCGTGGCATTGATGCCGCGCGCGATCTCATCAAAGGTGACGCCTTCGATGGTGGTCGGGATCTGGGTCGGCAGCGAGGTCGGGTTGGAGCCGGTGACGATGACGGTGCCGAGCTGGCGCACCGGGTTGGCGTCCTGCGCGAATGCGGACGCCATGGCGGACGCCAACAGGGTGAGGCCGAGCGCGGTATTGCTGGTTTTCATGAGTGTTCCTTGCGGCGGGCGGGCGCTTCCAACTTTCGGCTGGAAGGCGGGCCCATGGTTCGATCCCGGAGGATCAACACGGTTGAAGCAGGTCAGACACCGCTTGTCTGGAACGCCGACCCGGGAGACCTGCGCGGCGCCTCGCGCATCGCAGGTCGGACAGGGCCGAAGGCCCGGTTCAATTCGGATTCATGCAGCAGGCATGACGCCAATTGCGTATGCGTAGGGGCACACGGCAAGTCGCCGATGTTCGGGTTGTTTCAGGCAGGGCGGCGTGGACCGCGGGCGTTCAAGCCGCCGCGGGAGGCGCGCGTGGTTGCGCCAGCGACCACGGGAACAGTGGGCGCGGGGCAAGGTAGTACAGCGGAGGGAAGGTGTCGCGCTGCAGGTCGAGCGCGAAGACGATAATCGGCTGCGGCGGCAGGCCGAAGGAACCGGCGTGGGTGGCGCAATAACCGCAATGCGTCAGGCTTTTGAGCAGCTTGTCCGCATCCTGCTTGCCGGGCTCGCCGCCGTCCAGCGTCATCGGCAGCATTTCCACGCCCATCGCGGTACAGACTTCCATCTGCACCGCCGGCGATGCCAGGCTGAGGGCGTGGGATACGACAGGGACGAAGGCATTGAACAGGATCGCCAGGCATGCGATCCAGGCATGGTGGGCCCAGCGTGTCCGATGTCTTGTTGTCTTGTACATATTTTGATTATATGTCACGTCCCGCGAAGGGCGCGCGACGTTGGCGCAGCGGCGCTCAGTCGCCGTTCAAGCCGCCGCACGCCCCCAGCCGGACACGATGATCGCCATGCCGGCCAGCGCCACCGCCGCCCCGATCCAGTCGAGCGGCGACAGCTTGACGCCGTCGACCACGCGCAGCCAGACCAGCGCCGTCGCCACGTAGACGCCGCCATAGGCCGCATACACGCGCCCGCTGGCCGCCGGATGCAGCGTCAGCAGCCAGATGAACAGCGCCAGGCTGGCGGCGGCCGGCAACAGCAGCCAGGCGGGCCCGCCCTTGCGCAGCCAGAGGTAGGGCAGGAAGCAGCCCACGATCTCGCACAGGGCGGTGGCGATGAAGAGCAGGAGGGTCTTGAGGAGCACTCCGCTCAGCGCACGTCGGCGACAGCCAGCGCCGTCATGTTGACGATACGGCGCACGGTCGCGCTCGGGCTCAGGATGTGCACCGGCTTGGCCGCGCCCAGCAGGATCGGGCCCACGGTCACGCCCTTGCCCGCCGCCACCTTCAGCACGTTGAACAGGATGTTGGCCGCATCCAGCGACGGCATCACCAAGAGGTTGGCGCTGCCCGTGAAGCCGCCTTCGGGCAGGTACAGGCGGCGGATGTCTTCCGACAGCGCGGCGTCGCCGTGCACTTCGCCGATCACGTCCAGTTCCGGTGCTTCCTCCGCCAGCAGGGCCACCGCTTCACGCATGCGGCGGGCCGACGGGCGCTCGGACGAGCCGTTGATCGAGTGCGACAGCAGCGCGGCCTTCGGCTCCAGGCCGAAGTGGCGCATCGTTTCCGCCGCCTGGCGCGTGATCGCCGCCAGTTCCTGGGCGGACGGCGCGTCGTTGACGTAGGTGTCGGTGATGAACAGGGTGTGCTTGTCCAGCACCAGCGCGTTCATCGCGGCCAGCACGCCGGTGCTCGAGGCGGTGCCGATCTCGTTCTGCACATGCACCAGGTGGCTGTCGTATGCGCCCTTCATGCCGCAGATCATGGCGTCGACGGTGCCGTCCTTCAGCAGGCGCGTGGCTTTCAGCGTGGTGTCGCCTTCGGCTTCCACCAGCGTGAAGTCGACGTCGCGCTTCAGGCGCAGGCCGGATTGCTTGATGGCCTGCTCGACGTCCGCCGCGGCGCCGATCAGCACCGGCTTGGCGATGCCCTCGTCGACCACGGTCTGCACCGCGCGCAGCACGCGCTGGTCGCTGCCTTCGGCGTACACCACGCGGCGCGGGTTGGCCTTGGCCTTGGCGAACACCGGTTTCATGAAGAAGCCGGTGTGGTAGATCATCTGGCCCAGCTTGTCGCGGTAGGCATCCATGTCCTCGATCGGACGGGTGGCCACGCCGGACTCCGCTGCCGCCTTGGCCACGGCCGGGGCGATCACGCCCATCAGGCGCGGATCGAAAGGCTTCGGAATGATGTAGTCGGGGCCGAAGGAGAGGTCCTGGCCGGCGTAGGCGGCGGCCACGGCGTCGTTGGCTTCGGCTTCGGCCAGTTCCGCGATCGCGGTCACGCAGGCCAGCTTCATCTCGGTGGTGATGCGGGTCGCGCCGCAATCGAGGGCGCCACGGAAGATGTAGGGGAAGCACAGCACGTTGTTGACCTGGTTCGGGTAGTCCGAACGGCCGGTCGCGACGATGCAGTCCGGACGCGCGGCCTTGGCCACTTCCGGACGGATTTCCGGTTCCGGGTTGGCCAGCGCCAGGATCACCGGCTGGTCGGCCATGGTCTTGACCATCTCGCCGGTCAGCACGCCGGCGGTCGAGCAGCCCAGGAAGACGTCGGCGCCCTTGACGATGTCGGCCAGCGTGCGCGCCTCGGTCGCCTGCGCGTAGCGCGCCTTGTTGGCTTCCATGTTAGCGTCGCGGCCCTGCCAGATCACGCCCTTGGAGTCGGTCACGTAGATGTTCTTTTGCTGCACGCCCAGGCTCACCATCATGTCCAGGCAGGCAATCGCCGCGGCGCCGGCGCCGGAGCAGACCAGCTTGACGCTGCCGATGTCCTTGCCCACCACCTTCAGCGCGTTCAGCAGCGCCGCGCTGGAGATGATCGCGGTGCCGTGCTGGTCGTCGTGGAAAACGGGAATGTTCATGCGCTCGGACAGCTTCTTCTCGATGTAGAAGCATTCCGGCGCCTTGATGTCTTCGAGGTTGATGCCGCCGACGGTCGGCTCCAGCATCGCGATCGCTTCGATCAGTTTATCGGGGTCGTTCTCGGCCAGTTCCAGGTCGAACACGTCGACGCCGGCGAATTTCTTGAACAGGCAGCCCTTGCCTTCCATCACCGGCTTGGACGCCAGCGGGCCGATGTTGCCCAGGCCAAGGACGGCGGTGCCGTTCGAGATCACGGCCACCAGGTTGCCGCGCGAGGTGTACTCGGCGGCCATGGCCGGGTCGGCGGCGATTTCTTCGCAGGCATACGCGACGCCCGGCGAATAGGCCAGCGACAGGTCGCGCTGGTTCGACAGGGGTTTGGTTGCCACGACCTCGATCTTGCCGCGCACGGGGCTGCGGTGGTATTCCAGCGCGTCGGCGCGCAGCTGGGTGTCCTTGGTCTCGTTCAGGCTGCTTTCGGTACTCATGATTTTCTCCTGTGCCTTGTTCGGTAGCGATTGAACAACAGCGAGCAGGAATTGCTGCCTGCTACTGTTAAAGGCGCAAATATTAGCCGGGAATCGATTATCCTGCTGGGTCGACAATGTTTGTGCCCCGAAGTTGTGCAATCTGCCGGCAAAACCACGCTATTGCACGAAGGTTTTCGTGCCCTTGGCACGGATTCCAACATCGTATGGACATGTAATCAACACGGTGATTGTTTGGGGCTGCGGTCATCCCGACGGTCTCAAGCGCGTTAAGTTGGAACTTCGGCAGCCTCTGCCGGGAATATAAAAATCAAGACAACCCTCGCAACCGATCCCATGACGCCCTTTTCTTCCGCCTCCGCCGTGCGCACCGCCGGCCGTGGTTCCCTCCCGCTCAAACTCTTGCCCGCGCTGCTGCTGGGTTGCTTTGCGGTGCAGCCGGTGCTGGGCCAGACCCAGCAGCCGGCAGCGGCCGCGCCGCCCGGACAGGCCGCTGCCGCGGGACAAGCCACCGCGCCCGAGCGCCCGCCCGGGCAGCGGCGCCGGCAGCGCCAGGACGGGCAGCAGGACCAGGCGCCGGCAGCGACGGCGGAACCGGCCGGCAGCACGCCGGCGGCGAGCTCCAGCCAGTCGGGCACGGCCAACAACGCCGCCACCAGCGCCCAGCCCGAGCAGGCGCCACAAGGCGGGACCGACGACATGGCGACGGTCGAGGTGGTGGCAACGCGTCCGACCAACAAGGTGGACCGCGACGTGTACGACCTGAAGAACGACATCAGCCTCAGCAATGCTTCGGCGTCTGACATCCTGAACAACGTGCCGTCGGTGACCGTCGACCCGGACGGTACCGTCCAGCTGCGCGGCAATCCCAATGTCCAGATCATGGTCAACGGTAAGCGCGATGCCCAGTTCCAGGGCGACAACCGCGGCGACGCCCTGAACTCATTCCCGGCGGAAGCCATCGAGTCCGTCGAGGTGATCAACGTCCCGGGCGCCGAATTCGGCAATGAAGGCGGCAGCGGCCCCATCATCAACCTGGTCCTCAAGCGCAACCGCAAGCCGGGTTCGCGCGCGAACCTGAGCGCCAACAAGAGCAGCGGCGATCGCTACAATGCCTTCGCCAACGGCGAACACGCGGCGGGCCCGTACTCCATCAGCGGCAACATCGGCTATCGCAAGGACGAGGGCAGCGGGCGCAGGGAGTCGCAGCGCCAGGACCGCGATCCGCAGACCGGGCTCGAGACCGCCGCGCAGAATTCGGTCGGCAGCAACGCATCGTCCACGAAAGCGGTCACGCTGGGGTCGACCCTCACCTACAACGTGGGCGAACGCGACCAGGCCGGTGCCACCTTGAGCTATTCCAGGCGCCAGGGCGACAATGAAAGCACCAGCATGACCCAGCGCTACGGCGCCGGCATGGTGCCGAATTCCGATTTCACCTCCTTCACCTCTGGCGAAAGGCCGTCGGAAAACTTCGGCCTCGGCGCATCCTACAGCCACAAGAGCGGCGCGCCCGGGGAAGAGCTGAAATTCGACCTGCGCTATACCGGCCAGAGCGGCAGCCAGGAAACCAATACGCTGTACGACTACCGCCTGCTTCCCGTGGCAACGCGCTACGCCACCAACAGCCAGCGCGATACCGACAACCGCAACCGCATCCTTGACCTCTCCGTCGACTACCTGACCCCGCTCTGGGAAACCTGGTCGCTGACCGCCGGCGCCAAGCTTGCGGCCAACCGGAACGACAGCGCGACCAACTACCTGGCCGTCAATCCGCTGACCGGCAACTACGAGCCGGTGCCGAGTCGTATCAGCGAATTCAAATCGGACGACCGCAATGCCGCCCTCTATGCCACCCTGGCCACGAAGTTCTTCAGCGCGACGCAGGTGAAGGCGGGCCTGCGCGGCGAATATACGGAACTGGACGTGCGCCAGCCGCAGCTCGGCCAGGAAGACAAGTATTACTACATGAACTGGCTGCCCAGCTTGTACGTGACCCAGGACTTCAGCGGCGATGCCCAGCTTCAGTTGCGCCTGAGCCGGCGCATCGCCCGTCCGAACGAACGGGACCTGAACCCGAACCTCGTGTACTACAGCGAGTTCTACGCGCGCCAGGGCAATCCGGACCTGGAGCCGGTGAACAACGACCTGTTCGAAGTCGCCTACCGCGACACCTTCTTCAACGTGCGCAGCGACTTCACCCTGTTCAAGCGGCGCGAAGCGCCGGTGATCGGCAACCGCAGCTATACGCTGCCCACGGACCCGAACGTGATCGTCACCTCGCCGATCAACTTCGGCGCCAATGATTCGGTCGGCGTGGACATGAACTTCAACGTGCGCAAACTGTTCATCCAGGGTCTCTCGGCCAATCTCGGGGCGACGATCAGCAACAACAGCCGCCTGCGCGTCTCGAATTTCATCACGGCGACGACCCAGTCGATCGAACAGAAGAATCACCAGGAAACCATCAAGCTGCGCCTGGCCTACCAGTTCGACAAGGAGTCGTTGCAGCTGAGCGTGAACCGCAGGGGCGCGTCGCTGAACGGCCAGGGCATCAACAGCGCGACCACCATGAGCACCTTTACCTGGCGCCACAACTTCTCGCCGCGCCTGTCGATGAACCTGAACGTGACCAACCTGCTGCGCAAGGGCGACCAGGAAAGCTTTGTCGAGAACGAGGTGCTGTCCCTGCACAGCCTGTCGACCGGCCAGCCGCGCATCGTCTCGCTCGGCCTGCGCTATCAATGGGGCGGCGTGACCGGCGACGACCGCATCCGCAACGGCGGGCGCGGCATGTTCCGCGGTCCGGGCGGCCGCGGCGATGGTGGCGGCCGCGGCGATGGCGGCGGCGGCGGCTGGGGTGGCGGCGGCGGTGGCGGCGGTGGTGGCTTCGGTGGCTGATACCCGCTGCGCCTGACACCCGCCGTCGACTTCCTCCCTCCCCATACGGCCTGGCTGACGATCGTCAGCCGCCGCCAAAAATCGATGGAACTTTTTGGCAGCGCGGTTCGAATATCAATAACAACACGAACACAGCCATCGTGACCGAACCCGACGACCTCCAGCTGTTGCGCGCCATCCGCCAGGGCGACGCGGCCGCCTTCCAGAGCCTGTACCGGCGCCATCGCTCCGGCCTGTACAGCTTCGCGCTGCTGCACTGCGGCGCGCCGGACGTGGCGGCGGACGTGGTCCAGGATGTCTTCATGGGACTGCTGAACGACAGCTATGCCTTCGATCCGCTCAAGGGCATGCTCGGCAACTTCCTGTATGGTGTTACGCGCAACCTGGTGCTGCGCCACGCACGCCAGAGCGGGCGCTGGGTACAGCCCGAGGACGACGAGGACGGCGACGACGGCCTGGCCCCGGCCGACGACGGTGCCGAGCCGCTGGCCAGGTTGCTGGACCTGGAACAGGCCGAGCACCTGCACCGCTACGAGAACCTGAAGTTCGCCGACCTCCCCGAGTCCGCGTTCGCCCCTCCGTCCGGCTATCCGATCCGCAACATCGTACTCGACACCAGGCAGGCCGCCGAATAAGGCCGCCGGATGCGTACACCGCTTCCGTCGATCGGCCGGGCAGCCTTGCTGCTGTCCGGCCTGCTCATCTGCGCACCCGCCTTTGCTCAATCGAGCGCTCCGGCCGATGGCACAGCACTCCAGGTCGTCACCATCACCGGCCAGGTCTCCAGCGACTTGCGTCCCTATTCGCGCTACCGGCCCGGCATCGTCGAATTCAAGCGCTACCGCCACCTGGCCCCGGCTGCCGAACTGCGCTTCGGCATGGTCACCGGATCCTTTCCGATGAAGCCACTGCCGCTGGTCAGGGCGCGGCTCGAGGGACAGGGTTTCTGGAACCGCTACGAGGAAGACCTCCCTATCGTCGAGGACGGCTGGTTCACGATTCCCGACGTTCCCGACACGGTGGAGGCCAGGCGCGGCAATGCCAGCGTCGTAGTGTCGCGGCGCAATGGCTCATCCGCAAGCTGGATGATCGACGTGCACACACCCGGCTTGCCGGCGCAAGTCTACCGGCTGGGCGACCTGCGCCTGGAATGCCGCGTCTACCTCGCCATCGAGTGGGACGTGTGGCACGGCAGGAAGGTGATGGGACGCGAACGGCGCGACGTCAGGCGTCCGCCGATGGACGCCGCCTGCGGCGGGCCGAACGGGGTCTTCGTCAACACCCGGCCCTGGCCGCGCCTGCAAGCCTATGTCATGCGCGAAAGCGGACGCGCCGTGCGGCACGAACTGAACGGCCTGGCGATCAAGGAGACCTCGTTCTCGCTGGACCTGGCGCCGGACGATGGCGCGCCGCCGTGGTCCGACGATGCCCTGGTGGAGTTCGTCTTCTACGATAATAGCCGCTGGGTCGGGCTGCCGGGTGGCGACAAGGCTGGGCGACCCGTGCCACAACCAACCGGAGGACAACGCGAATGATGACACCACCCAACATCGAATGCGCCCGCGCGATGCGCGACGCCGGCATCGATGCCATGGCGGCCCTGGACACCGGCCTGCACGCGGCACTGGCCGGCTTGAACCCTGAACAGGCCACCGAAGTGAAGCGCGCATTCGGCAAGGCGATGGGCGAGATCGTGTGCGAGGTGATCAACGCCGCCGTCCTGGCTTTTCCCGAGCTGCAGCCGGATACCTCGGACTGGACCGAAGCGGTCCGCCAGCGCGTCCGGCTGCGCGCCGAAGCCCTGGGGCTGGCGCCGCAGCCGGCGCCTTAGCGTTTCAAAAGCCGAGCTTCAGCTTCGCGCCAAACCCGTTCGCATTCGAAGAATTGCCCCACTTTTTTGTGTCGCCGGCGCGCTGGTATTCGCCGACCACGCTGGCCTTCTCGCTCAGCTTGTAGCGCGCGCCGACGTTGGCATACAGGCCGGCATCGGCATCCGTGACGGACGCGGCCTTGGCGTCGCGCGCGTCGCGCTCGCTGTAGGCGATGCCGAACTTGCCGTAGGTCGACAGGCGCTTGTCGATCGGTAGCGTGACCCTGGTGGCCAGGTAACCCGAGAAACCACCCTGGCCCATCGCGACGTCGCGCTCTTCATGACGGGCTTCCTCGTCGATGAAATGGTAGCTGCGGCTGAACAGGTTGGCATACCCCGCTTCCAGGCCGAGATAGGGCGTGATGTCGAATCCCGCGACCAGCTTGGGATCGGCACGGAAGGTCTTGAAGAGTGGACGCTGGCCGGCCGGCGTACCGGCAGGCTCTTCATTCACGAGGTAGGACACCGGGAAAGGCTGGGTCCTGGAGAGCGTCAGCGTCGGTGCCTTGGCCTCCGGCGGCGGCAGATTCAGCAGCTGCGCCTGGGCGCTGCCTACCATGACGATCCCCGCAGCAACTGCAAACATGCGCTGTTTCATGCCTTCTCCCTGTTGTGAATTCCCGTGCGATGAAATAACACAACAGAAGAATAGCAGGATTACAAGCCAGGCATGCCGCTCAGTGAGCGGCCTGGTGTCGGAAATTGAACACCTTGCGCGACGATGCCGCGATCGCCACCACACCCAGCAGGCTGAGCGCCAGTGCAATCCGCAAATCGAAACGCTGTGCGATGAAGCCGACGATGACGGGGCCGATCAGTAAACCCATGTAGGCCAGCCGGGTCGTCACCGCCAGGCCGGTGGATGCCGAGCCGCCGCTGGCCAGCGCCATGCGCCCGGCCGACGAGAACATCACCGGGATGATGTTGGCGGTGCCCAGCCCGCACAGCAGGAAGCCGGCCAGCGCGGTCCACACGCCCGGCAGCAGCAGCGCCAGTCCGAGCCCGGCGATGCACAGCGCGCAGCTGGCCAGGATCAGCGCGCCTTCGGAAAAGTGCGCACGCACCGGGTCGCCACTGAAACGCCCTGCCGCCATGCCGACCGAGAACGCGGCATAGCCGGCGCTGACGAAGCCGCCGCTGGCCAGCGCGACCTCGCGCATGTAAACCGCGGTCCAGTCGTACATCGCGCCTTCCACGATCAGCGCCAGGAAGGCGAGGCAGCCCAGCACCACCAGCTTGCGCTTGAGGCCGGGCGGCAGCACGTGGCCGGGCCCCGGCGCCTCGTCGGGGTGCGCGTGCGCACTCGCTTCCGGCAACAGCCAGCGCGAGGTCGACAGCACCAGCGCCGCGCAACACGCGCACACGACGGCCAGGTGCCACTCGTTCGGCCAAGCCATCGCTTGCCAGCCGCTCGACACGAGCGCGCCGCACATGCCGCCCAGGCTGAAGCTGCCGTGGAGCGAGCCGATCACGGGCCGTTTGAACGCCGCCTCGATCACCGCGCCCTGCGAGTTGGCCGCGACGTCGTTCACCGCCGACATGGAACCGTAGAGCGCCAGCCAGAACAACAGCAGCGCATACTGCGGCACCAACAGGATGCCGAAGGCCGCAGCCGACATCAAGACCGCACTTTTGACGGACGCGCTTGCACTGCCGACGCGCGCGATATAGCGCCCGGCCCAGGCCATGATCAGGATGCCGCCCAGCGCCACCGCCAGCATCGACAGCGACAATCTGGCATCCGACAGGTCGAACTTGTCCTTGATGGTCGGCACGTGGGTGCCCCAGGAAGCGTAGATGACGCCGTTGACGAACAGCACCGACATCGCGGCGAGCCGGGCCTTGCCCAGTTGTAATGGAGGTAGATGTTTCATGGGCCGCGCAGTGTAATCGATTCCTAAACCAAGCGTGCGCGCCTCATCCGCGGTGTAGCATCTTCCCGACTCATGAACAATCAACAATGAACCAGGAAAGGACTGACAGTGAACCAGCGCTACCAACCGATCACACGCCTGGGCCTGGGCGGCACCGGGCTCGGCGACATGTACCACACCACCAGCGACGAAGCCGGCAAGGCGACCGTCGACGCCGCCTGGGAAGCAGGCATCCGCTATTTCGACACCGCGCCGCACTACGGCGCCGGCATGTCCGAGCACCGCTTCGGCGCCGCTTTGCGCTCGCGTCCGCGCGACCAGTACACGCTGTCGACCAAGGTCGGCCGCCTGCTGACGCCCCAGCATCCGGGCGAAATCGCCGCGCCGTTCGTGAACGCCCTGCCCTTCAAGCGCGTGCTCGACTACACCGCCGACGGCGTGCGCCGCTCGGTCGAGGACAGCCTGCAGCGCCTGGCGCTCGGCCACATCGACATCGCCTACGTGCATGACCTCTCGCCGGACGCGCTGGGCGACCAGTTCGAGCACTATTTCCGGATCGCGGCCGGCCCCGGCGGCGCCTTCGAGGGCATGGTCAAGCTGCGCGAAGAAGGCATCGTCAAGGCCTGGGGCCTGGGCGTGAACACGGTCGAGCCCTGCCTGCGCACCTTGACCCTGTCCGACCCGGACATCTTCCTGCTGGCCGGCCGCTACACGCTGATGGAGCAGACACCCCTGCAGGAACTGTTCCCGCTGTGCGCCCAGCGCGGCGCCCGCGTGGTGCAGG
>Ga0265797_10003627_pt1 | contig 24558 bp, 23 predicted proteins | sample P2T30metagenome_FD_192433 | JGI IMG/M metagenome (GOLD analysis project Ga0265797, IMG submission 192433) | Plant litter microbial communities from East Loma Ridge, Irvine, California - P2 T30 | ecosystem: Environmental > Terrestrial > Plant litter > Unclassified | place: USA: California... | reverse complement strand
AGAAGTCCTGAAGGTCGGTGGCAAGAGGCTCGAATGGAGTTGCTTGACTTGGAACGAGCCCAGTCTTCAATTCTATCAGAGCGAGGCTGTAGGTGCGCAAACGAAAGATGCATGGGTGGGTCTAAGGGTGGAGGGGGACGCACTAGGGAAGCTCGCGCGTTCGTAAGCACTGAACGGGAAGTGTATTCAGTGTTTGCTGTGACTTGTTCCTGATCTTCTTCTGCTCTTGCTTAGGTGAATGAATGCCTCAGGGCCATCCACGTGAACACGCGCCCGTGGGTCCGTGCGCGACAATCGTCACCAAATATCTTACTCCTGCAACTGCACCCTGGTCAAACTCCATCCCTCTCAGTCTATGGACCGATAGGACTCAGTAGCAACTTGTTGGGAGCAGCTATGCAAGTAGGTCATTATGCGTAGGGTGTGATTGGACGGTGATACTAATTCAACACAGGCTGTTGCAGCATTAGCAGGCGAAGAATATGTTTGACGACCTCCAGCGGTCTAACACCCAACGGAAAGGCTTCGAAGAGCTCATTCACCTTTGCGCCGACTGCGACAATTTCCCCGTCCCAACCGTTGAGAGTATCAAATAGAAATTCGGAATACATCGTGACGTGAGTGAGGACATCGAAGAAGCTGCCGAAGCGTACAATCTTGCTGTCTGTCGTACTATCGGTCTGGCTATGCACAAGAAATTACCACGAGAACTCCGCGACATGGTCTACGCGTACCTGACCACACTTGAACTAGAATTGTCAGACAAACCTGATCTCCACTCGCGAAAAGAATTTAGTCAACGAGTCCAACAACCAAAGTGCATGGAAGGCCTTGCCAAACCGCCGAGATATACTACATACTTTGCCTTGCAGCCTCACTCGAAGAATGATGGGCTTTGCTCAGAGTACTATTGGCGAGACGATGTCGTCAGCTCCAAAGTGGCTTCTGAGCCTATCGAATCCTGGTACCGGAACAGCACGTTCTACATGAACTACACAATAATGGATCAAGCAGAGTCCGATAAATGATTCAAAAAGCTGTTTAACAAAGATCTTTTTGGTAGTGGTTTGCAACCTCGTGAGCTCATCGCAAAGTTCAACCGCCAGATTTTGCACGATGATAAATTCCAGCAACCGACGCGAATGTCCTGCGATGTCTCGAGGGTCTGTGTTTGTTCTGGAAAGTGACACAGTTACAAGTGCTTGTGGAATTCGTCTGTAGCGATGGGGCCGTAGAGTTCAGGAGATTTATGGACCTCATACGTCCAGTGATTCTGCGTCTACGAATATCTAGTCAACGTTGCACAGTACTGGCCTTCAACTGGTACACCACAGATCTTGATGGCAGAATTTCCTGGGAGTGGGAGCAAGAAGTTAAGGTGGAGATCTAGAATGGTGACATATCGGCGCTGAGCGTCGTCTAGGAGGAAGGAGTAGTATACTACCTGGATACAATAAAGCCCCGGTAAATTTGTATATACCCAACAACTTCTTGACGTGCCTTGAAGGACTTCACCAACTTCCACATCTATAATAGCATTACCGGAATATACCGAATACCTTTAGGGTACTCCAAAGCTAAAACGCACTTTTGAATCCCGAGCGCTTTCGTGTAGGTGCCTTGACGGAAGCTCACATGACGTCAACCTTGGAAGCTTTCACCCAGCTTGCCAACAACCTCCGGTAGCATACTCTTTAACTACCAGCACTAGCGACTTCGGTCAGAGTGCTCGGCTCTTGGAAAATCATGAACCAGCCGATTCGAAGTCCATCATTGACGATGAATGAATATCTCGGAGGGCTCGGAAGCCTTGGGCCGCAGTAAGGCCGGCCGGCTTGTATCAATGAGGAAGGGTATGAGTGAAGCTTGACGGCAACTCAGAGAAACAATCAACATACAGACATAACCTTGCCAATTCATTTGGCGGGGTGTGATGTATCTGTTTCTTAGCCCTCCCTCAGCCGTCCTGGAATTGGGCTGACCTTGGAGAACGCACTCGATTGCTCGAACAAAACTAGTTGAGATGACGTATTGATATTAAAGAGAAATTCAAGCATACAAGCGCAAATACGCATGTAGACACCATGTAGATGTAGGTTAGCAAAAATGTAGTGCGCGCGAAAATAGCAACATTGACAGGCTGAACTACTTGGGTACCTGCGTCGTGAGACCCTGCGGCCTACTCTATCATGCAGCGCCATGATCGCACAACCTCAGCTTATTTTCTTCGGAATTTCAAGCAGTGATGAGATCAGAGGCTTTCGCAGGTATTTCGGCGTTTCCCAAAATTCCGCCATAGCTGAAAGTTCGAGATAATAGCCAGCGGCAGATGTACATTCTCGGCTTCGGGAACCACCAGCAATCCGAAGCCGATGAATTGTAGGCTACCACGGTAAAAACCTACATTTGCTATTTACATCGAACTGAGTGTAGTTTAGATGTTTCAGTACTGATTGGACCAGTCCTGCTGACCGCTTGCTACTTTGAGCTCAGCTTGCGAACAACCCATTTCGGATATGCCTTCGTAAGCTGGGTAGTACCCTGGCTGCTGACAGGTCACATACAGATGGCCATGTGTTGAACACCATTTGACAACGGCCCTTCTGGTCGGGTTCGGACGCTCATCTCCTTCCACGACCAGGATCAGAACTTGAGGCGCAGTTGTCTACATACCTAAAGCCATGCAATAGTCAGTATATATGAGCAGGCTGCTCTTCGGTAGTGAGATTTCCATCAACAAACAGATCAGCTTCCATCTCGTCTTCACAACTCTATCACTGCAAATATGAGCAACCGTTTCGTCTCCCCTCGTTTCGGGAGGAGAGCTGTACTCCTCTTTCTTTCTGCCTACTTCTCCAGTTACACTTTCGCAACTGCTGTACCCGAATCAGTGGACGTTGCAATCATCGGCGCTGGTCTTTCTGGTCTTACGGCAGCGCGAGAGCTCCTTCACGGTGGCAAGTCTGTCGTCGTGCTTGAAGCCAGAGACCGTGTCGGCGGCAAAGTGTACAACCACCCTCTGAAGAATGGCGGTGTCACCGAAGTAGGCGCCGAATTCGTTGGTCCGACACAGGATAAAGTCCTACAAATGATCTCTGACCTAGGACTGGAGACTTTTGATACATACGCCGAAGGGAAAACCATCTTGTGGCGCAACAGTACCCGCCTTACCTATACACCGGACCCAGCACTCGGTGGTGCACCGCCAATCGAACAGTCGTCTCTTGTTGAAGTCGCTGGTGTACAGGGGCAACTGAATGCATGGGCAGCTGAGCTCAATACGAGTGCCCCATGGTCACATCCCAAGGCTAAAGAGCTAGACAGCATGACTTTCCAGCAATTTATCGATCAGCAAGCAACCCTCTCGGACACCTCTCTTGTATTGACCACAGCATGCAAGGCCATATTTGCTGCAGAACCACGCGAACTCTCCTTGTTATATGTCGTCGCATATATTGCAGCCGCTGGAAACGAAACAACTGTCGGAACCCTAGACAGATTGATCGCCATCAAAGACGGTGCTCAAGAGAAACGGGTAGTGGGCGGAACCGGTCTCATTCCGGAGACCCTAGCGAAGAAAGTCGGCAGTGAGCATATCGCCCTCAATGCCGCTGTATCAGCTATCACCAAGACAGCCCATGGTTACAAAGTCGTTTCTCGAGCGGGGATGGTACATGCGAAGGAGGTCGTACTAGCTATGGCACCTCCGCTGCTGCGTCAAATCAACTTCTCACCATCACTTCCCAGCAGCCGCAACCAACTCAACCAAGAGATGAAGATGCCCTCGATTGGGAAAGGCATTCCAATCTACACCACTCCCTTTTGGCGCCACGATAATCTGAGCGCACAAGTCTTTTCTGACTATGGCTCCACCAAAGTAACCTTCGACAGCACCCCCGAGGACACCTCTTTCGGCGCAATTCTAGGCTTCATTCTCGGCGACGAAATGCGTGCTCTGGATAAACTGACCCCGGCGCAATGCGAGGAGAAGCTTCTGGCTGATTACAAAAGGTACTTCGGGGACAGCGCGACAAACGTGACTGAGTTTGTGCTACAGCGCTGGGACTTGGAGGAATGGTCCAGAGGAGGTCCAGTAGCGGTTGCTCCACCCAATGTGCTCACACAGCACGGAAGCGCGTTAAGAGCAAAGGTCGATGGGTTGCATTTTGCTGGTACGGAGACGAGCCCGTACTGGACTGGGTACATGGACGGCGCTATCCGAAGTGGAGAGAGAGTTGCTAAGGAGATTCTAGAGCACTGAGTGTGGAGCCGGAGTTGGGGTAGTGGTGAGCGGTTAGTGTTGTGATCGATTTACTATGCGGTTAGAACGTAATATACTTGTTTCTGTCTTACAACCAATCAATGAATATGTCGAGCAAGAGAGCCTTACGATCTAGTTCAATATACATAGTAATTACTCCAGTTTGCGGCGTGATACCCGGTGATCTGCACACCCGCTGAACCTAGTTTCCGTAGCTAAGTGACTAGTTGCTCTTTTCGACGCCAGATCGGCATGTCGTGATGTGCCTCGGCTCCAGATGAATATCACCAGGAACTTGTATAACAGGAAGCTCCAATATGGATTGATTGCTTTTTCGTCCCCGCATCATTTTGACTCGTGTATTGTTCTTTGGCTTGGTATCGTGTCAGATCACTATCACAGCAAGATATCCGACGACACCATGCACTTCTCACTCTCCCTCCTGTTTCTTTCAACCATCGCATTCTGTTCGCCAGTTCCACAGGTCCTGCCCACAGCACAAGATGTGACTCAGTCGGTGATCAACATCCATAACGCTGTTCTCGAGCTCGATGCCACAGTGCAAGCCTTCCAGGGTGGCTCTTTTGAGACAGCCATCGTTGAAGGCAAAGAGGTGCTTGCTGGCGTAGCAAAAATCCACACTGTGAACCGGGAAGGTTTTCGACGTGCGACTCTTGCTCTGCCGCCATTTAGCGTGGAGGATACGATCAAATTCATTGATACGGTGGTAGCGACTGGTTGGTTGTCACAATCTTTCCAGCACGGACAGAGTCCTAACTTTATGCATAGTGGATGTCAGCATCCCGAATGCTACCAAGCATCTTCGCGAAAAAGAGCCCGTGTTCAAGGCAAACGGCTTCTCGGCTATTGTCATCGCCAGTCTGGCATTGTTGGAGTTCGATCACGATACCTTCAGTGCGGCAGCTGCGAAGAACTTCAATCTCGCTACCGACAAGGCCAAGTTGGCTGAGGGTGTTGGAGCGGCGGCGAATATCCACAGCGTTATCCAGGATACCATCGTGTTCTACACTGTATCAACAGTAGTATAAGGAGAGACACGTAGTCAGGTTGGGCATGGCGGTGTAGTACGCGTCCGTGGGTGCCACGCACGCGCAGCTTTGTAGGAAATCGCACCCGTACCGACTACCACACGTGCCTGATTCATCGGCTTGCACCTGCACAGATCTTCCTGCATACTAAAAAGCAAACATCTCACCGATGAAGTCATCGCCTCAACCTTGTTTCCCTTGCGTACTTGCATAGTCTAGATGCCGCTAGCTCTCCCGTAGCGGCCTGATGCGATCATCGTCATCCCAACTTTGGGATCTCTGATCTTCAAACTTCCCTGCGCACATCATTTTTGTTGCGCAAACAAATAGTAACAACATTACAAGGAGCGTTTACAGTCAAATCCTTTGCAATGGGTATTTGCGGCAGCAAAGAGAAGAATGACGGCCAATCGACCGAGATGGCGCGTCCATCACAGCCCGCAGCCTCAAATGCGCCGACACAACAAAACATCCCAGTGGCCGGAGAAGGTGCGACAGTGAAGGCGCGCAGGTCACCCGATAACCCGATTGTGTACTTCGACATTGCGATTGGAGGCCAGCCGATTGGGCGCATCCAGATGGAGTTGTTCCTCGATGTCGTGCCAGCCACTTCAGAGAACTTCAGGCAGTTCTGCACTGGCGAATCCAACCGTGGCGGATACAAGGGCAGCACTTTCCACAGAGTTATCCCGAACTTCATGATCCAGGGTGGTGACTTCATGAACGGAGATGGTACCGGCAGCGCGAGCATCTTTGGAGGCGATTCGTTCGACGACGAAAACTTCGAGCTCAAGCATACGCATCCCGGTCTTTTGAGCATGGCAAACTCAGGGTAAGCTACATGACCGGCTGATCATTAAGATATCGCTAACCATCACACAGCCCAAACACCAACGGCTCGCAATTCTTCATCCTGACCGCTTCCACACCGCATCTTGATCGCAAGCACGTCGTTTTCGGTGAAGTCCTTGATGGTATGGATGTAGTAAAGAAGATTGAGGCGACAAGGACTGGGCAGGGTGACAAACCATTGAGCGATGTCGTAATCGCTGGATCGGGGCAGCTGGCTGGCGCAAAGCCTTTGGCTTAAGGAGTGAGAGACGGGTGTCGGTGTAGAAGATTGGCCGATCTGCAGTATATAGGTTTCTATGCACGAAGCTGTAATAATAATAATGTAATAGGTCCTCGAGGAGAGAGCTGCCAAAGCGGTATGTGCAAAGTCTACCCTGAATGTCCTCGTGAGTTTCCGAGATGCTGAGCAATCTGTTAAAGCTCTTTGGTAGGAGTCTAGCACCTCTAAAAATGCACGACGCATTGCAGTCAAGTGCGAGTTGTCCAGCAAGCGTAGGTACTCGCATTCATCAATGGTTCAGGAAGGATAGGGTTTGATTTCTTATTTTTATCATTAGCCTTACGTTCCAGCAAGTGCTTGTCTATTACTCACCCATTCAAGCTATCGTATGAATTCATCAAATTCTAGCATCTGTATACGCAGGGCTTCTTGCTCCCAGAACTCCGCCGCTTGCTCAGCCCCTCTCCTACCACCAAACTGCACAGCGCCGTTTCCCATGTCGCCTTCGGCCCCGTCCATGAGGCGCATGAAGCAGTTCTTGTTCTTGGGGTCGTTGAAATGCGCGTATGGGTGATCTGGGTTGAGCCACGCGGAGCAAAGATAACAAAAATGCGACTTGCATTGCGCGCAGGTCTAAATATAGGTGTACAGAGTCAGTATGTGTTCACTTGTAGCTCGTGCAGGCACATTACTCACCATGTGGTTACATCCCATGCTTTTCTGGCACGGTACAGAGCAGTACGGGCAGGGTGTGGTGTTCTTCATGATAAAGTTGAGCGAGGCTTGGTCCTCCTCGGTCAGTTGTGTAGCATCGCGTGGCTCGCAGCGTACGAAATCTCCGTGCCATGACGCTAAGCAGACAACACAGAAAGCGAGTGTGCAATCTTCGCAAACCTGTAACCGATCCATACCTCGTACGCCAATTCCACGCTTCTCTGGGCCAGGCTCAGTGTTGGTTTCCTGTTGCTGAGCTGGACTCTCGTCGTCTGCTTCAGAATCCGAATCGTCCATCTGAGTTACATCGGTAATCTTGGGGTATTTGGTAGTTCGCATGGCACCTTGACACCATGTGCGTGGACAAAACACGATGCTAGGGTCAGATTCAATCTTTTTCTTCCGCTTGATCTTGGCGTATCGCTCGACTTGATCGCGTGCTATAGGGATCTGTAGCAGCTCCTTGGGCGACAACAGCCGGTCCTTCTTCTTCCCACTACCACCACATTCGGTGGACATACACTTGACGTTGTTGACGTCCCCCTCCTTTATACAGTTGTTGTAGTAGTCTTGGAGGCAATTGATGCAAAAGACATGGCTGCAGCGGGCCATGCGGTAGCAGGCAGACCCCTTCTTTGGCTCGAGACAGACTTCGCAGTCGAATGTATCTTTATCGAACAGCTCCTTCTTCATCCGGCGACTATAATCTACGAGCTCCTTCCGCATAGAGGAGGGTAGCGTAAGCCCCTCCAGACCAAAGGCATTTTCGGCTTGTTCTTGTAAAGAGGTAATATAGGCGAATAGAATGCTACCTCCGCCGTACTCATCCCATAACATCTTTGCTTCTGCTGTGAGTGTAGCCTGGAGGTCCTCGCCTAGCCACGATGGCGACGTAGACAACCTCACTACGGGCGGTGTTTGTTCGGGATACTCGGCGGGTAGGATAATTTCGAGACGTAGTGGGGGTAGATACGGAAGTCGTTCGACATCTTGCTGTGGCTCGAAGGTAATAGGCAAAGGCTTGGTAGGCGCCACGAGCAGTTCAAGAGTGGCAGAGTAGGGGTCGCTATCGCTGATAACCAACTCCGGGTAGATGGACTGCAGCGTGCTGAGCTCTTCGGCGCGCTCGTCTTCCATAGTGAAACTGTTATGGTGGTAATTTCTCGGGGGATTGTGTATCGCCCGTCGAGTGAGTTGTATAAGGATGTGGCGACAGCGGAGAGAGGGCGGAGATAAGTCGAATGCGGTCGCAACGAAGTATCAAAGGGCGTGGCGACTGTCTTCTATCGGTAGCGCGTAAAGGCAAAGGACCCCTTAAAGAGGCCCATGGTGAGTCAGACGCTGGATTGCTATCACTCAGATTCCACAGATGCTGTCAAGAACTAGGTCGTCGCAACTGGCACTGGAACGCAGCCAATGGCCCACCGAGGTATCTCGCATGCGCCGCGCCAAGGCCGACAGGGTATTGCCGGGAATGCGCCGTCATGGCTACTGCATGTGCATCCTTCACTCTTGACAGCCCTGGAAGCTTCACCTCCCACGTGAAGTCGCTATGGAGGCTCCACCGCTTGCGTCACTGTCGCTGACGCATGTCCATTATGTTTGTTCATTGTGCTGACAGCAAGAGCTCAGCTAATGCTCCCAGAATCCCGCAGACCGCATCTCCTACCTCTGCGCATGGCTTGCTCTCGTGCCCCAGGGACTGTGCGTCGTCTATGCGACGCTGATATGGTCCAACCGCGAGATTGAGATCTTCCTCATGTTTGCCGGCCAGATGGCGTGCGAAGCGCTCAACTGGGTTCTGAAGAGATACATCAAGGAAGAGCGGCCGCGGGGTAAGTCGAGAAAAGGACACTATTCAAGCGTAGTGCTAATACTAGACAGAGATGCATGGAAAGGGCTACGGAATGCCTTCCTCACACGCCCAGTTCGTATCCTTCTTCTCCGTTACCTTAGGCCTGTTTCTCCTCTTCCGACACGTTCCCCACCCGACGGATACCCACACGCCCTTCTCACTGGGTGGCCGTTTCCTCCTTTCACTCCTAGCATTGGCTTGTGCAGGAGCTGTAGCTGCAAGCAGGATATATTTGAGCTATCATACACCAAAACAAGTTGTGGTCGGATGTGCTGCCGGAGCTATCTTCGCCCTGGCTTGGTTCGCCTTCACAACATATCTGCGGAGAGCTGGCTGGATAGAGTGGGCTCTCGAAACCTGGGTCTTGAGAACACTGCGTGTAAGAGATCTTGTGATACAAGAAGACCTGGTTGATTCTGGCTGGGCACGTTGGGAAGATCGGAGGAAACGACAGATCTTCCAGGTTCAGGGTAAGAAAAGCAGGTAAGCCCTGAAATCTCTGTATATACTACTACGGTACTGCGCTGTCATACGCGTGCGAATCTGTCAATACTCAAATAGACGTGCTGCACCCACAGAATCACATCGGGATGCGGACCATTCCTCAAGCCTCTTGACTTTTTTAGCTCCCGCGGGCCGCCGACAACCTCGTAGTGTCTTTTTGCGATTCCAGTTCCGACTGTCAAGAACTCGGCCGTCAGACAAGCATGCCCCTAGTACCAATCACCGATCATCGTGTCATGACATGTAAAACCAGCCACCAACGTCAGGCGGGCGGAGGCTTCAGCCGTGTGCAACGGCATATTCTTGCCCCACAGAATACTGAAACCCTATCACAACAGGTGCTTTCTTTACAAGGACACGTCTTCAGTCAGCCTTTGTTGGAGTTCGCCATTCATGAACGGCGATCCCGACACTTAGTGGTTCAGACTATATGTGGACCCTTGACGCGCATCTTCCGTCACAATCGTCATGCCTCCGTCTCCGTGTCGTTGGCTAACACTAAGATCTCGTCAACCTGATTGATTGACCGCTATAGCACAACGGCGGCCGTTAGTTGCTTTTAGATCGTCGTTAGGACGCGTTCCCCAGCCACGGTGTATCCGTCCATTTAGTATGGACATTTTTTTCGTCGATATCTTCTACCATCTGTCTTACACAGCTTCCTGTCGAAATCAAGACCTTTCCCTCCTCAAACCCTCTTCCTAAATCTCCAATCGACAATGCCGCGCATGTCCACCTACCGCGAGCCAAAGCCTCCACCACGCCGGCGTTCCCGGAGCCAAAACGGTAACAGTAGTCCGCTCCCACGCAATGAATCAGATTACGACGTACCCGCTCCTGAACCCAAGAAGCATCTCAGCAGTCTTGAGGGCCACATTGTAGCAGCCAGTGGAGAGTTTGTCGGCACCTTCATGTTCCTCTTCTTTGCTTTTTCTGGTCAACTCATGATCACCAATCAAGCCAGTGATCGTTCGATTCTCAACGGCGGTACGAGCAGTCAGCAGAATATCTTCACAGCCTTGGTGTATGGCTTCAGTTTGTTGGTAAATGTTTGGGCTTTCTTTCGGATCAGCGGAGGATTGTTCAACCCTGCGGTACGTACTCTTTCACTCGTACATACGAGAGGAAGGTAGATGATACTGACATGTTCCAGGTAACGATTGGTATGGTGGTTGCCGGTCAACTTCCCTTTATACGGTCACTCTTTCTCTTTCCCGCTCAACTACTCGCATGCATGTGCGCCGGTGGACTCGTCGAATGCATGTTTCCAGGAGATATCGGTGTTGTCAACACTTCACTATCTGGCGGTACCTCCATCGCCCAAGGTGTCTTTATTGAGATGTTCATGACCGCCGAGCTCGTGTTCGTCGTTCTGATGCTAGCCGCCGAGAAGAGCAAATCTACATTCATTGCGCCAATCGGTATTGGCCTGGCGCTTTTTGTAGCCATGATGGGTGGTACGTCCTACCTCTTACTCAAGTAGAGCAACATTTCCGGTTCAAGGAGTTAACACTGTACAGGCGTTTACTTCACGGGCGGATCACTTAACCCTGCACGCAGTTTTGGTCCTGCTGTTGCTTCACGAACGTTTGTCACCTACCACTGGATATACTGGATTGGCCCTATACTTGGTGCACTCCTTGCTTCGGCATACTACCGCTTTGTCAAGCACTTCAATTACGAGCAGGCGAATCCTGGCCAAGATTCTGCTGGTGGTCACTTCTCTGCATGAGTGTCCAGAGAACGCTGAGGAAATATAGACAGGCAAACACGCAACTCAGCTCAGCTGGCTGGAATATTATGTGTAGGTGTTGAGGCCATTTGATACTTCCAAGGGGAATTCGTGGTTTTCGTACATATAGCGCGGAGTTATGGGGGTATTTTTTTTGTTGAATACTGGACAGCTACCATTTATACGTTGGAGCGGGCATTCTCATTTAGTAGGGCATGTATCCGCTTTTCGTTACGGGTCTGGATACATGGACATCGGTGCAAAAAAGAAGTGCTACTTAAAGATCGAGTCAAAGGAACACACTGTTTTAATTCTAGTAACCTGTTCAAAGTTGCCACTGCACCCGAGTCTGTAACGAAAACCCATACCTCCCTTTTTGAGGAAATCCTGTAGCATTGCAATCCTTCACCACTCATCCTGTTTCGAGTATTTCAAACTTAGATTGTTTTCCACTGGTTAGCTGACCCGTTGGTACAGACAAAATTTATCTCAGGGACGTATATACAGGCGATGATGCAACTCTACTACAAGATGCTACCACAATATACTAGTGCGCAATTACTAGTCCAGAAAAGTGTCTTTGCAATCTTACACTCGAGAGATAGCATGCAGTCCTGCGTAAATACAAGCCAACATCAAGAGGAGCTCTTACTGTGGGTCAAAGGTTTCTCACATCCGATATTCGCGTGCGCCTTCGCCATACACGGTCGCTTCGAGTACGCAAGTTTTGAAGTTGCCTTTTTGTAGTAACTTCAAGAAATTATAATTACCTCCAACAAGTGCAACAGACAAACAGCCAAGAGACGAAATCTGCTTGGCTAGGAGAGTGGTCGGCTTTCAGCCTGACTGTCCGACATTTCGTGGCTATGCACTTCCCATTACAGTGTTAAGATATGTGGACAGCTTGTTGACGACCCACCAATGGGATTCGAGTTGCTTTCGATTTTAACATGAGCAACCACGGACAGAATCTGCACCGACTGTTGCCCTAGCATATGCATACCGGAAAACCCATTTGATGACTTGACTGGGCGTGCGTACCTAGATATACTATGGTGTAAATGGTTGGGTTCCAGGAATCTGCTGTGGCTTGCATGCGACGTTGACCCACTACTAGGATCTTACCCCGTGGAACTGACGCCTTGTTGCCTGCTTCGCAATTTTGCGAACTGCCTTGCATCTGCACCAAGCCGTACCTATATTAGACAAGACATCATTGAAAGATATGGATGATCCAGCCAGGTTCGCACTCATAAAGTAAAACTCATCCGATATTATCTCAAGTTTCAACTTACTTGGACCCTAGCCCTACTCCGTTATATTCCTCTGTCCTTAACACTTCACCTCGAACCTATCCAAACCTACCGTGATACACAGTAGTTCCTCTCTGAACGTTTACCATGTGCGGAACAAATTCTCCACATGTCTCCTGGCCTACGAATCCATCCCGGCCACAACACGTTATCGACAAGTCAAACCGTCCCACTAAGCATCTGCGGAAGATACGTGCTGGATATCCAAACGTTGTGTCGTTCGCAGTCTTGTTCTTGATGCTGGTCACGCCTGCAGCCGCATTCGATGAACCCCATGCCCTGTCACCAGCCACAGCCGCAGCTGGTTACCACCACGGCTCCCGCTTACCGATTGGGCTCTTTTTCACTCTCCTTGTCTTGATTGGACAAACCGTCGCTTCCTTCTCGAGTACTCTGGTCGGGCCAATGATGGGTATCACTAGTGTGCTGTGGCTTATGATGCGCAATGACAGTGCCATCAGTCCCAAAGTGTCTTGGATGTAAGGAATTCTGGTCTTAGTAGCCTTTGCTGAAACACAAGCTACACATTTGCTCACGAAAGCCAGGGTTTTCGGGATGTGGTCCTTGTTAACAGCGATGTACTTTCTCGTTCAATGCCAGCGGGTGTCAAACCATCGTTTGTAAGCAGCCACTATCGCCCTGTCGCGTGCTTGATCTAACACGTATAGATATATTCTCATTACGATTGCCTTGGCCTCTTTATGCATGAGTCTCATCGCGATGGCCCAGAAATCATCGTTACAGGGCGGTCTAGTAACCGCAATACCGACTTGTACTTCCTTCGCCGCATACGTTGTCGCATATTGCTTCCCAGACGGACGTAAACGAGATACTGGCGAATGGACTGCAATGGCATAAAAACACATCTTTAGGGTAATTAATGCTGGCCCTCACAACGGTTTGATGGCGTCGATAGTTAGATGGACGCAGACAGACCAATATAGATAACAATCGGCCTCTCCGTACGATATGCTGGAGTGGAGAAGGGAGCGAATGTACCGGTAGTCGAGTTGCTGCCGGTTGGATTGGAAAGTTACGTTTGCTCGGTTAACTCCTATCGCGACCAAAGCCTAGAGGCAACATAGCGAAATGCCTATATCCTGCGAAGACGCTTCTTTGTCTTGACTTTTGTGATGTACGCAATGTCTGCTCTAAAGACGTTCACTACATTTTAAGTATACACATCAGGTGGTCTAGACAGTCAAGCTCGCAGCCGAACCTCCTGATTTCCTGAGGCCACAATGTAGTGCTGTATGAGACTGAGGTATTGACGCATTAGCCGGGACGGACCACGAGTATCGCATGTCACTTGCTCAAAGCATAGCTGCGATTGGCGCTTGAAGTCGAAGGGTTCGTTGACATCCTTGTTGATTTGACGCTCGGGGTCGACATGGAGATAGGCAGATTGAGATCCGCTCAATCTAGAGAAGACAGTACCTCGGTCCACAGACGCTGAGGAGGAAAAGACGCTTGACTTGCACTTTGCTCATCTGGTCTTCGAGTGATCCGACATTCGCCTATTATCAGGCCATCGGCGAAGAGGGGTAGCACTGTGTTCAGCCCCAGAGACGATTTCCATATCAAACCGTGGTTCCGACCGTTTCTTGTTGATGACCTCTCTAGCCTTTTCTTCTGCGTCCCTCATTTTGACGAATGAGCTTCGAAAGAGGCGATCCGCATCTTCGTTTGATGAAGCCAAGGGCGCAATCTTGCCAAGCCAGTATGCCCCACGATCACGCCAGCAGAGGACGGATCGGGCGTTGCCTTGGCCAATAACTGCAAAGTCTTGTTCACTCTCAGCGTCGCCACTAGCATCGGGTTGTTCCCGCCATATCTCAACGCCGTCGAAGATGTCTAGATTGCGTGCATGCTGTGCTACACGAAGCGCTTGCTCCAGGTCGGCAACTTCAAGCAGGACAACTTTGGCTTCCACATCTCTGGCAATATCAAGCAGCCGCGGGTAAAAGGCATCGCCTTGCTCTATGTCTGTCTGCTTGAGCTTGTGGGGAGGTACTAGCGCGAGCTTCGGTTCGAAACCGCGGACTGAGCGCGTGGTCGTTTTCCAGAAGGCGGATGGCGAGATGTACGGCGGGTTCGAAATGAGAATATCCCAGAAAGACGGCATTTTCTTGAAGTTGAGGGCAGCTGTTAGCGACAAGACGCCTTCAGTCTGATCTGAGAAGGGATTGACCATGATGTCGGCTTGTAGGAAGTCCCATGGCCCATTGTCTTGAAGTTGTCGCGTCTTGCGTAGTCTTTGAAGGTTGTGTCTCGCAAGACGCAGGGCCTTCTCCGAGATGTCGACACCCAGAACACGTAGGTTTATGTTATTCGACGCCGAGGATATCTCGTGGTGGAAGAGGAGGGGTATACAGCCGGTGCCGGTGCAAAGATCAAGTACGCGTATTTCTGGAGGGAGACTTTGCGCATTCCGTAGGAGACTGGCGAGATGTGTGACTGACGCGGCTGTATCTGCTCTGTTCGCATTGTCAGGCATGGATCCCTTCGAAGTCGTAGTATGCTGTACCTCGGGATCAAGACACCAGGCCTACAGCGTATCTCCAGGTCGCCAAAGTACTCCGTGCCTAACAGATACTGTAGTGGCTTTCCAGCGGCTCTTTCTCTGACCAACTGTCGTAGCAAAGAAGCCTTAGCTATTGTGTCTCCTTTGGCGCGACGCGCTTTCGCGACTTTCTCGACGTGTTCGCGGAGCCATCGCAGCTCGTTCTGGGCGGCCTGCAGTTCGCGACACGGCGCAAGAAGAGCAGGAAGAAGAGCGTCTATCGCGCGCGCCTTGCGGATGAGCGATGTTGTTATGCGTGGCATATTGAAGTAACATGGTGGGGTGGACTCGCGGCCACACTAGCGTTGCGCTCATTTGGTCTGCTAGCATTGCGCCGTAGTCAAGTTTCAGCATGGTAACAATACATTCGGGTGTTGCTCTGTACAGTGGCAGCAGTACTTGTTCTTTCTTTCAAGAAAAAATCCATTACTAAATTTAGAAAAACGTCCGGTGCCTGTGGGCAACAAATGCAGGATAACGGTTGTACATTCTGAGTACGTACGCCGGCGCACTTTTCGAAGGCTTACCACGGATCCTTCTTTGACAATCCGCGATATACTTCGCCCTGGCTGCATACTGACGCCTGCATCTGCAAACACACGCAAGACGGCGTCCTTGTATAGTTCCCTTGGCAGCTGCGCGGTGCCACTCAACACGCCGTATAGCTAAGCTTTAATTTCCCCGCGCAACAGCCGTTCTGACCCACACTCTCCAACCACTATCCCGCACCCCATACTTCTCCAGCTCACATTTATCCAATTGCTTTTCATAGCGCGTGTTACTAAACCAACTGTATTCACCTGCTTCACGGTACTGTGATACCGACTTTCATCATGAACAACTGTGTTTCCTTGGCCCAGCCACACACGGATGACTATTTCCAGACCTCGGAGGTGAAGACTGCTGTCCAGTGCTTCATGCTGAACAACCCGCAAACTGCAGCCAAATCTTCATCGCTCTGATTATATCGGACAACCTGGCTCCATATAGTTCGTAATCTACTGCAAAGCACACAAAGACATAACCAGTCTCAGGCACAAAACCACCGACTACCCATCCTTCTATCCACACAACTCTTCCCCACATGTACAGATGCACAAGTCGCCAAGTACCTTCCACCATTGGCTCTAAACGAGCGGAGAGCCATCTGACTTGTGGGGTCGCACAACTCAGGCCTATCTGCACAGAGGACTTGGCAATAACTTGTATCGGCAGATGGGTAAAGTCGCTGCTTGCATTCAGCCCACACTGGGCAAATGATCTTCGTGGTATAAGGCAAAACGAATGGCGTCGCTTCGACCACGCTCCCGCTGTAGGAGAACCTAGCTTTCCACCTGCCTTGCCCTATTTTCATCCACAAACTTTTTGACCATGTCTGATAACAATGGTTACACGTGGCGCGACCACTCGCGCTTGTTCCTTGCGTGTGGTGTTGTGATCCTTAGCCCATTCCAGTATGGGTTCGATTTCGGTATGATTGGAGGCTTGCAGGCTATGGTCGGGTTTCTCAAGGTACGAAACAATTGAATGACTTCTTTCCTTGGGGTTGATGGCTGACTGCTGATATTAGATATTCGGATATCAAACCGACAAGACACCTACGGGATGGAATATCGATACAGAAAGACAGCAGCTCATCTCCTCTCTTATGACGCTGGGAGCTTTCATCAGCTCCGCTACTGCTGGTGTTCCATCCACCCGCTTTGGACGACGCATGTGTCTGGTCGCGGCTTGCATTACTTGCTTTATGGCCAATATCATGATGATGGCTACGGAAAACATCGGAGCCCTCTACGCTGGTCGTCTCATTATTGGTCTCGCGAACGGCTACTTCATGACCTTCTCACAACTATACCTGCAAGAGAGCAGTACGGCGGAACTTCGTGGCGTGTTTCTGACAGGTTTCAACTTCTTCGTCTCCTTCGGGACACTGATTGGCACCATCATTGACTGGGCCACCGCGAAACGACCAGACAAATCCGCCTACCTTATCCCGCTCGGTCTTATTTACGTGTTTCCCCTGATCATCATCTGCACGATATGGTTCATCCCGGAGAGCCCGCGTTGGCTGATTCTTCAAGGTCGTTTCGAAGAAGGTGTAAAAGCCCTCGAATGGCTTCGCCCTGCGCGCCACGATTCTCGAGCAGAGGCGTCCGCCATTTTAGCTGCCATTGAGAAGGAAAAAGAGACAAGTTCTGGCATAGGATGGCTCGACATGTTCAGCAACCCCGTCGATCGCCGCCGTACTTTCCTCGCCGTCTTCGCCGTCTTACTCCAAGCAGCATCGGGCTCCATGTTCATCATCGCATACAAAGCATACTTTCTCCAGATGGCAAAGGTGTCCGATCCCTTCGCCATGTCTAATGTCCTGTCCGCCATCAGCATAGTGGCCTTCATCGCAAACTCCTTCATTGTGGTACGTTACGGGAACAGGCGCGTGCTTCTCATGACCGGCCTACTTGTCTGCGGCATCCTCCAACTCATCATCGCTGTCGTATATCACCAAGCGCCCAACGCGAAGTCAACCGGGAAAGTTACAGTTGGTCTAACCGCCATCTACATGTTCAGTTACAACGGCATGATATCAACTTACGCCTGGCTCTCTGGTGGCGAACTCCCTAATCAGCGTCTGCGCTCCCATACATTTGGTCTGGCTGCCAGTGCCGGTTTCGTGGGCGCATGGCTCACTACATTTACCGCACCATACTTTATCAATCCGCAGTCTATGAATTGGGGGCCGAGATATGGTTTCATTTGGGCGCCGTCTTGTGCAATTGCTGCTACATGGGTCTTCTTCTTCCTTCCTGAGGTCAAGAATAGGACATTAGAAGAGATTGATGAGATGTTTGAGGCTAAGCTACCTGCGAGGAAATTTAGTAGTTACAAATGTGTGGGCGCTGCAAGGCACGATGATGAGGGCAAGGGGAGGAGCAGTGTGGAGAAGGAAGTTGCTGTGTTCCAAAATGAGAAGGTTGCTGTTGAGACAAGTGTGTCGAGGGATTAGATCAGTGTACGGTGAGTGTGTAGACAACCGTCAAGAGTGTGTAGGTATAGGTGCGAAGTCGTTTGTCGGGTATCTCAATATATTGTTACGTTCCGTCACGATTTATCTTCAACCAAGTATTCGCTCAATAACATATCGTCCGCCAGGCTCTTTTCTTTGCACCACCTTTCTAATGCCCAGACCCCATCCTTGGCTACCCTTCTCACCCATGAGGCTCATCTCGACCTCACACTCCCGCTTATCCTTACTAATCTCTGCAATCTTACCCTTCGGCTTACTTGCTTGTAGTAACGGTGTGTTGAGCGCAATATTGATAATCTGTGGCCTCGTAACAGGAGTAAGAGGATGCATGCGCGTCTTCGGTGTCCGACTGCCAGTAATCGTGGACGTTGCCGCGCGCTGGAGATGCGAGTAGATTATATATCCTGGCATCTTCGCTGGTGGCGTACGCGCAAGTATAGAAGACGGGTGCAAGAAGACGTATTTCGAATGTGGGTCGTCCGAACGCTCTAATTGTGAGGAGAATAGCGTGACGTATGGCACATCGATGGCAGTCTTAGGCTTCCTCGGAAGCTCGGGAGGCACAGGAGCAAGATCAGCGCGCATAGCAATCTGGTCGATGAAGCCTGCCGCACATATCTGGGTAAGGAGATTGATATTTCGCTCTGAAGGTGCTGGAAGTTTTGGGTTGTACGTTCCGATGGCGGTAGGTCGATGTGCACGAACGATATTGGTGAGCTGGTGGCGGAGCTGGCTAGCTTCATTCATAGATTTGGGATTGAGGAACATGTCTTCGCAGAATCGGTGCGAGTCAGGCTCGTATGCGTAGGCACAGATTGCGTTACTGAGCTTAATGCAATCACTCTGCTTCGCGTTGATGCTCATTTTAGCCTGTGCGGCGTTGTAAGCTCTGCGCAGCCCTGAGCGCTCTTCGGCTTCGATGTTGTCCTGGTCTGTACGAATGGCGTCAGGATCTCTAGTTGGCTCACGAAGACCCAGATTGTTTTCCGGCACAATGAGTTCCGGCACAGACAAAGCCGCTACCAGTGCGATGGTCTCAGCTGCGAGGTTCTGCGCAACACCCATAGCGACCATACGGGCGAATCGCGGATTGAGAGGATACAACGAAAGTTCGTGACCAAGCTTGGTAACCTTGCCGTCCAGAGATAGTGCCCCCAGATACGAGAGCAGGTTCTCAGCTTTTTGCAGACTCTCCCTATCTGGTGATGTTGGAAAAGGGAAGTTGACAACAGGTGCGCCCATGCTCTTCAACTGCAGCACTACGCCCTCCAGGGGTGTTCGTGAGATCTCAGGAGCTGCATACTCATCAAAGTCTCGCTCGAACACGGCCGATGAGTATAAGCGATAGCAGTGACCGGGACCGGTTCGGCCGGCTCGGCCTGATCGCTGGTTGGCGCTGGCTTTGCTAATCCATCCTACTTCGAAGCTTTGAACGCCAGTAATAAGATCGTACTTCTTTTCCTTGGCTCTTCCGCAATCGAATACGTAGCGGATACCAGGTATCGTCAAACTGGTTTCTGCGACGTTTGTAGCAAGGACAATTAGACGAGAACCATCGGGAGGTGGCTCAAACACCCGCAGCTGCTGATTTGTGGGCAGCTGCGAGTAAAGAGGTAGAACATGGACGTTCATGACGGTCTCCTCCGGTTTTTCGTCCTCGATCTCAAATTCTTTGTCGTCCTCATCATCAAGTCCCATGATTACAGAGCCTTCCGAATCCGAACCATCATCGTCTAAGTAGTCCTGGCTTTCGGCCTGCCCACCTAGCTCAATGTCTTCTGCTTCTAGCGGCGTCTCTGCCGGAGAGATCACGACTTTGCCAGCCTTCACCTCCCGCCCCTGTGTGGAAGGAAAGGCTTCCTTCAACCGCTTCGCGAGTTGCGAGATCTCGTTCTGACCAGTAAGGAAGACAAGCATTCCGCCCTTTGGCAGCTTTCGATGACCCCTGCACACCTTGCGATACATCTCCTCAACATAGTCTCGTTGTGTGCGACGTGAGAAGTGGTTTACAACAGTATACTGACGACCCTCTGCTTTGATCAGAGGAGGTGGCTCGCTTCTGAATAGGCGTTTATTCTCCGTGAAGTCCGAAATGCGTAGAGTAGCAGACATGATGATCAGCTTCAGAGGTTTATTCTTTGGGTCTTCCTTGACCATCTGTGCGCGGAGATCCACTATCCTGCTGAGCATGCCAATGAGAATGTCGGTGTTCACACTGCGCTCGTGAGCTTCATCGATGACAATCGCAGAATACTTTGTCAGTACAAAGTCTTGGGTGATCTCTCGCAGCAACACACCATCAGTCATGAACTTGATAGCGGTTTTGGCACTCGTTGACGTATCGAATCGGATCTGGTACGCGACTTTCGTACTTTGGTCACCAAGTTCATCACCAACACGTTTGGCCATACTGACAGCAGCTACACGACGTGGTTGCGTGACTCCAATCATACCAGGTGTGGGGCCATCTGGTGCTCCATATCCAGACTCTAGGAGAAACTGGGGCACCTGCGTGGTCTTACCACTACCGGTGGCACCCCAAACTACCACCACGTCGTTGTTGTGTATAGCCTCCATAATCTTCTGTTCTTCCGCTACAATGGGAAGCTTCAATCTTGATTCCTGTATCTCGGACGATCGTTCGACGTTGACGCTGAAGGCCTTCCGTATCCCGTCGGTCGCAGTTTTCGTCTCGAGTTCTGGGGGTAGAGGATCTTGCTCGGGAGCTCGAGGTTTGAAATTGGCGGGAATCGGTGCGTAAGAAAGTTGGTTTGTCGGGGTAAATCCTACTTGCTCATTCCTTTGCTGCGTGGCCCATGCTTTGAAAGCTGATGCCCTTTCCTTCTTTGCGACCTTATTTTCCTCGTCAGGACTTGTGTCGCTATCCTCATCGCTGTCGTCCTCCGAGTCTTCAGAGTCTCCAGATTCGTCTGACGCTTCGGATCCTGAAGTTGATGCTTCTTCTTCAGAGTTTGAGCCAGAGTCTTCAGACTCAGCACCAGAAGGCTCTGACTCGTCCTCATCATCCTGCTCGTTGTTCTCACTACCCGAGCTGAAGCCCTCCCATGCTACCTCATCTTCAACCACGACAGGTTTGTTGCTCTGACCTTTCCTGCGCTTTCTTACTTGTATGACGGGTTTGCCTGACTCGTCAACCTCTAGAGGCCTCTTCAGGCCGCTTCCAAAGAGTCCACCAGTCTGCCTTGGGGCCGCAAAGATTCCCGTAGTCGGTTGAGAGACGTCGATTTCGGGCTCGGAGGGTGACGGTGACGGTGCGCGTTCTTGTAAGGGCGCATCGGATTGCGCTGTTTGCAAGGGTTGTCGTACGGTTGGTTTCGGAGCAGATACCGGTGCTTGTTCATCGTCGTCGGAGCTGTCGTCCTCGACTTCCCTGAAGTCGCGCTTCTCAAGAATCATGCCCTCGTTCTTTTCTACATCTATGCCGGCTCTACTCTCGGCCAGCGCGCGCCTCAGTGCCTCTCTCTTGGTATCCGCCCCTCGACCAAGCTTCTTGGAGCTTTGGAACAAGCTGGTGTCGACCTTTTGGGATGCGAGCTTCTTTAGAAGTTCAAGGTTCTCTTCTTTCTTGAGTTTTGTGTCCTGCAAAAGTTAGTCCTGAAGTTCTTCACACAGCAATCCCAGCGCGATGTGGCCGCAAAAAGTGTTGCAAGCCACTCCAGACGGTGTCTCGACGTACAATGTATTTGTCGAGGCGCTTCTTCTTCTTGCCGCTCATCTTGCCCTGTGACTCTCGTGTGAGCTCATCCTTGAGCGCAGCCTTTTTCTGAGCGCGCTCTTGCTCCTCCTGGGGCCGAATCTCGGTCGCATTGGCGTCGATAGTGGCATCGTTCGCCGGCGTCTTGCGACGGGCCAGAACCTTGTGTTTTCGCTGTCGCGGCACAAACTTGGGCATTTTGGTGGTTGCGGCGTCGAGGACTGTTCGCGGCGCCCGAAAGTTTTTGGTGGGGATCAGACGCTAGCGGGCGAACTCCGCATCACTCCCGCGCAAGTTGAGTGGGCTGTTGGCCAGAGACGCAACAACACAAACAACGAGGCACACAAGAGCAACTCGAATCACCATATTACTGGCACGCATACATTCTCGGTAGCTGGCGAACACAAAGCACCCAGCTCACACTCCATCGTAATACCTTTACGATTGCAGCTGCCCCTCTGCACCAGACATACCACCGCACGAACACAAACGCAATGGCAGCACCCACCACTTCAGACGACTATACCGTGACGCCTGCCCCATACCCAGCGCGTACCAGCACGTCCACCTCGATGATCAAGAGTATAAAAACCACAGCAACGACGGTCAATTTTGCGGACAAGATTCTCATCACTGTCACGCAAAATGGACGATTAGCACATTGGGTATGCTCATATATACGATGCATTGTGATGACGTTTGCTGATACTGCCTAGGTACATGTACCTCTCGATATCTCTGCAACCGATGCTTCGATGACTTCGAATGCCTCCCTTGAACGCGACGAAGACGATCCCAACTCAGACCTCCTTCCTATGCACCATCTCACGGCTACAAATATACTTGGCGGTACGATAGCGGAGCTTGATGTTCTTGGACAAACGCTCGCGACACAGATTGCCAGTGCTATCAAACAGCGCGACGACAGGGAAACCAGAATGGTTGTGGTTGGTATGGGATTGGACAAGAGCATGGTTGGAAGAGAAGCATTCAGCGAGCTGATTGGTCTTGTGCTGGGGGTCATATAAGAGGTCGTCGAATTCGTATTGCTTTAGTCTATGCAATGCTCGACGTGATGAACTATGGGATCATGTGCCCAAGCGTTCCTTCGTCAAATCTCGGGTATGTCTTCCGCCCGTCCCCTATGTTCAACCTTTTTCCCTCTATGCGCCGTTTCATGCTGACATTCCAAGTACCGTAACGCCAACCCAATGCAATCCAGATCCGATGCGGTTATACACTCTCGCGGAGTTTGTTGATCAAAACGTCGACTGATTCCATGTCGTTAGCGTCCAACTTTTGTTGGGGCTTGAACTCGGCAGGCATGTGCTCAACGGCGGCATCGAGCGCGGCCTGGAAGTTGCGAACGGATGACGAAAGGGCGAAGATGGCCTTCTTGCGGACCTTATTCTCGGCATCTGAGGTTGCCATACGAACGAGGGTAGGGATAGCGCCGACTACAAGGAGCTGGGACCTGTTAGCATGGCCCATAGGCGCGCAGGATTGAAGACTACTTACCCGTTCTTGTGTTCTGATGTTGTTCTGGACGGCAGTACCGCAACACCATGCAGCATAGCGTCGGAGTTCAGCGTCTTTGTTCTCCAGTTGTTCCACGAGAGGCGTCCACAGTCCCAGGCTCTCGATGTTGTTCGCGTTGTCGAGGTTCTCGATGAGTTGCTCAAAGTTGTCGAATGCGGTTACCCGGTGCTCCAGTTCTGCCTCCTCGTTTTGAATGACTTGCATACTTTCTTGCATCAATTGCGCATCCGAGGGACCTGACATTCCAGTCATGAGCCGTTGCAGCGCCTCAGCGTCGAGTTGTGGCGGCGGTTGGTCGGCGGCGGCGACATCGGTGCGCGAGGCCTCGGAGTTTTGAATACCCCATTTGAGGAGGTTGTTTAGTCCTGGATCGTTCATGTTGTCGGATATGTGTTTGATGTGCGGTTTCTTGTGTGAAGAAGGAAAACGGCTGCGGGGTGTGTAGACATTGAATAATTTTGGCGGGCCTTATGACGCCGACGCCTGGCGAGGGGACCAGCAGCTTCGCGGGCCTTCCATGGGACATGCTGCCCAACACAGCAACGCAGCTGTCAACACCATCAATCACATGGTGTCAACGTGACAAACACAATGGAAACGGCGTGTTTGTGTGAATTCTCGATGTTGACCTGAAATGACATAATCACGACATGCTAGCATCGAGACTTGAGTTGATGCTACAAATGCTCGTTTGGCTAGGTGCACGTTGACTGCCCCTCCGCACACGTGACCAACCACCCGTCGTATTCGGAATGGGCGGGGATATGGCGAGTTGGCGGTGAGCAGCCGCGGATGGCTGGGGACTGACTTGTGCTTGCTCCCGACTTATGCATTCACAGCGCGCCGTCGAGAACACGTAGGTCCTAGTGGAGTGTCTATGATTGCTATACGCCAAGGATTTAACACCGCTGCCTGGCGGTCTGGTAGAGTTGACGTGCGTCGACAGCAGCTTCCTTCATGCTGTGGCGGGGAGCTTGCGTACTCTCCAAGTGCGTACCACCAGGGCAGAAGACGATGACTCTAGGCTGCACAATTCCGCCAACAGATATAAGATAGCCAATGCTGTGATCGTCGTGAGCCAACTGCCCAAACGCTGAAATTATACACAATCCCCTTTAGGAGCCGCCCGTTCGTGCAAAGCCTCCTTCGCGCCTGCGCTCCTGCCACCCCGCTAAATCTGGGCAAGGCCGACCCGCTTATTTAGCACACCCAGTTC
>Ga0265797_10003625_pt1 | contig 24570 bp, 17 predicted proteins | sample P2T30metagenome_FD_192433 | JGI IMG/M metagenome (GOLD analysis project Ga0265797, IMG submission 192433) | Plant litter microbial communities from East Loma Ridge, Irvine, California - P2 T30 | ecosystem: Environmental > Terrestrial > Plant litter > Unclassified | place: USA: California... | reverse complement strand
GACGAGGCCTTCTCCAAGAAGTTCGAGTCCAGGCAGCAGCTCGAGAGCTACATCTCCCGCGTTGAGGAGATTGTCAGCGACCCCGGCATGAGCATGAAGCTCAAGCGCGGCCAGAAGGAGAAGATCGAGAGCGCCCTCAGCGACGCCATGGCCCAGCTCGAGATCGAGGACGCCTCCAGCGACGACCTCAAGAAGAAGGAGCTCGCCCTCAAGCGTGTCGTCACCAAGGCCATGTCCACCAGATAAGCGACTCCTACGGGTGTTGTTACTTTCAATCGCGTTCTACTAGACTGTCACCGAGCACCAGTCTTCGCTAAAAGCACTTCGGTTCCGGATGGCCAGGGGTGCATGGGCTCTTAACGGTTATGTTCTTTTTTTTTTTCAGCGAGCATTACAGGTAGCTACTTCCTTTCTTCCGCGGTCATGAATAGACAAACGCTGCGGTAGTTTGGAGAAAGCGTGTATGAAATGCGTGTTGCTACGATGACTTGACGTACTTTCACTTTGCTTCATTTCTCACCATCTCACTGGTCGCCATTCGTTTTCAATATCGATGCCTGATGGTACTTGCCCATATGCTACGGAGATACTGGTGGATATGACAGTGGAAATGGCTGAGGTTACAACATCATCTCAATGGACCGTATGCTGATTCTTTGCCGATGTCTGATGATAGCAGCGCATATGCCACGGAGATACAACATCAGCTACTCGTCATATGGCTAAGTCCACGCTCCTATCTCAGTGGATGTCATTTCAATTCTTTGCCGACGTCTAACGATAGCACCACGCATACCACGGAGATATGCTGCTAAATCTACTCATCTATGGCTAAGTCCACGCTCCTCTCTCAGTGGTTGCCACTTTGATTATTTGCCGACGCCTAATGATAGCAGCTCGGATGCCACGGAGATTCACCATCAAATCTACTCGCCATATGACTAAGTCCACGATTCTATCTCAGCGGATGCCGCTTCAGTTCTTTGCCGACGTCTAATGATAGCAGCTCGGATGCCACGGAGACACTGCCACTTTTCGTCCTCGAAACAACTAAGTCCACATGGAGTATCTCAGTGGATAACTATGTTGTTTCAATATGGATGTCTGCTGATAGCAGCACATATGCCATGGAGATGGGCCGTCATATCTACTTGTTTTTGGCGAAGTCCACGCTGGTATCTCAGTGGTTTCCCGTACTGATTCTTTGTCGACGTCTGATGGTAGTAGCGCCGATAATACAGAGATACTGCCACACTTCGTCCTTGGATTCGCTAAGTCAACATGGGGCATCTCAGTGGTGCTCCATTCCGATTTTTTAGCGACGTCTGATGGTAGTACCACTGATGTTACGGAGACACTACTACCTTTCGTCCTCAAAACGGCTAAGTCGACATGGGTCATCTCAGTGGTTTCCTACTCCGATTCTTTGACGACGTCTGATGGTAGTACCACTGATGTTGCGGAGATGCTACTCCCTTTCGTCCTCAAAACGGCTAAGTCATCATAGGACATCTCAGTGGATCTAAATGTTGTTTCAATGCTGATGTCTGATGACAATAGCTCCGATGGAACGGAGATACTATCGCTATATTCGTTGAAACGACTGAGTCCGCAGGTGGTATCTCGATGGCGCACTATAGTGTTTCGATGTTGATGCGTGATGATAGTAGCTCGGATGTCACGGAGATACTGTCGCTAGGATGACTGAGTTCACAGTTTGTATCTCCATGGCGCTCATCGTGTTTGAATGTTGATGTCTTATGGTAGCAGTTCGTATGCTACGGAAATAATATAGCTGGGATGACTGAGTTCACAGGTTGTATCTCAATGGCACTCATCGTGTTTCAATGCTGATATCTAATGGTAGTAGCTCAGATGCTACGGAGATACTACTACTGAGTCACTTGAGATGGCTGAGTCAATGAATCGTATCTCAATGGAACCAGCTTCAATTTCAATCTCGATATGTGATGATAGCAGCGCAGATGCTACGGAGATGCTACGGCTGTACAACTGGAGATGGCTAAGTCGTGAGGTCGTATCTCAGTGGAACTAATGCTTCTTCAATATTGATGTTTAATGATAGTAGCTCAGATGCCACGGAGATACTGCCATGATAGTGCACTCGAAGTAGTTATGTCCACCACAGTATCTCAATGGTAAACATGCTATTTCAATGTTGACGTCTGATGATAGTAGCGCAGAAACTACAGAGACCACACCACCAACATGGTTTCCAAACGACTGAGTCTGTAGATTTTGTTAATTGATCTCAATGGTATTGGTTTCGTTTCTTTGTTGGAAGGCTAATGATAGCAGCGCAGAAGCCACCGAGACGATACCACAAAACCGCACTTCAAACGGGCAAGTCAATTAATGTTTCACATTGATCTCAATGGCACTGATTCCGTTTCTTTACTGATGTCTGATGATAGCAGCTCAGAAGTTCTGGAGATACTGCTACAAATATATGATGGTATAGCTAAGTCTGTAGGCAGCACCTCGATGGCTCTGTTCTCGTTTCAATGTCGAGGTCAGATGGTAGTAGCGCAAAAGCCGTGGAAATACTCCTATGAGCATGAGCCTGGAATGGTCAAGTTCATTGCGACATCTCACTGGCTGCAATGTCGCTGATCTGTAGATGCCCGATGGTAGTAGCACAAAAGCTATGGAGATACTCCCTCAAGCATGAAGCTGAAATGTCTGGATTCATTGCAGGATCTCACTGGTAATCATGTCGTCAATCTGTTTATGTGTGACGGTATCAGCACAAAAGCTGCGAAGACATACCTCGCAAATGACCAAGTCATGATCATGTGTCTCAGTGGAATATATACCCGGTTCAATATTCATAGTAGAGTACAGTAGCACGTGAACTGCGGAGACACTCCACATGATGTATGTAATTCAGCAGAGTCCTTTGTGGTATCTCAACGGCATGGTTACGTGTCTTGATATCCAAGTCTAAAGGTAAGTAGCACACAAGCTAAAGAGATAGCTTCATGTATACCTCAAGCATGGCTATGCCGTATATCGTTGTCTCCGCGGCACTGCCATTGATATCGATGGTTTTATCTATTGATACTAGCACATCAGCCACCGAGAGACTCAGTCCGTTGAGTCACTCACAAATTAATTATATGCACGCTCTCGTCGAAACACGTAGCAGTGTTTGTGTCCAAGCCTGCTGATATCAGCATGCAGGCCATTGAGAAACTGTGTTCATGTAGGGTGAATGAAGAGTGCTGCTACAGCATGTGTCATACCTTGGCTTGCCAGATAAGTAAGCGACATGTAAGTGACTATGTTTGGCTGATGCAAGATCCGTCTCCAAAAAATCGTGCCAGCCATAGTCAAGGTCAGCGTTCACTTTCACATGAGATGGTTGGCGCGTTGAAAGGCGCAAGGCGCGCGTGGCTTGACCGAACCTCCCCGCGTCGTCGTCGGCGCCGGCTTCACTGGCCGAGCGAGCTTCACGAACTTGCGAGCACCACCCAACTTCCACTGCCTACGTCTCCAACCACTTTATGCGCCAAACCGCCGCTGACCTTGCCATCTAACGAAACCACCTGGACCACTCCGACAATCCATCACATTAATATACCGTCGTCGCGCCCTCACGAGCACATCGACCGAAGCGCCTACCAGCAACGGCAGCAGACCCAGCAGCACGCATACCTCACTGGATCGCGCGCATCGCATACCCACCTCTGGCGCGCCAGACATCAGATCGGCGGGAAATGAACAGCGACTGAAGGGAAGGAGAGCGTAGGCAGTATGCCTAGCCTGGAGGATGATCTGGCGCCGGCGCCAGCGCTGGCAGAGCCCGAGTACACAATACTGAAGCAAAGGGTGGATCTGGACGTCGATTTTGCGCACCAGGCGCTCAAGGGTAGCACTGAGATTACTCTGCAACCACTTGTGAAGGATTTGAGAGAGGTCAATCTGCACTGCCGACAATGCAGGCCCACGCTGATACAGGCTGGCGGCATCACGGCGCGATGGGAGTACGAGGACCCATATCGACGCGCGCGCATGCCCGAGAAATCGACAGCTGAGCAGCATAGCATGCTCAAGCGCAAAATCCAGAACTCGCTCGGCCCTACACCTCAAGCAGAGCTTTCCATCACATTGCCCTCCAAGCTCAAGATCCAGGAATTGCGTGTGGACCCCGCGACTGCGCTTCCTCAGTACGATGGAACGCCAAACCTCGAGCGACAGGAGGCTGATGCTATGGCTGCCGTGGAAGCGCCAGCAATGCAGTCTGCTCAGCAGCAAGGCCCGCAGTTTGCGCCCATCAAGATCTACATTGAATTTGAGGTGGCTAGCTTCAGGGACGGCATACATTGGGTCGGAGTAGCAGATGGGGATGCGCGTTTCCCGTACATGTACACAAAGGCAGAGCTGGATCCAGGAAACACAAGCTGCATCTTTCCTTGCATGGATGACGCGACTACTCGATGTATGTGGGAAATCGCCATCAAGTGCCCGCGGACTTTGGGTGACGCATTCCGAAAGCCGAAAGACCAGGTATTGAGAGAAGCAGAGGCAACTGAGGCCCCAGGTGTACCTGATGCGACTATGGCGAATGGTCCCGACGATCTTAACAAGATCGCCCAACAGCAGAAGCAGAAAAAGGACGAATACCTGATCAATCTCACACCAGCGGACGCGGCCTTGGAGCTTTCTGTGATATGCATTGGTGAGCTCATCGATGATATCGCCGACTCTGAGGACGAGACACGCCACACAATGCTTTTCAGCTTGACCTCTGCTGTGACAGCCCGTCATGTTGGCTTCGCGATTGGTCCATTCGAACATGTCGATCTTGCGGCATTCAGAGAAGCCGACGAAGAGGAAAAGCTTGGCAGGAGTGCTGTGAAGATTGATGCGTACTGTCTACCGGGCCGGGCAGAGGAGTTGCGGAACACAGCTTACCCAGTTCACCTGATCATTGATTACTTTGGCGTGATGTACGGCGGCTTTCCGTTTTCGGACTACCAACTGCTTTTCGTGGACGACCTTGCATTGCAAACTGTGCCAACTGCAGGTCTGACTATTTGCAGCGCGGAGATGCTTTTCCCATACGAAGTCTTGGATCACCTCACTCCAAACACCAAAACCCTGATCCGCGCGGTCGCAGACCAGTGGATGGGTGTCAATGCGATACCTAAGGATGCAGCCGACGCGTGGATTGTGGCTGGAATTGCTGGGTACATGACTGACCAGTTCAGTAAGAAGCTCCTTGGTAACAACGAATATCGCTGGACACAGAAACAGGCAGCCGACAAGGTCTACGAGCTGGATGTCGAAAGACCATCGCTCCAACAACTGGGCTCCCTTCTGCATCTTGATCCCACCATACGTGAATTCGTGGATCTGAAGTCTGCCTTAGTCCTTGCGATCCTGGACCGTCGACTCATCAAAGCAAGCAGTTCTTCTGGTATCACTCGTATCATCAACAGAGTGTTCTTGGATGTGAAGACTGGCAAGTTGAACAACGGCGAGCTCTCCACAAACGACTTCATGCGGACTTGTGAGAAGTTAGGACATAATAAGCTCGATTCGTTCTTCAAGCAATGGGTCCAGTTCGCCGGATGCCCCATTTTCGACGTGAAGCAGAGATTTAACAAGAAGAAACTCGTCGTTGAGATGACCATCACGCAACGTCAGGTCGAACGCATGACTAAGCCGGAGTTCGAGCCCAGCAACTTCATGCGGGAAATCAAAGAGTATGTTGGCGAGGTATGGGCGCCAGAGGTGCAGCCAGTCTTCACTGGCCCAATGACAGTCCGAATCCACGAAGCAGATGGTACACCATACGAGCACATTATCGACATCAAAGAGCAAGTCACGAAACTGGACATCCCTTATAACACCAAGTACAAGCGACTGAAGCGCTCGCGACGCCAAAAGGAGCGTGCGCTGGCCACTGCTGGCGGAGAAGATGGTACTGGAGGGGGTGATGACTCACTTCTCTACTGCTTGGGCGACATCCTCGACACACCACAAGAAGTTGAGGACTGGAAGCTCAAGGATTGGACTGCCGAGGAAGAGAGCATGATGGGCCAAGAAAGCTACGAGTGGATACGCATGGATGCCGACTTTGAGTGGATTGGCAAGATCCACTTGCAGCTCCCGCTGTACATGTATGTCAGCCAGCTGCAACAGGATAGAGACCTGGTGGCGCAGTATGAGAGTGTCAAGTACATTCAAAGCTGTGGCACGCACCAGACGAGTTTGAGCGTGCTTGTCCGCACCTTGATGGACACTCGCTACTTCCATGGCATTCGCACGATAGCAGCGGACGCAATCGCTGTCATCGCGAAGAACAGCTTACAAGAGGTTGGTCAGTATCAGCTCGAGAAAGCTTTCTCTGAGATGTTCTGCGTGGAGAACACACACATGCCTAGACCCAACGATTGGACGAATAGAATTCACTACATCTTGCAGTGCTCGCTGCCGCAGTCGATGGCTAAACTAAGGGACACCGATGGCAAGGTGCCGCTCACTGTGCGGAGATTCTTTATTGACAAGCTCAAGTTCAACGACAACAGCACTAACGAGTTCTCCGACGCGCACTACATCTCGACGCTAATGACTTGCCTTGCGGACTCTTTGGTGGTGTCGCATCGTGAGCCACAAGCATCATACACGTTCGATTTCGGCGAGGACGAGCCCATGGCTGATGACAACAGTCCCGATGCCGACTTCGAGAAAGAGGCCATCAGCGAGATCGAGCGGTATCGACGCATCGATGAATGGATATCAACCTATCACAATGTGTACTCTACCACTGCTATTGAGTGCTTGCAGAAACTCACCCAAGCGGGCATTGTCAAGGACAAGATCAAGGAGCTATTGGAGTACACTCGTGTTGAAAATGCAGTCAACGTGAGACTTGTGGCTTTCAACTGTCTTGTTGAGACTGGGGTCACACGCAAGATGTCCATGCTTGCTTACCTTCTCTCTTCGCTCGTTGAGGATCGCTCTCCTACGTTCCGTCGGGCATTGCTGGATTGTTTTGGTGTTGCTCTTGGGCACATCGCCTTGGGTGATGACGAACCTGAACCCTTACACGCTCCAGTTATTAATGACACTGGACTTGTCTTGGAACAGGAAGTCAACCATGAGATACGCCACCTGGAAGCAACCAGGAAGACTAGCCCTGAAGGAGCACTGGCAGCGTTGAAAAACATTCTGCAAGTGCAACCGAAGTTCAAACAAGCGCTCTGGGATGCAGTGACATCACCAACTCTAGCCATCGATGAGATTGGCGCTCTGGCTGATATCGCTGCCCTCATATTCGACTCCAAGGTCTCACACAGGATTACTCTCAAGTATCCTCGACATTGGCGTGTGGTTAACGACGGACGCGGCAAGGTCAGGTTCCTGCCGCATGGCGCATATAGAACGGCTCCTACGAAGGGCCTACCCATCGAGGATTGGACATATCTTCAAGAGCTCAAACTACATTACACTGGTCCCCTGGACGAAGAGATCGTCAAGAAAAGGGCCGCAGAGAGGGAGATGGCTGAAGTGGCAAGACAGCTCGAACAGGCACAACGTTTGGCAGCCATCGAAGCAACACGCGCTGCGGCAGCGGCTCAGCAGCAGCAGGCCGCAATGCCACCCCCAACAACCCTGCCACCGCCGATCCCGGAGAAGACTGGATTGAAGATCAGTTTGGGTGGAGGCGTTAAGCGCAAGCAGAGCAACTCATCGACGCCGCGTGAAGGTAGCCCGAAGGCGCAGAAGCAGGTTCGCCAACAGACGCCAAATGGCTACGCTGGTAGTCCGATCCCTCGTGACAGTCCGATCACTGGCCCTGCACCAAAGATCCGCAGAGGCTCCAGCTCTATGCCTGCTTCAGCTGGTCCGGTCATGAAGAAGTCGGGTAGAAAGATTGTGAAGCTGCGGTTCAGCAGAGCTAGTAGCTCAAAGGTCGCCAGCATCCTTTCTAAACCGCCCAGACCAAGACCCCGCCCGTCAAACGACCAGCAGTCTTCCGCCAACCGTACCAAAACGCCCAGCATTTCACTGCACTCCAAATCTGCTAACGGCAGCGGCAACGGGCAAGGCAGCTCGCTCATCAGCCCATCTAGCTTCTCTGCCTCGCCCAGCCAAGCACAATCTCTAAACATGGGCGGCTTCAGATCTTTCGGCCCCAGCGCCGAGCCCGCCGAAGCGAAACCCGCCAAAAAGGAATCAAGTTTCAGCGACTCGAAGTATTCATCCCACAGCTCGGCTCATAAGATCAGCAAGAGCGCGGCGTCCAGCGCCGCTCCTTCGCCCACAGCCACGACACCAGGCGGCGACGGTCTGGCGCCACCTAAGAAAAAGTTCACTCTGAAGTTGGGAGCGAAGAAGTCCAGTGGTCCGAGCGGATGAGCATGAAATCACGGAGGGCTTTTTGGAACGGGAACACATCCCGACGGGAGAGGGATGTGTACATATTATTTTGACGAGTTGTTTTATTATTAGCGTGGTGTTGGTGGGCATTCTTGGGTCAGTACTGGACGACACTTTCTTTCCTGCATGGGTGCCTGCACAGATTGGTATGAGGGCTTAACTGGGGCGAGGCGGAAAAAAGCATGTACTTAGGAATGAGGTCCACCTGGATGACAAGGAATTATGAAACCTATCGTTGGCTGAACATGAATTCTAAGTGAACACCGATCAGACGTGACAAGGATCGTGTGCTCATGCAATTCTATCGACACTGGACGAATTCTACATATCCATCATATCCCCCATGAGAACCTTCCTATGCGCCTCCATCACCTCGCCCGTCTTCACAAGCACAGCCGCAGCCAACGTACGCACTTTCGCCTCCTCGCCCTGTCCCTCCTGCTGCACCAACCTCCCCTCGCCCGTGCGCTCGAAAACCATATCAGCCCACTGCTGCGTCTCGATAAGCTGCTTCGAATGCTCCTGCGCAATCGCCTGCTTATCCCCATTCACCTCCATCACAGTCAACAGCCCAAACAACAACGCCTCCAAAACCGACACATGTCCCACCGCCCGCACCCGCAGCGAAAGCAGCAACTCCCAGAAATCCGCGCTCAGCTGCCGCAGCGCCAGCGTCGCCGGCCCGGCCGCGTGGAACAGCAGCGCGAGCGTTTTGACGAACGTGACGAGCAGGAACGGCGTGCTGGCCCACAGGCTGCCGGAGCCGTAGGCCGCGATGTCCTGCTGGAAGCGGCCGAGGAGCGGGTAGAAGTAGGCTTCGGGTAATATCTGCGCGAGGGTGTTGGGGGCGGGTTTGCGCTTGGTGCGCTCGACGGCGAGGCGGGAGCTGAAGGTGCGGACTTTGACGGCGTTGAGGTGGGCTGTTGTTGCGTCTGCTGCGCGGAGGGCGAGGGGTTGGAGGAGGGCGTGCTCGAGGGTGGTGTGCGCGGCGTCGAGGCGTTTGAGGGAGGGGGGTGAGGAGGTGGAGGGGTTGTAGATGGCGTGGAGATGGGAGGGGAGTTTCTTGCTTGGGAAAGATGTTTCGGGCAGATCGGGATTGAGGCCATCTTGTTCTTTTAGGCCTGCGAGTTCGCGGCCGCTGAGGCCGAGGGCGGTGAGCATGGTGCAGCGCTGCGCGATGGAGAACTCGCCAGCGAAGGCTTGACGGCTGAGCCAGGGCGCGATGGCGGAGGGGTCGCTCACGACTACGGCGATGAGAGCTTGCAGACGAAGCTCTTCGAAGTTCTCGGTGTCGAAAGGATCTTGGAGGCTGCATAATATGCGGGTCAGCTCTTCGACGTGGTCTGTCACCTCGCGGCCGAAGTTTGCCTTGCGCCTGATTAGAGGTGCGGCGTGTGTGAGACCGAGTACGAAGCGGTCATGCTTCTCTGAGTCCCTGAGCATTGCCATGAGATCCCGGATATAGACTGGTGCACGGGACTTGTCTCTGTTCACCAGAGTAGCGTCTTCATCACTATCCTCAGCATCACTGTCTGGCTTTGCGTAAGGAGTCAGACCATCATCCTCAGAGTCCGTGTCGATGATCTCGGCAACTTTAGCTCCTTCAACTTCTGTTTGTACTTTTGTTGGTGGTCTGACAGGACCGAAGGTAGGTTTTCCATCGATTTTGGGCATGAGCTGTCGTGGCGGCACTGGTTCATGAAGCCTTGCCTGTCTCTGCTTATCTGTATCTGCCACAAGCTTTGCAAAATCTTCCAGTGTGCCAGGCTGGTCGTCAATTTTAACCAGTTCCATATAACGTTTTGCCTCTGGAGTTTGCATGTCATCAGTGCCAAAACTCAGCTTCGAGCCTGCTTTGTCGACCAAGCCAGACAGAGCGGTTCCCACAACCATACCCAGCCATCGTGCTCGAGAGTTCGAGGCGTCAAGCCTGTTGCTAACGCCCTGCATGTGTCCAGAGGAACGCACAGACATCAGTAGAGCCATAGGTGAACGGCGGTGGACATATCCAGCAGTAATCAGCAAAGCCTGTGCCAAAGACTCTTGTTGTAGGATCGGGCTGTGTCTGACAAACATCTGATCTCCGAAGGTCTTCAGACCCTTTTCGATGAATTCGTCGAGATCGTCAGGAGCAACGGCCACAATGGTCGCAACACTGGCACGAATGGTGTGGAATGACAATGATGAGACCAAAGCGGGGTCCGCAAGTATGGTGAGAATGTGTTGCTGTAGTACGATGTCATCCTGGACTATCGATCGAAGCAAGGCTACGATGGCAGTGACCTCTTTGGCCGGAGTTGACTGTATTTGATGTTGGCCTGAGTTTGCAGACTCCAGACTTGACAGCCATCTGAGCGTGTAATCGAGATATCGCCGCTTTGAAAATGTTTGCAGACCACCCAGTGCATCTGCAAGCGTTTTGAACGCCTTTTGCTCGTCGCCTTCTGACCCCACAAGAAGTCTTGTGTGGAGTGCTTTCATAAGAGGCACTGGCTGCCCGAGACTCAGTGCTCTTGAGAGAAGTGCGCTGACAGATGTTTGCACTCCCTGGGGCGTTTCCTTCTCTGTGATCAACATCTGCGCAATATTCGAGCCGAGCCAAGCAGCATATTCGTGGCTGTTAGCGGTTGATGACTTCGTTGGCGTGTCACTACTAGATCGTAGGATGTCTTCAGCTTCTGCCAATACGTTGACTACCTTTCCGGATCCGAGGAGATTGGAGCATTCTTTCCAGGCTAGATCACGCTTTGGCTTTTCACTTGTGCTCTGCTGCAAGCCTGTCCACAGAGTGAAAGCCAGATGGTCGCCCTTGAACAGATCATTGGCAACATTGCAAAGGTCTTGCAAAGCCTGCGCATGATCCTGGGCCTTTGATGATTTGCTTTGAGATATCAGCAGCTGGATCTTTGCGATCACGTTATTCAGGCCAGCAACATTAGAAATGCATGCGGTGACTAATGGTCGATCCCGCTTCTCCAGTGCAGACCAGAATGTTGGTATGACAGACGAGACGATGGTGTTGATGATTTGGGCAGCCAAAGGGCTTGGACGACGAATGTCAAATGCGCTTTCAAACCCATCAACATTTGAGAGTCGCTTCAATATGGAGAGTAGGCTGTCGGTGTCGGGCTCTGATCGGAGAAATTGCAGTGCATCCTCAGGGCGTTTAACGCTTGAGGCTTCGATAATTGGTGCCTTGCGAGGGGCAGGCTTTGGTGAAAGATCTTCTATTCTAGATCTTGTGGTGCCCACCGATGGATTTCTTGTCTGGACGGCTTCCAGTTGTGCTTGTGGCTTGTTAGAAGAATTCTCGCCACGATGGCCATCGCTTACGACCGTCCATAAGTTGCTCATTGTGGAGTCTCTGGATTTGCATGCCTGTATGGCGTGTATTCCACAGCGATGACTGTAGCAGGTGTCGTTTTCGAAATATATCCAAGGACGCGCTCTCAGGCGAACAGTCGAGAAGCGTGCATAATTTGGCGTAAAGTGGTTTGCTGTTTGCTGTTATTCATGCTTCACAATGTCTCAAAGAGGTCAAAGCAGACCCCGCCAAAGTTTATGCACGCGATGATCTCACAGGTGAAGCATGTCGCGCTCGTTTGAGCTTCGATCGCGCGTTTACATGTGAGACTGAGCTCTGCAGCGCTGTGTTCTGCTCTCTTATTCCTTCTCTTCTGTTCTTTCGCGGCAGGACTACCAATCCACACCTGCCACTTACCGCCAACCTCACTTACATTCACCTCCCACAAAAATGGCAGCCACGATGCAGCCCGAAGCCACGAGAGCTGCGGTCAACGGTGAAGCTGCCTCGAGCAGAGCAAAATGGCAATATCTCGATACCTTCCTCTCCCGCCCTGGCGCCTACACAGACGAAGATTTCATTCCAGGAGAGCCCCCGATCACTGCTATCAGTGAGACTGCACGCTTGCTCGTCATTGGCGCTGGTGGTTTGGGATGTGAGATCCTCAAGAACCTGGCACTGTCCGGCTTCCGCAACATCGACGTGATCGACATGGACACCATCGACGTCTCCAACCTTAATCGCCAGTTCCTCTTCCGTGCGAAAGATGTTGGGAGTGCAAAGGCGACTGTGGCGGCGGAGTTTGTCATGAAGCGAGTGCCGGGCTGCAAGATCACACCCTACGTGGGCAAGATTCAGGACAAGGTATGAACAAGTCACTCGTGAATCATGACAATCAAGGAGCTGACTAGTGTAGGATGACGACTACTACATGCAATTCAACGCAGTAATATGCGGACTGGACAGCATCGAGGCTCGTCGCTGGATCAACAGCAAGCTGGTTGACCTGGTCGACATGGAGAACCCAGATTCGCTCAAGCCTCTCATTGACGGAGGCACTGAAGGCTTCAAGGGACAGGCTCGTGTCATCTTCCCAACCATGACATCTTGCATCGAATGTCAGCTTGACATGCACGCCCCTCGTGCCGCAGTACCCCTCTGCACACTCGCCACAATCCCACGCCAACCACAACACTGCATCGAGTGGGCTCACATCATCAAGTGGGAGGAAGAGCGGAAAGACATAGAGCTCGACACAGACGAGCCTGAGCACATCACTTGGCTGTATCAGAAGGCACTCAGCCGCGCTGAAGAGTTCGGCATCCAGGGTGTTACATACAGCATGACACAAGGCGTCGTCAAGAACATCATCCCCGCCATCGCATCGACGAACGCCATCATTGCTGCAAGTTGCTGCAACGAGGCCTTCAAGCTTCTCACCAACTCTGCGCCTCCACTTGGCATGCCAGGTACGAACAACTACATGCAATACACAGGCGACGCAGGCGTCTACACCTTCACTTTCGAACACCAGAAGAAAGATGACTGCCCGACTTGCGGCAATCTGCCCAAGGACATCACAGTCGATCCGGAGCAAACGCTGCAGGAGCTCGTCGAGAGCTTTGCTGCACGCCCTGAGAGCCAGCTCAAGCAGCCCTCCCTCAGCACGAACGAGAAGTCACTCTACTACTCCAGCCCTGCCAGTCTTGAGGAGCAGACGCGACCCAACCTCAAGCGTAAGCTGAAGGAGTTGCTGAACGATGGGGACGAGATGGCTGTCGCAGACCCTGCATTTCCAATCTCGTTCAGGTACAACGTGCGTTTTGCCTGAGTGTGCATGGAGGAACAGCTCCATTTGCAGCGAAGTGTCTTATGATACAACGCAAACTTGCTTGCATAGCGACCGGCGTTTCGGATGAAGATTATTAGGCCAGAGCAGAGCCAAAACGAGCATGATGTACATGCTAGATATGTAGACGATGTCAACGAATTCGAGGTTCACACCACCACGCTTGGTGGGCGTGTTACACAGAATGTGAGTTTCCGATAAGTTTCAACACCACTAACTTTGCTTGTACGACACAGCATTCCGATGGTGTAGTGCCATTACTATCTACGTTCACCGACTCCGTAAAGTATGAGGCTTCTGGGTGCCAGAATATTGCAATGTGACACCAGTGCAAGAATATCGTTCAGCTGGCGTTTTACACTGCGGTGTAGCCATTGGTTCATGCTCCGCGAAGCCACAAGCGCTCAGGTCCCTCTCCTAACGTTTTTCTTCTCGATCGACAATGTCTATAACCATCGGGGTCTGGATCATGTCGAGACGTTTTTCGAGAGGACTCCTCTGGGGAAATTTGATATCCTCTTCAGGCCGCTGCCTATGCTACTAAGACACACACCGCGATTGACTCCATTGACTTCGCTATCAAAAACATGTGGACTAACGCAACGAGTGGGTTCAACAGTATGTCGCCACTCAGGCAGATTGATTGATTTATGGGAAGAAAACACGCTCGCTAGTGCTTCAGGGCAATTTCATTTGAGATGAAATGCAATGCTGATGCAGACATCTTCAATAGCTTCACATCCTGGGACTTTACTAGATGTCGCCTCAACTTCGTACTATCCGACTGCTTGGTCTGCAGAGTTCCCTCGCGCCGAATGTCTACCTACTCCATGCGCGCCATGCTACACGATCATCAACACGAAGCTTCACTCATTTCCGTATCCGATCATTGAGGAGCCGCTGACTGTGTCGGTCATTCCTTATATTACTGTTGCCGCAAATGGCAGCCGCCTCACTTCATTCTGGACGTCTACTCAGCGCGGCAGTGTTGGATTAAACAAAACAGGTTTTGCGATCGAGTTCTACGAAACGTTCACTTGGACAGAGAGCGACGTCGTAATGTAGGTAGATAAGCTATCTTTCTTTACTGCTCTGTGTGTCTGACAGAGCAAAAGGACGTACCCAACAACATACATCGACCTGTGAAATTTCGCGGCGAACGTACGTCCTACGCCGCCATCTGAGCCATATCAAAGCGTGTCTCCTGCCTGTGCGAACATGGACTCCATCACTTGGATCTCATTATCAAGCCCAGTCTCGACGATATGGCCGCTGCCTACGGCTCCTGCCAACTCCTCAACCCTACAAGACAAATTACCGTCCGACATGATGTTATATCTCGACAGCCAACCCATCATCCAGAATTTCTTCCAAGACATTCCAATAAGCACATGCTCCACAATCCGCCAGATTCAAACAGCAGATTGCTACGATATCGTCACCTTCACTGCCACGCGCTGCTCGATGGTTGGAAGTGCTGTGGCTACGGCCGCTACCAACCTGACACAATGCGTGACTACAACCGAGACGGTGTCCCGGGCAAGATATTGGAACGCTGGCGGGCCCCGAAGCGGTTCTGAGCGTGTGGGCCGGACGTCAGCTCAGCTTCTGACTTGCCTTACTGAGGAACCGATATATGCTCCTACACCCGGTGCTCCGATGACAGTGGATTCTACTGATCTGCCGCTGAGTGAGGCCAGAATCGCGGCGATGCCGGCTGGTTCGTGGGGTGATAGCCATGCACTACCTGTTGAGACACAAGGTGCGTTCATGGCCGTTACGGGCACAACGGCGGCAGCGACATTAGGAGATGCCGATACAGCAGCTCAGTCGAGCGTGTTAGACCATTCTCTGCTCGAATATGGGTTGCAAGCTCTGCCGGATGTCTCACATTCAACAAGGACACAACATCAGCTTGGAAGTCCGACCTTGCCAACGACACCCTCTCAGCTTGAGCAGGTCGATATATTGAAAGCCATCCTCGCTATTGCGAACGCAGCTTCTGAGCCGCGTCTAGCTCAGTCCCTACCGCAAGCAATCGACCCTCAGACAGGGAGCGCGCAACTCAATGATCTTGAACCCACGAACGCTGGGTATAATACCAAGAACGATAACAAGGACGACCCGCCACCCACAGGCACACAAGGTACGGAAGATGGCAAGGTGTCACCCGCAGATCTTGCGTCGGAGGCATTCAGGTCGTCCCAGGAGAACAATCCCGATACCCCGATGGATCCGGCACCCGTCGTGGCCGCTGACGATGCCTTGAAGCCTCTCACTATCTCAAAGCTGCGTACAGCCACGCCCATACCAACAAGCACGACCATTCAAACCCGGACCCTCGCACCCGGCAGCATAATTTCATTCGGCAGTGCCCATTTGTCAGTCCTTCCAGATGCCTCCGGCTTGACCCTCAGCAATGGCAGCACGCTACGCCTCAAAGACGGCGATACGGCAGAGATCAAATTGCCAGATGGCCCAACTCTCCAAGTCTCCCGGTCCGGCACTGTGTATCTGGTAGACGCGCGCACAGCAGACATGACACCGCAGCTCACCGGAACAAGCTCAAATGGTGCCTCAGATCCGGCGAGAACGCCAGAACAAACCACTGGCGGAGATATCGGCTCCTCGCATGGCGGAATACAAGTGTCATTCGTCAGTACAGCGACAGATGGACCTACAAATCACATTGCCGGTGAAATTTCGACGGGAGGAGCTGCACTGGTTTGTCCAAGCGATGTTCGTGGCCTTATGGTGGGCATGCTGTTGTTCGTGTTGATTTGCTGGATAAACAAGTAGTCTGATGCTTGGAAGATTAGGGATTGCGACGCAGGTGAACTGGATTCCTCTGAATTTAATCGCCGATATTGAAATAGAGCATGCAAGCGCGCGAGACACGAGTTAGTTGGGCGTATCTAGCGAAATCCAAATGCCGTTGTTTCTTTTGCCACCGCAATACCTGAGCTGAGAAATAGATATCAATCAATCAATGCAGGAGAAAGTTACAATCGTTACGGCATAGCTATTCCTACAAACATGAACCCGAGGCAAACACTCGTAAAAAGGAGAACACAAGGGAAAGAAGACGCACAATAGAGAGAGGCTTGCAAAGAAAACTCGTCAAAGTACCCGTCCCCTAAAATCCCAGAAATTCATCCGCCGAGAGGAAACGCAGCAACTCCTCTGCTTTTTGTTTCCCTCATTCCTCATTTCGTACCCAGCCGCAACCCGTTACAAAGAAAGAGAAAAAGGAGAGGTTGCAGATGACATACGAAAAACTCGTTCCGCTTTTGAGGACGGCGCCAACGACTTACTTAATTCGCCCGCTCTTTCCGGGCGATGTAGTAGGTCAGCAGACCCAAGCGTCCCTCTTCCACGCCCTTGAACTCGCTCCAGAACGTTGCCTTGTCGTCGCCAAAGCGCGTGAAGACTTCGCATGCGAGCTCGACGTCGGCTTTGCGGACTTCGGCGTCGGCATGTTCAAGGTAGCGGGCAGCAGTGTTCGCGAGGGCGGCCGCGGTGTCGGCGCTGATGTCTGCCTTGTGGGAGCGGCAGGATAGCAGCAGAGTACGAAGAGTGTTCAGTGACAAAGCTGTGGTGCGAGAAGCAGCGGCCTCGTCTTCAGTGGTTGTCGAAGTGAGCTGCTCGTTGATGGTCTCGATGCATGGGATAGGATTGGCAATTTTCACGATCTCGTCGATGGTGCGTTCGACATCGGAGATGACGTTGCTCTCGGCCGCTTGCCTGGTGGCGAGTACGGCGTTGATCGCGTTCGCGTGCCATGCGCCGGCGTACTTGCGCTGCAACGTCAACAGCGTTCGCACGACGCTCAGAGCTTGAATCTTGAGGCCTGCACTCTTAGTAGGCGGGAGCTGGTTGAGTCGGCCATCTGTAGAGAAGCTACGGAGATAGTCGAGCAGCACCGACATGAGCTGGTCGTACTTGGTGCCGCTATCCCAGATGTCAAGCTGGCACTTAGCAAGGTCTTGCACGCGTCGGAAGCCGTGAGCATCAAGAGCTCTGGTACGGATTCGTTCGATTCCAGAAACCAAGAGACGGCGGTTCTTGAGCGCCTCTGATCGGTTCTGATCTGGCGACTGTGAATCAACAGGTCGAATAGGGCTACCAGCCGGGCTTTGGTGGGAGTCGACAGAGTGAACAGGGCTTTGGGCGCGGACGTTTTCGTTGACAGGAAGCTCACTAAGCACCTGACGATCGCCGTTGACCGGGGTCTCCTCTCGATTACTGGCAACAGGGTCCTCGTAAATTTGGACTTCTGCAGGCTGCGGCGAGACTGACTTGACAGGGCTTGCTCGGCGCGCGACGGGAGATTTGCGAGATGCCTCCAAGAACGGATCGCTCTGTTTGCGGCTGTGAGATGAAGCTGGCCTATCAAGCTTCTCTCGCGCCTCGTCAAACATAGACTTCATCGGGCTTCTGTAGTTCATTGGCGAGTTCTCTCGAAGCGAGCGGTTCAAGTTGGGTAGCACCATTGTGAAACCGTCTTCCTCTTCCGCGGTGTTCGGAATGCCACTGTCGACTGATGTAGTCTTATCTAGAGCTGGTCGCGTGGACATAAGAGCTGCTACTCGCTTGTCTTGTCCAGAGGTATCACGAACTAAAGGTAGGACCATAGTCAAGTCATCATCTCTCGAAGCATTGAAGTCATCTGCAGGTGCAGCATTGCTGCCTTTGCTAGTTGGTCGCGACTCTGTGAGGTGCCGCGATGATGGGGGCAGTGGGCTGCGTCTTACGAGGATGGGACTAGCCTCCCGACTTGGAGGTGCCGCGGTTTTGGCACGGTTTCTACTCGCACTGGTCGTCGGGGCAGGGGCTTTCGATGGTCCGGTACCTTTGGGAGAATTCCCAGACGGAGTGCCATTGGCAGGGGTCTCTGGTCTTAAAAGACGCCTAGAAGCATATGGATCCGCAGTCTGCGGCCTTTGGATTTCTGGCCTTCGAGGTCTGCGAACTGGTCCAGACATGAGGGAACTACCCTTCGAAGTGGAGGATTCAACAGATACATTCGACGCAGTCGATGTAACTCTGTTCTCGGGGCGCAGCTTAGAAGGTCCTTTGCTCTGAGCGCGAGATTCGACCTTTGGCTTGGACGGCGACATCGTTGCCATCGCTGAGTTGGGGCGTTCTGGCAGATTGCGGGCAGCGCTTTTAGCCCGCCTTTGCTCGGCCATCAACTCTTTCAGTGTTGACCTTCCTCCTGGTCGAGATGCACCAGACAACGAGCTCGTGCTCGTCGATCCTCCGTGCAATGACGCATTAGGATTGTTCGAGTCCTTTTCCAGCAATGCCCGCGACTTGGGGTCCAGCTTGTCTATGATTGCATTCGCCTTTTCAGACCACACCTTCGCGAATGTCCAGTACACAGCCCTGGTGCCTTCTTTGACTTTCGGATTCGCATCATCTAAGCCTTTCCTGATACATTTCTCGGCAAGATCAAGGCCGCCGGAGGATTCGAAGTGCGACTTGTAGCCTGCTTGTCGCTTGAGTACCGTCCTGATCCATTCTGTTGCAGCCGTCCTGGTTTGAGCGTTTTTATCCTGGAAGGCGTTCCAGATATGTTGCATCACGCGGGCATTATAGGTGCAGTGTTGGAAGACGGTATCGGCCGTTACCCGTCCATTCTCAGCTGCAATGTGCTTTGTCGCCGAGCTCATCTTGATGAAGGTTTGCAGGAAGATCTCCGTGTGGAAGTCCATGGCGGGTCCGAGTGTTTTCATGAGCTCTTGTACAAGTTGGCAGCCATTTGAGGCCATTGTAGTCCTGAGTGTGTTCGCAACCTTGAGTACGCCGTCCATCAAGCTCTTGATACCCGCCAAGAATGCATGATGGTATTCTGTAGGCGCGTTGCCCTTCACGAATCTTCTTAGTTTCAGAACAGCCTTGTCTCGCGGCATCCAATTGTGCTCAGTCTCTTTTCCTTCGAAGTGCGGTAGCATGTCTCTCATCGTGTCGCTGAGCTCGCGTTCCGAAAGCACATAGATCGGGTCCATCTGGACGGCTTCTTGAGGCGGTGGCTTGGCGGCCTCGCTGTTGATACTATCAGCAAAAGCCGCAGCGTGGTCGACAACAGGCAAGCTTCTGGTAGATGCGTGCATGTCGACATCGTTTGCTTGAGCGGCCGGGCGCGCGCTCGAACCGATTTGCGCGAGGATGTATTGCTCGATGCCGTGTCGCACGGAATAAGCTTTGAGCTGCTTCTTGAGATCTGCTTTCGCGCGATCGCTCGCGTTACCAAAGAGCCCCACCAGTGCGTTTTTCGCTGCATCGCGCACGTGCTCGTCCGCGGTCTCCAGACAGGCCACAATCGGTCCAACATAGCTCTTGAATGCCATGCCTTGTTCGTTGTGCATGCGGACGACCCATCCTATCGCGGTCTCCTTCTGCCTGTTGTGGGTTCCTCCTAGCGCCTCCTCTCTGATTATGCGCTCGACATCGCTGCCAAGGTATGGGTAGATGTCGGTCATGGCCTGGCTGGCGCATGCTCGCAACGGTTCCCTGAGGTCGCCGAGGCGCTCCTGGAGGACGGGGAGGATGCGCGGGACCAGTTGCTGGATGGTGTTTCCGCTGGCATCTTGGATGCTCAGTCGTTTCAGAAGGTGGCCGAGGGTAGAGAAGGCCGAGGCTGCGAGATGCGCGGAAGTCTGCTGGGTGATGGCGAGCTTGAGGCACTCGAAAATGGTCGGCTGCGCGCTCTCGGGCACGCGATAGTGCTTGATATCGGATTTGAGGCTGTTGAGGGCATTGATCTTGGAGTCGGAGTTGACGGCGGGTCGCTTGAGGTTGCTCAGCAAAGTGGCAGCTTGTTGATCCATGGCTGCCGGTGCCTGCGCGAGAGAAGCCAAAGGGGCTTCACGTTCACACGCGGTGGTGAGGTGTGTAGGGTACCGTGAGTGGTATTTTGTAGTTCGTGTTATTGTCGCATATGTGGCGTGGATGTGGTGTGTCGCAAGCAAGAACAGGTCAGACTGACTCGGATGGTTATGCGAACGAGAGTCCAAGCGTGGGCCGTTGCGTTTGTTTCGCTGCTGTGGAGCCCGAGTGTTGTTGTGATGATCTCGCGCTGCCCTGCTGCACGGAGCAACGCTACCCGACCCGCGACGCCGGGAATTATTTATTGATGATGATGATGATCTGTTTAATCTTTTCGCAACGGTGATACGTTTCTCATCTTCTCATTCTTCACTTCATTTTGATCTGTTCACCATGTCAAATATCGACCATGTAACGAATTGATCAAACCCCCTACAAACAACGCTTTTCCGCAAGTGGTAAACACTCAAACTTTGGTTGATTGAGAAAGTATACGTCGCCGCGAACAAATCGCGCATCCCTGGGATCTATAAAGCTTGCTCTGTGCTCTCGATCCAATCCATGGGAACGATCAGCAGTGCACAGATTCTCGTCTTACTCGAAGCTGCGTTTATCAATCAAACAAAGTCATCAAGGCGAAAGCTTTCATCTGCACTGTTGTGTTAACAAGCTATCATAACTGGTACACAGATCATCAATATAGCTCTTCATAATTAGAATTTATTGGGCTGAAACCATACTTACTAATGATTGTCTGGATATCGATATGGAGCGTGGATTTGAACATACATATTTGTGTCAATCAGATATATTTTAATATCTTACATATAACACTTCGATTGCCTTGTCGTCGATTGCAGTGTATTCATACCTCTCGGTCGCCTTTCGTGTACATGTATCCGAAGACATTCGTGCAGACTTCGTGTTGTTTCCCAGCCGATTGTCCTCTGTCACATATGCATTTACGCTGTGCTTGCTTCACGAACTCGATACTCTCTCTGAACATCATTCCAAAGACGAGTTCAGCGTTGATACATAAGGTAATGTGAATAATCATTTTTCGATAAATGTACACAACTATTTCCACCAGCTACGGTACATATACCATACAGAAATGCAAAACAACTTCATCATTCCTTGCCCCAAACCCTAACGCCCATATCTGCTTCGGTCTTTCGGTCCGCCGCAATGCCGACCGACTTCACAACCTCCATCAATCAATTCAGACCACTACTCTCTCAATACCAATTCAAAACCCCCTTTTCTCTTAGAAGCTTACAATATTTTCAATATGTCAATCAACTGGTGGACAGTAGGCAGCCTCTACGGCGCCGCCTCCGTAGCCTTCGGTGCCTTCGGCGCCCACGGCCTCAAGTCTCGCGGCATCTCAGACGCAAAGATCGCTAGCTGGGGCACAGCCGCTCACTACCAGGTAAGTAGTCAAAGATACCATACCAGCCGACAAAAAGCAAACCCGCCAAAATGGCAAAATTCCCACCATCGTTTGAGAAATTCACGCTGATGAACCTTACAGCTCATCCACTCCGTCGCCCTCGTCGCCGTCGAAACCGCTTTCCCCGGCAAGCAGAAGATCTGGGCCAAGTCGCTGCTTACCGCAGGCATGACCATGTTCAGCGGCTCGATCTACTTGCTCGTGCTGGATCCGCAGCGCTTCAAGGTCATGGGTCCGGTCACGCCTCTAGGTGGTGTTGCCCTTATTGGAGGGTGGGTAGCTTTAGCTGTAGCAAGCAGGGGCAGGATTGCCATGAAGTAAGGGGAGATTTGTGTTGACGTGAGGGACCTTGGAGGGGTAGACTGATAAAAGTTTGTCTGTCTATGTGTATATTACGTGTATATTTGAGATATAGGGGATGATAGATCACGGTGGCATTTCGAGTGATACTGGCTAGCTGGAGGTATTTATCGCTGTTATTACTGGAGGCGCTGTAGCCCGCCTGCAAATTGAGAAGACGTCTTGGACATTGTCATAATGCTGGCGAATGTTGGTAGGCGCAGGGTAAACAGCACCTGCGAGCTTCTACGTCTTACAAGTGCTTTCCGCGTAGTCATCAGGAGTCGCAATTGATGCCTTGTCCGAGACACCATCGGTACAATCACGCTGATGTGACCCGGCCTGCGCACTTACTGTGGCAATGATAGCCAGTCTAGAACCATGCACGAAGTGTTGGTCTCTTAGGTAAGATGGCGGTTGTACTTTCTCGCGAAATTCGTTCGAGATGAACGTCGCGACGACACTAGCTGATAGAAGCACATGTCCTCCAAGGCGCCAGGCGTGATATATTTCTGTCATTTGACCTTGCCAGCAATATCCTGCAAAGTACTGCTGGTTTGGCAACACACTTGGAAGGTACTGTGTTCCACGCTTCCAAGCGCTGGTGTTGTCTCCTAGGACCAGAACAACAGGCACGTTCAGATGTTCCGTAGTGCCCGCTTGTCATGCCAATCTCACTTTGCGTGCATAATCATTTCCTGGTAGAGATCATCTGGCACCTTTCTCGCGAGCTCCAGTGTAATCTCCACAGTCTTCTTTGCCTTCAAAGGTTTGAAATCCGGCTTGGGACTAGGGCTGTTGAGCAGCTGCTCTCTTGCAAGGACCAGCTGTGCAACAATGCAGAGCAGATTGAGGTGCGGTCCGTATGCGAAGAGGAAATCCCACAGTATCAGGACCTCCGGTAAGGGCGGCGTGCAAGCACACATAGTCAAGACACTCGGGAAAGCGTAGATCTCTGCTTTCATGCTCTTCGACAGCAAGTGGTTGGCCAGCTCTGGGTCGAGGAGTTCCAGTAATCTGTCCACGATCGCGAGGCCTTTGTGCACGCCGTCCATGCTGCCTCGAACGTATCCTGGCACTTCACTAGTAATGAAGCGATCGAATCCTGCGAATGCCTCGGCCTCGCTGCGGGCGACGTACAAGAAAGGAGCGGCCATAACGTTCATGCCTTGCACGTAGCCGACGCTTGCTACGGAGTTGGATGTCGAGTTGACGTCCCCAGCATCAGATCCTTCGGTCCCTGTGATGGAGCCTCTGCCATGTCGGGTGCTGACCGAGGCAGGAGAGTGAAAAATGCCATCGTCGCGACCATCTATGCTCCTAGGTATTCCGAGTGTCGGCGGTGACATCCAACCATTGACGCGGGACTCGTGGGCGTCTTGCAGTTTCCAGGCTATTGCATTGAGGACTCGAGAGAGTGTGTTTTCTGTCACACGACGACGGAAGAGTGGGTCTGTCGTCAATGTGCGGAATGTGTCGTTGCGGATCTTGTCGTAGGCAGGCGATGCGCCCTGGCGTACGAGATCGAGGTATGTGTCGGTGCTGAGAGGCGGAGCGTTGAGGAGGACAAGCCATGTGTATGCGCGGAGGTCAGACTGGAAATTACATTGGTCAATGATTGAATAGGAAGAAATGGTCTTGTTTGTTCAAGATCGACTTACTGTGCCGTCGTTGTTGGCTGGTACGCCATCTAGAAGCACAGTGCGACGGATCTCATCTAGACCGCCTTCAACGTCGCCATTCTGTGGACCTCGTTGTAGAAGGAGGTCAAGATGTGTCATGGTCAATAGCACTGGAGTGCCTCTTGTGGTAGAGGTGCTGTCGAGTATGCTAGATTATTGATCCGAGTGAGGTGTTGGCACGCGTCACGCGTCGCACTAACGTTGAAGTTGCCTGTGTCCAAGGGTCGCCGGTTGTCGTCGCGGGGTAAAGCGACTTCCTTGCGATGGAACAATCCTGGAGGATATCTCCAGGGCTGTCGAAACATCATGTCGTTTGTCGAATGACGGCAATCTCCACTTCCTCACTTCTTGCATTCTGGACAATGTACTATTCGGGTATCTGGTTCATATCGAAAAGACCACAAAGAAACCGGCCATGCTGATCCCAAGCGATAGTCTGTAAGGTTTCTCACGGTATATGAGAGTGCACGACATCGGCGCCAATCGAGATAGCCGATCACGTGCCCAACGTCCAGCAGGGCAGTCTCCACATAAGCAGGTTGCACTCACTGATACGCAGAAGAGTGAGTACTGGAGTCTGGCCTCATAAGTCGCATCGCGCCTTTAATTTTTTCCAACACTCTCGCCGCTTTCTTTTGTGGAAAGACAATAATCCATTGAACTTGCCTGAATTATCTGCCGTCGCCCTGGCCCGGCCCTA
>Ga0265797_10003624_pt1 | contig 24571 bp, 23 predicted proteins | sample P2T30metagenome_FD_192433 | JGI IMG/M metagenome (GOLD analysis project Ga0265797, IMG submission 192433) | Plant litter microbial communities from East Loma Ridge, Irvine, California - P2 T30 | ecosystem: Environmental > Terrestrial > Plant litter > Unclassified | place: USA: California... | reverse complement strand
AGTCGTGTTGATTGTTCTTTGTCCTCTAGACCGGATTGCATTTTCCTTCTCAGCTCTCAGCTGGCTGTGGATACTGTGACCAGAGTGTTGACCGTGCTTCGTTCGTATCACATTATGCCTTTCTTCTTGGTCCTCAGCTGGCCGTGGATCTTCAGGGTCGCACGAACGGTTAGCCAGTGATATTAGCATATGAAGAGCCAATAACACCATAGCAAACGCCCTGCAATTGTTGGAGAGAGCGATCCTGCCGATCACGCTAACATCCTAAAGTGGCTATCTCTCGACCGCGCCACTATACCCGGCTCCTACACTCCACCTATATATATGCAGCATTCTTTTTCGAGCACGCTTGTTGCTCAAGAATTGGTGCTGAGCCTCCTCGCACGTACAACATGGTCTCTTGGCAAGCCTCAGCCGCTGTGTCCCGTGCTCGCCATTTTCCGTTTCCGCACAACTCAGCCTCAGCCGCGTCCTGTACTTGTGTTGTATCCCTGCACACTTCAGCCTTACGACTAAGGACGAATGCGGCTACAGGTGGTAGTAGCTTCGACATGATTGGACATACTGTGCTACTTAGGACTTTCTGTGCGAGAGTGCTATCATTCATACAACACCTTTCCTAAGGTGTTCCCATCCCTTTTCCAGCTCCGCTTGGAGAGCCTGAATATTGGGCCGACGACCAAGGAAGGCCTGCAAAAACCCCATCTCGTCCTCCCTACTCCCTTTTTCTAGCACCATCCTTCGGTAGTGGAGGCCTTGTGTACGGTTCATTGGGTCTCCGCTGAAAGCAGCATGGAACATGTCGGAAGAATACAGCTGTGATCTATGTACGAAATAATATGTCAGCCGATGACCCGATCAAGATGGGAGGATGGGCAATATACGTACGTTAGATAAATACAGATGCCATCAGTGGTAAAGTGACTTGCATCCATTGCTTGGGCAGGTGGGGGATTGTTGGGAATATCGAATCCATAGACCGTGGTCATCGTTTCATGGTACAGCAGTGTCGTATCCACACTTGCGGCCTCGCCGCGCAACGCGATTCGATCGATAGACTCGTCGAAGAGACCCATGCTGAGTAAAGCAAGACACTGTAGCAAATTCCTCGTTTGTTTGCTCTTAACCAATTGCTCAATCAAGTTGCTAGGCAAGCTGTTGATCGGGTCAATCCCTTCAGCTATTACCTCATCCCAATCTAGCTGCTGAATTCTCCGATGCTCGGGATGTAAGCTTTTGTAATGCTTCGAGATGGTTTGAAGGATGTTTGAGAGCCAGCACCAGTTCTCGAGCATCTGACTGGGCGCTTCGTTGAAGTCGGAAGCAGTGGAAGCGCCATGGAAGCGAGCATAGCGAGTCTTTGCAACCAGATCATGAATTCCATGACCCAACTCATGGAACAAGAGTACCACATGCCCGTGAGGTAACAAGCATGGCTCATTCTGCGAAGGCTTGTCGAAGTTGCATACCAATCCTGTAGACGGGAAAGAGCGCGTCCCGTCTTCACGGATGAATCCCTGGCGTATGTTAGTAGTTGCGGTATACCTGCTCGATGCCACGATGTGTACATACTGGGTGAATGGGAAGATCGGCAAATCCAGGTATTTGGCCTGGGCGGGGATAAAGATCCATGTACAGATACCCAAGAAAGTCAGCATCTTCTTGATCGCGGCCAGCGTGGTCCCAAACGGCAAACAGGAGGACATCTTCGTGCCAAACCGTTGCGCGTTCTTCACTGTCAGTTTGCGGGCAAGGATGTGCAATCCCGTCAGTGTTGACGAAACGAAGTCCAAAGAGATGCCCAAAGATACCAAGCATGCAAATAACTGTGTGCTCTAGAGGAAAGTACTCTTTCACAGTATCCGAGTTAAAGGCGAATGCGCTCTCCATCATCCGCTTAGTGTAGTAAAAGCGGTCCCACACATAGAAATTACCATCGTCTGGTTGCCCGATCGTCTCTAGGTCCTCCTTCTTCATCTGCCGCCATTGTTCAACTATGGAATCTTTTGCCGGCCCAATGGTTGTTAACAAATCTTTCAAGAATGTGACAACACATTTTGGGTCTTTTTCCATTCTGGTTGCCATTAACCACTCGGTGTAAGTGGTGTGTCCAAGAATCCGAGCCTTCTCATATCGGAGCATGATCGCTCTCTCGAATAGAGCTACATTGGGCTGATGGTGGCTTGCATACTCGCGGTAAATCGTCTCTCGCGCCTTGTGGCTCCTCACATAGCTGAGTAGATCGAGTAGTTGCATCCTACCTCCCAACTTGAGTCCCACGCTGCCATCATTGCTATCATCCTCGTCTCTTGGTGCATGTCGGAAACGCTGCGGCACACCTTCAAGCTCCCTCTCTGCAACCCGGATGTCGAAGTGTTCTGGCAGCTGCAAATTATGCAGATACTCTGTTTCGACTTCGTTCAGCTCCGCATCGATTTCGTGGAGCCTTCTTCGGTGCTCCGGTGTTGCTGCCAAACCCTGCCGACTGAAATCTGATAGAAGTCGGTCTATTAAGCGACGAGATTCCGGATCCATGCCCTCTGCTCTGCTGCTTACAACGAAGATCAGGTCGTACAAGTCCTGGCGGGTTGATGTTCTTGCATCAAACTCGGCGAACTGGCACTTTGCAGTGCGAGCTGCTTGTCGTACTCCTTCGAAAGGAGAGACACTGGCAAGGAACTCTGTCAATTGCCGTTCGCAGAGTAGTCTGTTCTCCTCATGTATGATTGGGAGAATTGTATTATCGAACGTCGCTGCTGCCGGGTCAACAGTCTGTACGATCATGCTATACAGTCTCTCATTTGCTTCGATCAATTCATGTGTAGTAGACAAGATGGTTGTTGCTGTTGCGTCAAAGCAGGGTGGAGGGACGGGTGGCACGAGAGCCTCATGCACGGAGGCATTCTCTTCTGGTCCTGTGAAAGCCCTGGCAGACATTGGTGAGTACAATTGGTATTTGTTTCGCTTTGTCAAATTGATCAAACCAGCAAAGGCGCAGAAATCAAGACTTCGTGAAATGTGAAACCTGTACATTTAACGATAACGCCATACGCGCTACTGCTAGCCGAGTTCAACAAGCTCCGAACTATGCATGCTAATCTGTAAATATCCACTTCTTGTCATGCTTAACCTGAAAGTGGACGGTCATGTTAGCTTCCTTCCTGGGCCAGTTGATGCTTAATATTATAAAGGATGATCGGTGCAGATCGGTCGTCAATGGCACTTATCCACAGGGAAAACCGAGCTTTTGCTCCAGTCCTCTCTGATCAAAGCAACCACTGCACCCAGCATGTATGCTATCAAAGTGTTCAATGCTGTCAATGGATGGCTCTTGGCACCCATGCTCGAATCCCGAAGATCAAATAGCGCATGACCAATGTGCTCCGCGTCGACTCGTGATATGGTGCAAAGGCTGTCCAATAGATCAGCAGCAATTAGTCTCGAGGACTGACAATGATTCAGAGGATGAGGGAATATCTGAGACGAACCATCTCACACAGATAGAGTGAGGTATCATCGATGTTGGCTTCCACTCACAATCTCGAAATGCCAGCGCAAGCGCCACCGCACCCGGAATAGAATCACTCAAACAAGTCGCATTGCTCTAGTTCCAGACAAATTCGCTCCACGCTCTCTACAAGGACTGTTAGCCTTTTGGTCTCTGGCAACAACCACTACCCCCGACATCACAACATGGACGCTCCCGCCCCATTCATCGTCCGTGGCGAATCCATCTAGCACGACACTCTTTTCGTCGACGTCGGCGGTGCCCTCAAGCGCCATACACGCGCCTCGCCGAGCGAGATCAAGACGCTTCTCGATGGCAAAGCACCAAAAGATCAAGTCGCGCATTGGTACGAGGTGCAGCTGATACACTACGGACTTCAGCGCTCGAAAGACAAGAACACCGCGAAAGTCCGGCTGCAGCAGGCATTGAGCCAGAGGAAACTCGCGGTGCCTGCGCGCATTGTCGAGATGGAAGTACAAATGAAGAAGGAGTATGCTGCAAGCATCAAGAAAGCCAGAAGCGCCGCCGGTAGTGTCGCCACAGGAGGTGCTGAAGATAGTGCGGTGGCTACGGGGAGGAAGCGCAAGCAGAGCGAGGCGGATCCCGAGCCGGGTACCGCAACTAGCAAGAAGACCAAGATCACGATGAAAGTTGGCGACGTCGAGGTGTCGATTGACCACGACTCGGCTGGGACGACAAGCACAGGAACGAGTACTAAAATGGCCAAAGGCAAGACCGTCTCGAGCGGCTCCACCATGGCCTCACCACTTGCCAAGGGCAAAGCTGCTAACACACCGGCATCCACTCGCAAAGCACCGACGACGCCGCAATCCAGAAGGGCATTACAACAAAATCTACGATCTCCGTCAGTACCAGCTTTTACCCCTTCAGGAACGCCGATTCGGCCAGTCAGTTCAGCTTCCAGGGTCTCAACTCCAGAACAGACAAGGGTCAAGGCAGAACCCAAGGTGAGAAAGGAACCGACCGCTGGGCACTCAAGTCCGTCCAAGACACCGCCCAAGATCAAGGCTGAAGTCAAACCCGAGACTTCACCCATCTCACGCTCGAGCAGCCGCATTATCACCGGTGTCTACAACGTTACATCCCCACAACTCTCCGAGCAATATGCCAACGAAGCCAACAACCTCCGCGTCTTCCTGTGCGTCGACAATGTGTCCAACAAGATCTGGGGCGGTTTCGAGCTCGTACCAAAGTCCGGAGTACTGTGCATTGACATCGAACACGCAGACATTGATGCCCTGATGTCTTTCGGCTGGAGGGCTCGAGACTCGCACCGTGGAGGTCTCTCGTTCGGAAGAGGCTGCTTCGGGGACATTCAGTTCTTCAAGAACAGGCGTTTCACGGCGACTGTGTACAACATGTTTCCGGAGCCGGTCGAGCTCCGCGGTGAGAGGAGGCCGGGACCGCTGTGGTGTGGGAAGAGTGCCTGGCAGTTCGAGCGCGAGTGGGAAGGATTTGTTAAGGAGGCGTACGGGCGTTGAACTGGGAGGCCATGATCATTCTCGTAGTCGGCGTTAAAACTGGTTGCGGACTTGGTGACCCGGGCTGCGGTGAGGTTGAGGATCTCCGCGGCATAGATCACAGGGGCGGCCAATCGCATTACTACGCAGAGGAAAGTGTCATTCTGAGCCATAGGAGGAGTAAGGGCTGTGGTAATTTTGTGTGCAGGAATCAATGAATAGAGTGTCTGATTATTGTGAGTGTAAATGTTATGGTAATGGTTTGCAATCTTACCCAGAACAGTCGAAGTCGTGAGTCAAATGATGATCTCGAAAAGCAAGGTATACTCTAAAGTCTGACTGATCTGCGAGGAGTCGTGAATCAGTGATGAGGCCCTTTACGGTTCGCACGATTGGAAGGATGAGCGAATACGACATATGTTACGCCACCTCTGGACATGCATGTGACCCCGCGCACTCCACCCACTCCGCTCAACTCCGCCAAAGACACCTCCAATGCCTTGGCGCGATCTGCCTTTATATATACGGCCACCTTTCGGTCACCGAGAGGTTGATCTCATCTCACCATCAGATACAATTCAACAACGATTGATATACTCGACCACATTGATCAACCATGAGGGCCTCTATCCTTCTTGGCTTCCTTGCGAGCCTGGCCATTTCAAAGGCTAGCACTCTAACCGGGTCGCATCAGGTTAAGATCCCAGCTACCATCAATGGCAAGGTCACTACCTCTCACTGGAGAACTCGTAACCACCCCAAAGTGGACCTGGTAGGCGATGATACTTTCTCAATCACCACGCCCCCAGCAACAGATCTGTGGCGACCCGATCCAAAGCCCACAAGCGACAACTTCACCGCACCCTTCGTCTACCGCTCCATCAAAGCTTCCGAATTCAACAACATCTCCGTCACTATCTCCGCAGACTGGGCGACAAGATACGACCAAGGCGGCATCGCCATCATCTTCCCGCAACGCAAACCGCTCAAATGGGTCAAGACCGGCATCGAGGTCGAGAATGGTGCGCCTCAGTTCGGCACCGTGGGCACATATGCATTCTCCGACTGGAGCTTGAGCCCTGTCACTCCGCAAAACGCTACGACAGCCAGATTCCTCGTGGAGAGAGATGGATCGGAAATCTGGGTTTACGCGCTCGACCTTCAAAATCCGGATTCTGAAAGATATCCGTTGCGCGAGGTGACTTGGGCATTTCTTGAAGACCGAGCTGACGATGAATTGGAACTTTGGGTTGGTGTGTATGCGGCAAAGCCGACATACTCGCCAGCAGGCCAAATGCAGGACCTCAAAGTCCTTTTCAAGGACCTAGTAATTAGCTAGGTTGGAGAGATCGAAGACTCGTGGGCAGCATTATCCTCAGCTACCACTATTTGCTCATTACCGTGAAACCATTCCTTCATCCGTGTTCATCCTCAGTTAAGCCAGGACAATCCTCCATACCTTCGTCCTCGTAGCGATATTTGCACCAGAAGCAGTACCAATACTTCTCACGCAGGTGTTTGATGACCTTGTCGAGTCTTTCGGTAATGGGTGATCCTTCGTACCCTTCCAGCTCCGCATCTTCTTCGTCGAGATCTTGCACTTCGCTTGAGAGTGCCAGTCTGTCGTCTGCATCTTCTTCCGTGTACTCTTCGTTCCTGGACAATGACTGTGTGAGGTCATAGCGTGCGCGACGCTCCCGCTCCTTTACCAGGCGATCGCGAACGAGTGGGCGGTAGAGGACGTTCATCGAATTCAGTGGGCGTTTAGTGGAATCGTCTTTGCCGGCTTCATGAGATTTCTTGGCCTCATCGTCCTTTTTGTCGCCATCTTCTTCGAACGTCTCCAGGATCTTCATCGCGCCATACCACATTCCCTCCAATCTTTTCTCCTCCCTCTCCCTCACGTTCCTCTCCCGGAAATCTTCCACTGTCAGCTTAGCCTTCTTCACTCCGCTCTCAGCCGCTTCAGCAGCCTCTCTGATCTTCCTTTTCTTCTCTGAGTCTGCACCGATACCTCCCTTGTCATCCTTCATCCCCAGCTCGATCGGCCTGGTACGACCTTCGTTGCCTGCAGCGCCGAGTCCGCCACCAGCTTTGAATCCCATCTTAGCCATCATCTTGGCACCTTTGTTCGAAGAGTCAAGCTCGGTGGCGAGAGCTTTCTCACGGGCGGCCGCAGCAGCAGCTTCTTTTTCGGCTTTCGAAGGAATGCGGCCGCGTTCTGCTGCTTCCTTTTTCAGACGCGCTGTCTTTTGCAGTGAAGTTTCTTTCTTTTTGGTTGATGGTTCTTCGAAAGTCATGTTGAGGTAATCATCCTCTTCGTCTTCTGAGTGAGATCCCATGTTGGGCAATACTCAAGGCGATTGGCTGTTTGTCTGACTCGTATATTGTAAATGGCGCTATGCCACAGCTCACGGAGACAATATTGTCACTCCAGCCACGGTTAAGTGTGGCTGCGTCTAAAGCACAGCAAAGTGGCGAGCGCAATTGCAGTCGGCTCCTCTTGACCGCTTGTTCAACGAGCTGTCGTCCAAGGCAAAGCCGCAAGAAACACTTGGTCAACGACACAGCAAATCCCACGGTCCCACACGAGACGCAGGTCCCGCCAGGGTGCGCAAGCGTGGGATTGGACACTTTTCAGCAGAGCTTGGGCGGAAGATTACCCTGTCTCACTCAGAGCCCCAAGAGCGCCGAGGATGCAAGAATGGCGACTAAATGGATTTATCACGCTTGTGTAAGCGTGACAGAAGCGTTCGTGACAACGGAAAGCGTGCGCCGTTGCTATGGCGGATTAGTACAGAATAATTAATGCTCGAGGCGCTTCTCGGCAGCCGCCAGCACTTCGGGAGACGACGTGCGGTCAGCAAGCAGTCAGCAAGCAGCAAATAATCGCGGCTAAGATTCGCAATTAATCCTCATTAATACCCTGATTAGGCTTAGTCTGGCGAATGGAGGGGTCGTGGTTTGGTGATCGATCGACGGCTTTTGCTGCAAGCTTCGCTGCTAGGTATGCTCAAGAGAGCCACTCGCTATATATTTATATATACCCACCGCCTTCACTTTCCACTACCTTTCCTCTAACAGTCACTCTCAAACTTAGTTATACCACACCACCCTCCTCATCACATTCAATCAACCATCACAATGGCCCCCAAGATCGCCATCATCTTCGTAGGTCAAGGCAAACCCAACCCCGCCATTGATCGACAAATACAGTTGTATCTTCGTCGAGCCATTGAGCAACGAAACAACTCAAACACGACTCAACACTAACACCACCTCTAGTACTCCACCTGGGGTCACGTCCAGACCCTCGCCGAGGCTGAGGCTAAGGGCATCCGTGAGGCCGGTGGTTCCGTCGACCTCTACCGCGTCCCTGAGACCCTCTCCGATGAGGTTCTCACCAAGATGCACGCTCCTCCCAAGGACACCTCCATCCCCGAGATCACCGACCCCTCCGTCCTCGAGCAGTACGATGCCTTCCTGATGGGCATCCCCACCCGCTACGGCAACTTCCCCGCCCAGTGGAGGACCTTCTGGGACAGGACCGGCGGCCAATGGCAGACCGGTGGCTTCTGGGGCAAGTACGCTGGCTTGTTCATCTCCACCGGCACCCAGGGCGGTGGACAGGAGAGCACTGCTCTCGCTGCCATGAGCACTCTCTCCCACCACGGCATCATCTACGTTCCTCTTGGCTACAAGACCACTTTCCACCTCCTCGGCGACAACAGCGAGGTCCGCGGTGGTAGCGCTTGGGGCGCTGGTACCTTCTCCGTAAGTTTTCTGCTTACTATATACGATCCCATGATCCACTCTAACAATTCTCGCAGGGTGGTGACGGCTCTCGCCAGCCTTCCCAGAAGGAGTTGGAGCTCGCTACCGCTCAGGGCAAGGCCTTCTACGAGGCCGTCGCCAAGGTCAACTTCCAGTGACTGCAAGGTCGGGAAGACAAGCAAGACCCCAACACCGCTGAGCCTACCACTGCCGCCACTGCGGGCAACGGAAGCGCAGCAAAGGAGACTCCTACCTCTGCGCCTGCCACCACACAGCAGCAGACATCCACTCAGCCACAGCCCAGAGATGAGAACAAGAGCGAAGGTCCATGTGGCCTGCCGTTCAAGTGCTCAGTTTCATAATTTAGACCTATACCTTTTTATTAGAAACTTTTATGACAATTTTGACGACTCATGGTTATTCACGTTGACAAATTTCTGTGAGACGTCTTCCGCAAGTGTGTTCATTCATTGGTTGTTTCGTATGTAATACACGCTATTGTACATCTGTGGACTCGCTCCCTGGAGACCTTTTGCTCTGGGGATACAGCCCAATCTCACGGTCTATTCTTGACTTCGTACCCTTCACTGCTGCCACCGTAACGAGGCCCAACCAGTAGTTATGAGCTACTAGTCTCTCAGTGATAGAGCGAGCAGTGCACAATTTGAAGTCATACTACGAGTCCACATGTTGTCCGAGACACTTTTCTGATGTGAACCCCTTCCTCTTTAGGTGCCAGTCGATTCTTGGGCACTCTCTGCTTATCCGTGTCTGAGACGCTTTTCTGATGTGGACCTTGTTTTCTTATAGGTGCCATTCGATTGTTGGGCACTCTCTGCTTACTCGTGTGATCATTTTCCGGCGTCCATCGCTTCGCTAGGCTTGGGTGATAGGCTAGCAGTACGGCTGCGGCTGCGGCTCTCTTTGTTACCTGTGCTGAGCCTACGCTTATCACGTCGGTCGGAGCACGATACGAGCTCCTTGTCATCACGCTTGTCGCGACGCCTCGGTGGTGTGCGTGCGCGTGAGCGCGAGCGTGATCTGGATCTTGACACTGAAGCATCGCGGCGCCTACGAGGCGGCGAGCGTGAGACTGACGGCGAAGCTCTGCGGTTGCGTTTCTTGGGAGGAGGGGATCGGCTGTCGTTCGAAGGCGATCTACGGCGGCGGGTGTGGTGGGATTGGTGGTGACGTCTGGGTGATCGTGAGCGACGCTTGTAAGCAGGAGAACGCGAACGGGATCTGCGGCTTTCGTCACCACGGTTGCCTTTGTTCCTCGTGTCATCCTTGCGGTCGGAAGCCTCTCGCGAGACAGATCTGTCGTCGCTGCGCCTGCGTGGCTTGCGAGGCGGCGATGTGGGAGAGCGTGTGCTGGAGGAATTGCGGCGGCGTCTGGGAGGTGGAGGAGAGGAGGAACGGCTTCGGGAGCGGTTGTATGAGGGCGAGCGACGGCGGCGTCTGGGTGGATCTTCTCGGTATGGGCGGCCTGGGACGTAGCTGTCAACTCCGCGCGATGGAGCAGGGCCTCTGTATCTGTCGTCGCGAGTCCTCGGAGGAGGTGAGCGCGAATCGCGGTAGCCTCCTCGTCTGTCGTCGAAACGTCCGCCTCCTCTTCTGTCACGGCCTCCACGGTCGTCTCTGCCTCCGCGGTCGCCTCGGTCGTCTCTGTCACCTCTTCCGCCTCTGTCGGCGCGACGCTCACCGCGCTCACGCTCACGTATACCTTCAAGGTCTCTGTCGCGCTCGCGCTCGGCATCTCGACGAGCCATGATTTCCTGGCGGACCCTCTCGTCCTCGAGCTGAATGTTGTCAGTCAATAGATTCTTCCAAATGTGCACCTTGAGGTATACTGACTCTCTCTTGTTCCAGCTCGGCCTTCTTAGCTTCCAGCAGTTCTTGAGGAACACCCTGCGCTCCATTCTGTGCAGACAGCAACAACTTCCACAGCTTCTGAGCGAACGGTGCGGCGTCTTTGCCCAAGAAGCCTTCGATTAGGATTTGCAGCTCCTTGATTTTGGGCTGTCAAGCTGTCAGTGAGTGTCCAGTCGTTCGTACAACTCGAGTGACCTACAAATTGCGACTCTTCCAGCACGTTCGAGATGAGCTCCGTCACGATGTCGTCGTCGCTGTTGAGGATGCGCGCAATCTCATCTATGACCCATTTCTTGATCACAGGCACGTTGACCTTCTCCATGTCCACCTTGCGGTCGAACTCGGGCGGGAACTTGGTCGTGCGTAGCTTCTTTTTGTCGACATTGGTAACGAGTGCGGCCGACATTTTGCTGGCCTGCGTGTGGTTGTTAGCACAGTTTGAAGGGAAGTAAAGCAAGACAAGTGAGCGAGAGGCAAGGCAGTGGTGAGTGCAGTGACAAGTCAAGCCATTGGCGATTCACTCGTCGGCTTGAAGCAAGTGTCGGCTCGAAGCAACAAGGCAAGTTCGCGCGCGCGTTAATCGTTGGGCAGCTCTAGATAAGCGGGAGCGGACCGCGCTGATAAGGGCCCTAACCCTGGCGTGACGTTAGATCGACACATGGAGGTTTGGGGTTGCGTGCATAGGATCAAGGGCAACATGTCTACATAGATATATCTATCTCACACAAACTTAAGCGATTAGCAATCCAATCTCCTGATATACATTGTGTCCCGACCTTATTCAAGCAAATCCCAGCAACCATGCGCGTAGCAGAACTCCTCTCTGACCTAACCACCCTCCGTCCGGAGGTTTGTGTACGCCACTATTCCACAATCTCCCAAAAGCCATACCACAAAAACAAACTGACACCTTCCCAGGACCAAAAAGCCGCACTAGCACTGGTAAACACTCGACCAGAAGGCACAACACCGACATCTTCATCCACAGACTCCGACGACCATGATCTTAAACGCGCCAAAGACCTCCTGGAGCTACACGCAGATGTCAAGTTGGCACACGCCGACGGCACTGATCCGGAGCTGATTGAAGCACGACGGGCTGTGGAGAAAGTGCTGCGCGAGCTCTGAGGTTATGCATGAAAATCTCCATTGATGAGTTGGTACTTTTAATGAATGGCTGATGCTCTTCCGCGGTCAGAGCTGCGCAACTGTCTTGCTATGAGGATGTGGTAAAATGATGTTTCATGAGTTGTCCTAGGCTGGGGCCGCCATGTCTGAACAGACGTTTCATTCCTAATTACGGCACGCAGGGAAACAAACTACAATTGAAGTTGCACGCAAGGAATTCTAAAGAATCGTGATCATTTTAGAACGAGCAAAGAGAGGCTCAGGTATCATAATGTCAGCACGCTTCCACCACGCCTGCAAGTCGCGGGGGGCATCAGAAAAATTTTCCAGTCTCAACGACATCACTTCTTGATGGTAGACTGGGTCTCGAGGACACGCTTCTGCTCCTCCTCTGCCTTCATCTCACGGACCTTTGCGAGAACAACCTGTAGAAAGGATTAGTAAGGTTTAAATCTGTGGTTGTATGGATGTTAAAGAAACTCACCTCGCGGAAGATCGCTCCTTTGTTCAATTTGCCCCACGTCTTCTCCTTCTTCGGGTCTGATTCTGAAGGCTGCAGGCCACTTGAGTGTGCGTCAACAGCCTCGCCAGCTGCCTGTTTCGAATCGGCTGGAATGTCGGCTTCCTGTGGAACATCCTCCTCCTCGTCTTCTTGCATCTTCAAGCTTTCGATGCGGTTGGCCAATTTGACGAGCTCGATGCCACGCTTCAGGCGGGCCTTCGAGATGTAGGCCTTGATCTCAGGCAGCAAGTCGTGGTCGGTAGCGCCCTGGCCAGCAATCCACGGATCCTTCAATGCTTGGCTGGAGGTTGCGCGTTTGGCTGGGTCGGGCTGGAGAAGAGTGAGAATGAAAGACTTGGCTTCTTGCGAGACATCCTTCCAGTATCGGTCGTGGAAGATGACGCGGCCGTGCTTAGTCTCCTCGATGAGATCGGGCAAGGATTCGGAGCGGAAAGGAGAGTAACCACAGAGGAGGGTGTATGTGATGACACCGAGAGACCAGATGTCGACGGGCTTGCTATGTCCGCGCTTGAGCATGACTTCGGGTGCTGCGTAGCCGAATGATCCGGCCATGGTTTTGAGTACGCCATCGGGGCTGTCCAAGTGCTTTGCGATACCGAAATCGGCAAGCACAAGTTCGGAATCAGGTTCGCGGGTGACGTACAGGAGGTTCTCAGGCTTCAAATCGCGGTGCACCACCTGATTTTGGTGCAGGTAGTCCACAGCCTCGAGCACCTGCCTCATGGTCTGGGACGCATCCTTCTCTGTGAACTTGCCCTTCTCGCAGATTCGGTCGAACAGCTCGCCGCCAGTCGCAAGTTGGGTGATGATGTAGTATTTGTCCCTCGACTCGAACCAGTCTTCGAAGCGCACGATGTGTGGGTGTCTCATCCTCTGCAGCATCTCCAGCTCATCGTATACCATCTGGTCATTGCCTTTAACGTTCTTCTTCAGGATGATCTTGACTGCGACTTTGCCCTTGGGTCCGTCGGCCTCCTTGACAATGCCATAGGTACCTGCGCCGAGAGTTCTGCCCATGCGGTATTTGCTCCTGGCATGTAGTGTGAGCGGTGGTTTCGACGTGAGACGAATTGGAGGTTGGCTTACTTGCGATCGTAGCTTTCGGGCTGACCATGCAGCTTGTTAAGCATGTTTGTGACTGTATTCCAAGACTTGGTCAGCATTGGCTCATTGTATAAGACCGGCTTGCAATTTGCAAGAGATACGATGCTTCTTTGTCAAGACACTTCCCAGCTGTCTGGCCGCTTGCCTGTACAATGACCAGACGCTCTTCCCATAGGTGCAGGCAGAACTTCTCTTGACAGCTTGACAGGTGGAATCCTAGAGGAGCAACTTACACGACATGGTTGTTCCGTAAGGCTGTAGCCCTGTAGATCGATTTCTTTCTGTAGTACTTCTCGAGAAGGGATGGGTCCTGGTGAGGAATGGCTGAGCTGTTGTATGTAATGTGGCTGCTGGCTAAGGTGGTTTATAGAAGAGAAGGTAGGGCCCTGCAGTGGTATTTTCTAGGAGTCGTAGGAGGATTGTAGGGCAGGAGCTATGGTCAGTCAGAAGACAAAGAGAAGCGACATGGGCTCGCTGGGCTGTGTTTCAACTCAGCCTTAGTCGTTTCTGGTGGGGATGCGGCGCAGCGAGCAGCGAAGCAGGCGGGGCTGAGAGCTAGGACGATGTATACGCTCCATACGCAAGCCCAGGGACGAATCACTGCGTCGCCCAAGCAAACTGCTGCCTCGTAGCTGAGCGTTTCTTTATAGCCTTCACATCTGGCGCGATCATGCCTGAATACAGCAGCAAGCAGTGCCTCATCTCACCTCACTGCAGCTTCTGCAGCCAACACGTGACCCCTGGAAGACATTCATTCACTCCATGAGTCCATGCTGCGGGCACACACGTGAAGACGACCGTTGCTCCTTCCCAAGCCTTCCCCACCACCAGCGCCGGCTCGTTCCGTCACGTCGTGCAGTCCAGGTCGTCGTCGTCGCATATTAACTCGGCTTGCCGTTCTCGACATTGTCCGCGCGCCGCAAACACCACCACTTCCGCCTTACCCACCACCATCTTTCGCGCGTGCGCAAACTCGCCCGACTATTGACGGCCAGACCATCGCGTCCATCTGTTCGTCAACCGTCAACAAACTCGCCGCTTGATTTTTCTACCTGCGCGACTTCTTCGACTTCTCCACAACCTTCACCATGGCGACCATGGACGGCAAGACGCTGTTCAGCACCGGCAAGCAGATCCAGAAGGCGATAGAGAGTGGCGACTCGGGCGAATCCCTCCTCAACATCCTCCAGCCTCTCACCAAATGGACCGCGACCGAGGACCTCTTGCGCCAATCCAAAATTGGTGTGATCGTCTCCAAGCTACGACAGCAAAAGGACCCCAAGGTTGTCGAGCAAGCATCAAAACTGGTCAACAAGTGGAAGCAGGATGTGAACGCGAGCAAGAAGAAGGCAGCTGGTAGCGCCAGCCCTGCGCCGAGCGCAGGTGCAGCGAAGTCGAGCGCGGCGACAAATGGAAAGAGCAGTGGTACTAGCAGCCCGGCACCTCCTGCGGCTGCAGTGAAGAAAGAGCCCAAGAAGAGCACGGCCGATCCGGCGAAGAGGAACAGCGTGGTGGACGGGGTCAGCACAGCGGTCACGGGTAATCAGACCAGAGACGCATGTGTGAAGCTCATGTACGATGGACTGGCGTTCATGTCAGAAGAGGGTGAGTTATTTTCTGGATACTACAGTGAACAAACAACGCTAACTCCCTACAGCTCCGGACGACGTTATGAAGGCCGCCCGCAGCGTCGAATTGGCAGCATTCAACGCCTTCCAGCCCGAGACTTCCACCACCTACAAGCAGAAGATGCGATCACTTTTCCAGAACCTTAAAATCAAGAACAACGACCAACTTCGTGCTGATGTCTACTCCGGAACAATCAGCCCTGACAAGTTTGGTAAGCAAGCCAGCGACAATGCTCTATGACAGCAAGTTATTGTACTAACGATGGGCACAGTGAATATGTCAGGAGAAGAGCTCAAGTCTTCCGAGAAGCGTGCTGCCGATGCCGCCCTAGAGAAGGAGAACATGCGTGTTGCCATGACTGCTACAGAGCAGAAGGCTATCTCGACAACGTACGTTGACTTTCAGAATCCCCTGCACCTTCTCACACAGTGTCCTCCGAACGAAAGAGACCTCATACCGCACCCTCGGCTGCAAAGCGAGTGGGTGCGGTATGGGGTCTTTCTTGCGTTTGACCAATTTTACCAGTGTCTCTCTCGCCAGAACTTCGCTAACATTTCTTCCTCTCAGGATGCAATGTGGCAGATGTAAGGTCTTCAAGGTAGCATACACACAGGCCCAGACCCGTGCTGCCGATGAGCCGATGACAACCTTCTGCGAGTGCATGAACTGCGGCAACCGTTGGAAGTTCTCCTAGAGGCTGTAACAAGTCCCTGATTTACGGAGTTATGGAAGGGTTGCGAAATGGGCGGTCATACGGAGCAAGAGCGTTTATGGAGTTTTGAAATGGGGGTGAAACACCAGCATGGCGCGAAAGGCTGAGGTCCTGTATTCGAACGGGTAAGGCTGTTTGAGGCGAGCAGCTTCAGTTAGTCTAGCATTTGGCGATGGCGTGCGCGAGATATCATGCTGTCTTTCTGATACTACCCAATAATTCTATGTGGAGAGACAGGTATTCGCACACATGGCGTTTTCTAGACACATTCACTCGGGGCTTCGCTTTAGATACCATTGCATAAAAATCATGGGTATGCTCACATGTTATATTGCCATTTGTGACACCTACCGGATCACGGCACTACCGGTCCCAAACCCAACCCACGCTACTCCACGCGCCATGCGAACCCAACCTATATAACGCACGACACACAACAGCCTCGGCACGTTAACGTAGGAAACTCGACAAAACGCCTGGCCCAAGAGTAGTCTGCGCAAGGCTTACCATATGGGGCCATTATGCAACGCCTAGTCTAGACGAAAAGCCAACAGAACACCACGTAAAGAAGGCGGAGCAAACCCCTGTGGCTCCTCAGTGCCTCTGCGCTTCCCGCGGAACGATCCCCCTCCTTGTCGTTCAAAGCCAAGGTCCCTGTTCAGGAACGGCTTTCTTGTGCCTGGCCATTTCTGCAGATTTCCTTGAGCCTCAGCTGTGCAGCCGGCTCAGAAACACGCCGTCAAACCGTTTCGTTTCTGAATTCCACTATTTTGCGCAGAGCGATCCCTCTTCTGATCAAGCCTACCTCGGAGGTAGGAATTCCCCCTGGATTTCGTCATAAGTTCTTCATCACATATAATTCCGAGGACAACCCCTCCACGTTAATAGCACACGACCACCACCGCACCTAGTACCAAGCATTCACTGAAGATAAAATCATCGAGTCTGAAGGCTCAAAAAGTACTTTTGCTCCACGTCATCTCTCACATACATCTACAAACAACCCCACCAAACAAAACCATCATGGCCGCCCCAGCAACACTCACGACAGCCGACATGTCCGGCGTTTACACCCTCAACCACAAGCTCTCCGACTCCACGGACGCCGTGCTGAAGCTGCAAGGTGTGGGTTGGCTCGTCAGGCAAGCGGCGGCGCACAGCACCGTCACTGCCACCATCAGGCAGTACACCAAAGACGGCATAATACACCTAGACGTCAACCAAGTCAGCACGGGCAACATCACGAGCTCCGAGGAGCGCATTCTGAACTGGGAGTGGAAGGAGAAGGACGACAAGATTTGGGGCAAGGTTCGCGGAAAGGCGAGGTGAGTTTTCGATTTATTTTTTTGACCAATGTGCTTGCTGTTGGAGCACACCGGTGGCGAATGTCTGGGGCGACCTCGTTCATGATGTCCATTACTGACAACGGGTTTCCAGGATTATCAAGCTTGCGGATCTTGACGCAGATGAGTTCCTCAAATCGGGCTGGACCCAGGACTGTGTCGACGGCGTGGTAATCGAGATGTATGTGGAAAGCATCTCTGACACATGGACCGCACAGCAGATTTGGGGCTTCAGTGAAATCAACGGCGAGAGGAGACAAGTCAGGAGAGTTCTGACAAAGAAGGGCGACAAGGAGCTTAAGGTCAGCCTTATCTACGATTACGTGTCGAAGTAGGCGTGTATTTAGAAATATACATAAACGTGGATATGATTATAAAAGGGTATATGACATCGCATCGGAATAGTCAAAGCTTTGCGTATTGATTGATCTCTTTCTGAGATCCCTGCAGAACATGTCAGTTCGATTCTTCTCTGGGAATGGATCAATGTGCGAAGATCTCAAGTTTTGAGTCAGAGAGAAGATTAGGGGTCCGCATCAACCCGCGCAAGGCGGATGCCTGGGTGAATGCCAATCTAGCCAAACCCGAAGCATCCTCCCGCCGGGCTCTAGGACTAAGGATGACAAAAAGGATTCTCATCATTGCAATGGAGTGGGTAATTGATGTGCTTACCTCTGGGTAATAGCGGTGGGTATGATGACAGTCTTGTTGTCAGGCCCTACCGTCGTGTTGTCGGTTGTGGGTGCAAGAAGTCAACCTCAATCGTCCTCGTATGAGATGATCCTGCGACCAGGCATCGTAGGCATTGGTGCTGGCTTTGGTGGCGCAGGTTCGTCGTCGCCGTAATCTATGGCTACGCTCTGATATTGCTGTCCGTCAAGTTCGCGAACCATTCGACGGTGAGTCATGGATCCATGCACAGGATCTGTATCGTCGATGTAGCTCTCCCATTTGCGCTTGTTGCGTTGATCGTAGGGAACCTCGTATTTGCGCTTTCGTGACCGTGGTGACACCGCGTCTTTTGGCCGAGCGGTTTCACCACGGCTACTCTGTGAGTTCTTCTTCTTTGGTTGAGGTTGTGGCCTGGCTTGTGTCGGTCGCTTTGTGGATGCACTGTTAAGAAGCTCAGCTTCGAGGCTTGAAGCGTCTGATACCGGCGAATGTGGCACTGGGCCGTGAGCATTGGACACACCAAACTCAGCTGGTTCAGGAGGCTCGTAGTCATCATCATCGTCGTCTTCCTCCACCTGTTCATCAGCTTCAAGCCTGCGCTTCCTCATGAGCTGTTCGATCTCCGTGTGGCGGAACATCTCGATTTGTTCGTCGGTGAGAGTGCGCTTGACGCCGTCATCGTACCAGCCGAGACCGTCATCGTCAAATTCCGCAAAGTCAGGACAATAGTTCAGCGCTTCCTCCGGGTCCACGAAGAAGGTGTCGGGTTTAGTGTTGTCGCCGAAGTGAGAGAACTGAAAAGAAAGGAGGTCATCCTTACCATGGTTAGTACTTACCATATGTGAAGGTAGCTAACCGGTGATTACCTCTGTGATTGTTGGAATCGTGAGCGGGCGCAGCTGAGGCTCCATAGCAGGCGAGGTTGCAGCTCGCTTCTCTGCTTTGCGAGCGGATGCCTTTGCTTTGGTTGCTTGCTTCCAATTTCTTTTCCGAGCGGCCTTTCCGTGAGGCATTAGTTTGATCTGGATTGGTGACTTGTCGAGATATTCGCATGCATCGCTAGCGGCGCACCGTCACCACTGCTTCCATATTGCGATAAAGCATGTTGGAGATTGATGTTGTGCTTGCGGCGAGAGTTCGCCGGTCAGCTAGTGAGGCAGGAGCGCGGGTGCTTCCACTAGCGTGTTTTCGCGGCTCACGTGATCCTGATAGACTTCTTGTTGCTCGCAAACGCCACTCAAAGAAGACTAGTCGCTGATGTTTCGCATTCTCGCATTCTCGCATGTGAAAGCCTCCGGTGAGCGAAAGAAAGAATCCATGACATCATGCCGGGCGCGAGCGATCGATGTAAACATTAAAACCATGTGAGCACCACCACTTTGAAATTGAGTATATCCTCCTCTCACTCTATCTTAAAGTCTTACAGCGGCCGCCAGCTATTGTAATATCACGAGTCAATATGGCGACCCATTCGCCTGTCCACGTCTTGGACGATTACTACCTCGCAATCACGCTTCTCATCACCGTGGGATACCAGTTGATCGGCTTCGCGATCGCCTTTACATGCAAGTTTGACAAGATCACCGACTTCATGGGAGGCTCCAACTTCGTTTGGTTGGCGATTATTACGCTTGCGATGGGAGGTTCCACCAATGCTAGACAGATCATCACATCGATCATGATCATGCTTTGGGCAGCTCGTCTTTCAGGCTTCTTATTGTTCAGAATCTTGAAGACTGGCAAAGACGACCGCTTCGACGACAAGCGTGATAAATTCTTCTCGTTCCTCGGATTCTGGGTGTTCCAAATGCTATGGGTCTGGACGGTCTCGCTCCCTGTCACCATCTTGAACAGTCCGAATGTCCTCGCATACCGCCAGCCATCCTTCGGCAAGGCTACAGATATCATCGCTATCATCATTTTCGTTCTGGCTTTCGGCCTCGAAGCTATCTCGGACGCTCAAAAATACCGTTTCAAGCAAGGACCTGGCAAGGAGCCCGGTGCTGTCTGCGATGTCGGCTTCTTCAAGCTGAGCAGACACCCGAACTACTTCGCGGAAATCATGACGCAAGTTTGTAAGTATATCCAAGCTGTAATTGACTCCATAAGATCGTACAACTAATGCATGAATATAGCTATCTATATCATCGCCGTCACACCTGCAAGCTATGGCAACATCCCATCCAACAGCGGCGCCTACGCAGCACTCTACGCCAGCTGTGTCGGCTTCATCCTTTTGACAAGCCTTCTACTATTCCTCTCCGGTCTGCCCCTCCAAGAACGCCCCGGCGCAAAGAAGCGCTACGAGAAGGGCGTCGGCTGGCCAGCCTACGAAAAGTATCTGCACGACACCAGCATTCTCATCCCTATGCCTCAATCAATCTGGAGGAACCTGCCAGTCATTGTAAAGCGCACTATCGGCTGCGAGTGGCCGATGTACGTCTTTGATCCCGCCAAGCACGCCGACCAGAGCAAGGTGCAGAATCGCGAAGCAGAGGAGGGCAGACATCAAAGCGAGGGTGGAAACAGAGGAAGCACTGAGCCGCTTCGTTAAGACTTTGCGTAGAGAATGTTCCGCTGGTCAATAATTAATGTTTAATAATCTGATACAGTAAATAGAGAAAGTCATCAAATTGGTCGGTCAGACCATATTCAATCATCGCGGAGAGCATTCTCGGTACGGACCTCATTCAGTACCAAATCCGAAAAATCAAGTGATGGCGGCAACATCTACAGTACCCATGTTAGGCGGCGCCATCATTTTCTTGTTCCTCTTCTCCCTCTTCGACTACCCGCGTCTGGTCATGATGACCCGCCCTGCTGTTCGAGCGCCTCTCCCTCCATCTCCCCGCGCCGTTCTCACGTCTCTCACGGCTCCTCCCACGATCAATACCGCTGAGCACTCTCAAGCGTTCCTCCTCCCTTGGATCGATGTCGCGCAGAAACCGATTAAGGGAGTACGAGCGGTCTTCGCCGGAGCTGCAGTTCGTTGGTAGAGCCTTCCCGGCGAACATGTGTGTTCTGGCGGAAGAATCGGGCGAAGAATTGCATGTGAACTCTCCGTTTCCGCCATCATATGTAACTTTGCCGTCCGACGTTGGCGATGTGTCCGCACGGCAGTCTGAGATCTGGCGTCTGCTTGCTCCCAAAGTGGAAACGCTACCATGGGTAGCGCTGCTGGAAACCGCGTCGTCACACCTATACTTATCAGAAAGTCTGTCTCCGACATGATCGTACTGGTTGATCACAAACTCTGATTCTTCAATGCTGTTGGACCTTTGCTTGTAAGTCCATTGTTCCGGTTCAACGGATGACGAGTTCATGTGCTGGCGTCAATCTGAATTTCCGCAGAAGGTATGAGGAAGGTAAGATAGAAAAGCGTTTTAGAGCGCGAAGTGCAACTGCTGAACCTGCAGTGCCAGAAACTGCTGAGGTCTTATAGCCGCGACCGAACGAGACTCGACTCTCCCTCCAACCTATGCAGGCGGGAAAAATTCTAATCAGTGCGACACAGCGGTCCGCCATGCAGTGCGCAATGCATGCCGGTACTCGCTGAATCTACAGACGCACAAGAAAGCACTGTGGCTATGACGTTCGTAGCCTAAGGAACCGTGACAGTGCATAGGCCTTTGTACGATTGTTTCCTTCTTCGTGCAAGGTGCCACTCCCAGACCAGCGTCGGATTCAGGCAACCTTCACTGCACGTCAAGTCAAGCCACATCCAGTGGCACCCACCGTGGGTCGAACAACCTCGACACTACTCGCGGCGACCGAAAACGGCGAATGTCGTGCAACAAACCAAGCGGGCACGCTCATGCCGGTATCCTGCTCTGCACTTATTCCCGGCATTGTAGCCAGCTTTCCCAACTTCGCGGGATATGACTGTTCTTGGTGTCACGGGAGTAGCGGCTAAGGTATGTAGTCGGTCGGCACTCTGCTCTTTTACTAACTCCCGGGAAGCCCTTGTGTGGCACCACCAAAATGTTTGTGATAGGGTGTCTACAAACCGCATGCGACCACGTTGGAGAACATTCCAGGCAACTAGAAATTGTGTGGTCCCAAGCGGTTAACCGAAAACTCGCTCCTCGTGTCGCACCAAGATTCGCCATGGTGGGCAGTACAGTTGATCCTCCTGGTGCGGCAAGAATATTAATGTTGCCTTGGGCGGTGTCGAGCGTCAATCTTGGTTGTGATGGTCTGAATTCGTGGTAAGGTTAGTTCCTATGCAAATGGACTTGAGATGAGAGCGACAAACAACCGACAATTCGCTACTGCTTTCGAATACTTACGCTTTGTCACCATGCTGGGAGGGCAAGATGTACAGAGTGTAAGAGTTCATTCGTATCATTTCTCAAAAAAGGGCAGCAAATGTACCTATCTATTTGCACAGGCCATCATCTACATCAACTCCGTGCACGAAGGCACCAAAAGGACTTTTGTTCCAAGTCGTAGGACCTACACCGCTCTACAACTTCATCTGCTCGAAGCGCTCAATGCTCTGCTCGAACACCTTCTGCTCGGTGAGCAGATCGTGCAGCTTCTGGTCTTCCAGAGCCTTGACCTCAGCGCCAACCTTGTCTCCAAGAGTGCCGATCAGCTTCTGCTGCTCCTTGACCGCGGCGGCAGTCTTCTGCATCTTGGGCTTGGTCTTCTCGATCTCGCGGCCGGCGTCGACGGAGCCTTGAAGCTCGAGGAAGACGGCGACAGATGATGAGACGGGGTACACAGCGGCGGGGACAGGGGGAGCCTCGTTGGCCTTGAGCACGGTAAGCTCAGAGAGGTATTTGCCGGAGAGAACCTTGATGGAGGCAGCCTCCTTGGACGCGGTGGCGTATGCATCCTCGGTGAGGGGCTGGATGAAGGCCTTTCCGTTCTCCTTGATGCCGTACTCCTGGATGAGCGAACGGACACCCTTGGAGGAGCCGAGAATGATGTCGTAGGCTTTCTCGCTGACGGGGTCGTCCAGCTTGGCATCGTACTGTGGGTAGGAAGCGATGACGATGGAGCGAGTCTCATCTTCAGGACGTCTGGGAAGACGCTGCCAGAGCTCCTCAGTGAGGAAGGGCATGAAGGGGTGGATCATGGTAAGGGCGTTCTCAAGTGCGGTGTACAGAGTGTCAAGAGCAGATGCACGCTCCTCGGGGGTACCATCTCTGATGATCGACTTGGAGTTCTCGATGTAGACATCACAAAGCTCGTAGAGCCAGTACTGGTGAATGGCCTGGGTGCTGCGAGAGAACTCACGCTTGGCAAGAGCGTCGTTGATCTCCTTAGCGCAAGTGTTCATCTTGTGCAGGATCCAGCGCTCAGGCAAGCTCTCGTTGCCGGTCTTGCCACCCTGAGCCTTCGGCTTAAAGTCTGCAGGCAGGTTACCAAGAACGAACTTGGTCGCCTGATAGATCTTGTTACAGAAGTTGCGGTAGCTGCGCATGACCTTGACGTCGAATGCGATGTCGCCACCGCCGGTGGTGTAGTTGACCAGCGAGAAACGAAGCGCGTCGGCACCACACTCATCAATGCCGTCAGCAAATGCAGACTTTTGCCACTTGGTGGCGCGCTCGACCTCCTTGGGTGCGAGGTTGCCGAGAGTAAGCTTCTCGTTCAGAGCCTTGAGAGTGATACCCTCCATGATATCGATCGGGTCAATAACGTTGCCCAATGACTTGGACATCTTGCGACCCTCGGAGTCACGGACAAGAGAGTGGCAGTAGACTTCAGTGAATGGCACCTTGCCGGTAACCTTGATGCCGAACATGATCATCCTAGCAACCCAGAAGAAGAGAATGTCCCAACCAGTCTCAAGCACAGAGGTAGGGTAGAGCTTCTCGAGGTCGTGGGTCTTGTTAGGCCATCCAAGAGTCGAGAAAGGCCACAGACCAGATGAGAACCATGTGTCGAGGCAGTCAGGGTCACGCTCAAGCTCGAACTCCTGACCAGGGTATTTCTTCTCCGCCTTCTCGCGAGCCTCAGCTTCGGTCTGGCCACAGACCCAGTATGCGGCCTCGGTGTCGTATGCAGGTCCGTTCTTCAGCTTAACGTAGTAAGCAGGAACCTGGTGACCCCACCAGAGCTGACGGGAAAGACACCAGTCGTCAATGCCCTCCATCCAGCGGTAGTAGGTAGCCTCGGCAGACGCGGGCTTGAGATTGATGCTGCCGTTCTTGACAGCCTCGATGGCGGGCTCGGCGAGCGGCTTCATGCTCATCCACCACTGAGGCTTCATGATAGGCTCAATGACATCCTTTGACTTGCTGCAGAGAGGGATGACCATCTTGTTGTTGGCCTTGCCAACGTACAGACCCTTCTTCTCGAGTTCGGTGATGATGGTGTAGCGGACATCGAAACGCTTGTGTCCCTCGAAAGGACCAGCATTCGAGTTCATGGTGCCGTCGTCATTGAGGATGTTAATGAACTCGAGCTTGTTGTCCTTGCCACGCTTAAAATCGTTAAAGTCGTGTGCAGGGGTGATCTTGACAGCGCCAGTACCAAAGTCCCTCTCGACGGTCTCATCGGCAAAGATGGGAATAAGACGGTCAACGAAGGGGTGCTTGACGAACTTGCCGATCAAGTGCTTGTAGCGGTCATCTTGAGGGTGGACCGCAACACCAGTATCACCAAGCATGGTCTCGGGACGGGTGGTGGCAACCTCGATGGTCTCGTCGGTGCCATCGATCGGGTACTTGAAGTTCCAGATGCTTCCGAATTCGATCTTCTTGTCGTAGCCGGGAACGTCGATCTTTGTTTAGCCCTCAAGATCCTTCTGGTCGACCTCGAGGTTTGAAAGGGCGGTGTTGAGCTTTGTGCACCAGTTGACAAGGCGGTTGG
>Ga0265797_10003623_pt1 | contig 24578 bp, 20 predicted proteins | sample P2T30metagenome_FD_192433 | JGI IMG/M metagenome (GOLD analysis project Ga0265797, IMG submission 192433) | Plant litter microbial communities from East Loma Ridge, Irvine, California - P2 T30 | ecosystem: Environmental > Terrestrial > Plant litter > Unclassified | place: USA: California... | reverse complement strand
CGCTACTTCAAGCGCATCGACCTGGCGCCGGGCGCGAAGCAGCCGGTGATGCTCAACGTGGTGGCCGACAATCCCGAAAGCCTCGAGGCCAAGCCGGAACAGATCGCGCTGCACCGCGCGATGGTCGACCAGGCGCTCAAGCTGTTCGGATCGCACCACTACCGCCAGTATGATTTTCTGTTTGCGATCTCGGACGAATTTGGCGGCATCGGCCGCGAGCACCAGCAGTCGAGCGAGAACGGCGTCAAGCTCGGTTATTTCACCGAATGGAACCGCAACGAACCAGGACGCGAGCTGCTGCCGCATGAATTCGTCCACTCGTGGAACGGCAAGTTCCGCCGCCCTGCCGGCCAGGATGTCGCCAACTTCAACACGCCGCTGCAGAACGAACTGCTGTGGCTATACGAAGGCCAGACCCAGTTCTGGGGCAAGGTGCTCGCCGCGCGTTCGGGCCTGGTCTCGCAGACCCACGCGCGCGATGCGCTGGCAGTCGACGCGGCGCGCTACGACACCACGCAGGGCCGCGACTGGCGCGCGATGCAGGATACCGTCAACGATCCGATCATCAACGGGCGCCGCCCGATCGGCTGGGGCAACTGGCAGCGCAGCGAGGATTACTACACCGAGGGCATGCTGATCTGGCTCGACGTCGACACCAAGATCCGCGAACTCTCGGGCGAGAAACGCGGCCTGCAAGACTTCGCACGCGCTTTCTTCGGCATCGACAATGGCAGCACCGACACCACGTTCTACACGTTCGACGACGTGGTGGCCGCATTGACGAAGGTGCAGGCATTCGACTGGGCGCCGTTCCTGCGCGCGCGCCTGGACGGCCACGGCCCGGGCGCCCCGCTCGATGGTCTCAAGCGCGCCGGCTGGAAGCTGGTCTACGGCGATACGCCCAACGACACGACGCGCGGCGCGGAAGAACGCACCAAGATCACCGACTTCACGTATTCGCTGGGTTTCCAGGTGCGCGCCGACGGCGGCATCACCGGCGTGATCTGGGATGGCGTGGGTTTCCGCGCGGGCCTGGCGGCCAATACCACGATCGTCGCGGTCAACAACCGCGTCTACAAGGGCGACGTGCTCAAGGCGGCGGTGCGCGCGGCCAGGGATGGCAAGGCGCCGCTTGAACTGTTGGTGCGCAAGGGGAACAACCTGCGCACGATCGCGCTCGATTATCGAGACGGCCTGCGGTATCCGCGCCTGGAGCGCATTCCGGGCACGCGCGATCGGCTCGAGGTGTTGTTCAAGGCGCTGAAATAAGCGTTATCGCGTAGCGTGGATGGCCCGGCCGTCCACGCGCCCGATCGTCGCCCGCTCGTTGGCGTCAGGGCAAGGTCCAGTCCAGTCCGAGCTTCCTGACCAGGACGAAGGTGCCGTACCCCAGCACCAGGAGCAATACCAGGAAGATGGCAACCACCTTGGCCGCTGCGCCCAGCAATGCGCGCCGATCCATCGCCTTCTGCTTCTTGCCTTGATCGTAATGCCACTTGATGGCGAAGAACATGCCCGTGCCGAGCACGAGCGCCTTGAACGTAAAAAAGACTACAGGGAACCAATCCATTGTTGAGTATTTCCGGGCTATTACTTGGCACTATCGATCGTGAGGACCACTGCCTCAACACGCTGCTGGAGCAGCTTCATTTTCCACCTCGGCCGCCGGCGACCGTCATGCAAGGAACGGTGGGGCTGCACGTCCTGAAGCATACTACTTGAAAGCAATTGCCATACATTGAGACAAAATGTCTCAGTGGATAAGATAACCATTACCGCGCCGCATTCGGGTGTTTTTTCATCGTGTGCGATGATGGTGAGCATACCGACTTTCTCCTGTTCGCCATGAACCGCTTCAGCGCCAAGCCCTATTTGCAACGGGTGTGGTCCGACTTCGGCAACGAGGTCGGCTTCGACGACTTCCCGTTCAACATCCCTGCCGTGCGCGAATTGCAATCGATCGAGTTTCACGCCGACGTGACGTTCTTCGTGGGCGAGAACGGCAGCGGCAAGTCGACCATTCTGGAAGCAATCGCGCTGGCGCTTGGCTTTGGCATCGAAGGCGGCACGCTCAACAACAGCCTGCTCAACACGTCTGGCGAGCACACTATGTTGGCGCACCACATCCGCATGTCGCGTAGCGTGCGCCGGCCCAGGGATGGGTATTTTCTGCGCGCCGAAAGTTTTTATAATCTGGCGACCTACCTTGACCAGATGCCGGGCACCACCGGCTACGGCGGCAAGAAGCTGCATGCGCGCTCACACGGCGAAGCGTTCATCAGCATCTTGCTCGACAAGTTTCGGGGCAACGGCCTGTACCTGCTCGACGAACCCGAAGCGGCGCTCTCGCCGAATCGCCAACTGGCGGCGTTGCGGGCGATTCACCAGCTGGTGCAAGAGCAGTCGCAGTTCATCATCGTGACGCATTCGCCGATCCTGCTCGCGTATCCGGGCGCGAAGATCCTGGGGTTCGATGGCAGCGGCATTACCGAGATGGCCTACGAGGACACCGAGCATTACGCCGTGACGCGCGATTTCTTGAATCACTATCCGCGGCGGCTGGAGCAGTTGCTGGCGCCCGATTGAGAACCGGCTTGTGCCAGCGTACGAATCCGGACTACTGAAACCGGATTACTTCCATTCGCCCCACTGGTTCACCAGCGTCTTCTTGCCTTCGGTGACCACCAGCCGGCCATCGGCATACACGGTGTAGTTCACGCGGCCCGAGCGGAACACATACCCCTGGAAGGCGCCCGGCGTGACGCCGTCTGCCGCCATCGAATGCATGGTCTTGCCGCGCAGCGTGATCGCCTTGCCGGATTTCTTGCTGGTGCCGGTGTAGCGCACGTCGTCGCAGGTGACGTTGCCCTCTTCGCATTGCTGCACGATCTTGACCGTAAAGCCCGATGTTTCGAGCGTCTGCTGCGTGGCGGCGTGGGCCGACGCGGCGAAGGCACAAGCGGCCAGGGCGGCGAGATGAATCGATCGTTGCATGGGTTCTCCTGTCGACTGTGGATGGACGAAGTATGCCCGACCGAAGGTAATGGCACCGTTCGCTGGCGCGCGCTGGTGGGCTTTATCCGAACAAGCCGTGCAGGAACCAGCGCGGCGCGGCATCTTCGCCCGAGCCGTTGATGCGCTCGCGGTAGATCCAGTACAGCGCGTGATCTTTACCCTCGGCGATGAAATAATCGCGCGTTTGCGTCTGGCTCCACCACCCCGCTTCGATGCGCTCGGGATTCGATGCCACCCGCAGCGGCGAGCCATAGAAAGGCCGGTGGTCACGCATCAACAAGGCAATCGGCTTGGCCAGCAGCCAGCTTGGCCGGGGCAGGCTTTGCACGTCGGGCGGCATCTGCGCGGCGCGCGCCGCGGCGCTTGCCTTCTCGTGCACCGGCACCCAGGCGTTGGCGATTTCGGGCCGGTAGTCGGCATGCGGCAGCGCCTGCAGCACGTTGTCTGTGCCCAGGCGTGCGACCAGCAGTTCGATCATGCGCATCCGGTCTTCTTCGCTGCCGCCGGGGTCGGGAAACAGCGAATCGGTCGGCGGCGCCATCGCCTGCAATTGCTGCGCTTCGAGCCGGATGCCGATCACGGGCGCGACCAGTTCGAGCTTGGCCAGGCGCTCGCGCAGCAGCCGCATTAAATGTTCGTCGCGCCAGGTGGGCTCGGCCAGCGCCACCTCGACCGCCGTGGGTGGACACGCCACCCGGCCGCGCTCGTGCTCGAGCAGCAGCAGGATGCGCTCGACCGCCAGCTGGCGCGCACACAGCCAGCCGGTCATTTGCAGCACCAGGTGATGGGCGCCGGCCAGCAGCAAATCGGCGTGCTCGAGCCGGTCGAACAGTTCGAGCCGGGCCTGGAAACGTTCGGGCGGCTCGATCCAGCGCCATATTTCGGGACTGTGGCCATAGGCGGCGTCGAGCATGTCGAGCAGCGCGCGCCCGCAACGCCGCTGCAGGCCGGGCCGGGGCAGGCGCTGCAGTTCGTCGAGCCGGCGGCAGCCCAGGCCATCGAACCAGGCGGCGAACGGCCGCGCCGGCGGCAGCAAGCCCACCGGCAGGCGGTCGAGCCGCCGCACCAGCGTATCCATCTTGACCGCCCGCCCCGCATTGCGGCGGGCCAGCAGCCAGGCACCGCGCGCGGTGGGCGCGCAGGCGATGCAGGCGCTGAAACCGAGCGTGCGCAAGTTGGCGCGCACCCGCTCGCACAAACGCCGGATGCCGCCGAACAGGCGCAGGCTGGCGCCGATGTCGAGCAGCAGCGTGGCTTCTTCGGCCAGCGCCACCTGCGGCGTGTACTGCAGCATCGCCATCGCCACCGCCTGCAAGGCTTCGGCCTCGCGCTCGTGGCTGCGGTTGACGATGCGCGCGTCGGGCATCAGCATCAGCACGCCGCCGCGCCGCATGCCGGGCAGCACGCCTTCGATGCGCGCCGCCTTTGACAAGGCCATCACCCGCTCTTGCTCCAGAACCACGATGCCGGGGTCGCCTGCAGCAGCATCGGCAGCAGCACAAGCACCAGCACCAGCACCTGCAGCAGCATCGGCACCACCAGCACCAGCGCCGCCAGCACCGCTACCGCTACTGCACCAGCGTGGGCTGAAGACTTCGAGCGGTAGCTGGGGCAAATACAGGCCGATCCAGAGGCGCATGGCGTTGCAGTAGTGAGGAACCAAGGGGCAGGAACAGCGGCGCGTCGCGCTGCGGTCCCCGGCGTTTGATGAAGTCGACCGTCATGCCGCCGGCCGCCGGGCGCAACGCAAGGCGCAGCGGCGCGGGCGACGCATCTTGCGCGGCGGCCAGCGGGCGAAACATGAAGAACAGGGTGTCCCCACCCTGCGCCGCCAGATGCAGGCGGCGCAGGCTGTCGCTGCGTACGTGGTTGGCCCAGAACAGCAGCGCGCCGCAACTGCCGCTGCGCAAGACCTGCTCGGCCGCCCACAGGGCGTCGGCGCTGCGCGACGAGCGCAGCCACAGCAACTGGGCTGGATCGAGGCCCAGCGCGGCCAGCGCCAGCGCCTGGGGTGGATGCGGTGGTTGCAGCAGCACGATGCGGCGGGATGCGCAGGCGGCCAGCGCCGGGCGCAGCAGGCGCATTTCGCCAATGCCGGGTTGTTGCAGCAGCAGGTCGACCAGGGTGCCGCCGGGCCAGCCGCCGCCGGGCAACTGCCCTGACAAGGTGGCGTGGCCCGTGTCGATGCAGCGCGTATCGGCATGCGCCAGCTGCGACGCGCGCCACAGCGATGGGTGCAATGCCTCTGGTGCGGCAAGGATGGAAGAAGGGTTCATATCGGTGATAACAATGCCAAGTACTGTATAAACGTACAGTACTCGCTGAAACAGCACTTGGCAAGGTCTTTTCATTTTGCCTACATCAAGTCGCTGTCCGGTATTGACCAGCATTAAACGCGCTGCGGGGCGTCCTGCAGGACGATCAACGACTTGTGGATTGGCATTCCGGCACCATCTGGCTGTTTCATGCGCCATTCACCATGGAGTAGCAAATGAACAACGATATCCTGCTGAAAAAAGCCGGCACCATCGACCGCTGCTGCAGCCGCGCCCGCGAAGAATATGAGCGGGATCCCGCCACATTCACCGACGACATCACGCGCCAGGACGCCGCCACGCTGAACGTGATCCGCGCCTGGGAAGCGGCGATCGAGATGGGTGACTACGTGATCGGCTGCGCGCGCCTGGGGCCGCCGCAGGATGAGCGCGAAGTCATTACCCTGTTGGCCGAGCACGGCTGGATCGCGCCCACGGTGGCCGAAAACCTCAAGCGCACCGGCGAATTCTGCCGCGCCGAATGGGATCATCAAGCCGCGCCCCTGCCCGCCCTCGTCACGATCATCAAGCGCGGCCTCGCCGATTTCACCGATTACGCGACGGCATTGACCAGCGGCGCGCGCAGCGTCGGGTAGTCGTGCCCATGTACCTGCCCATGTACCTGCCCATGTCTTGCCAATGCGCCAACTGCGCGGCCTGCTGGTATCATGCGCCTCTTTTGGGACGGCATTCCCGGGCGCATGGCGCACCGGACCGCCTCCCTCGCACTGACCAATCAAAACAACCATGACCCAACAAACCAATTTGCCCGGCTTCTTCAGCCGCCTGTCGATCGCTTTCGGCGCTCTGTTCAAATCGCTCGGCGACGCCGAATTTGCCGCGCGCGTGCGCGATGACGGCGTCGGCCCGACAGCCGGTCCGGCAACAGCGCCAGCACCAGCACCAGCGCCAGCTGTAAAACCAGCGCCAGCGCCGACGCCCCTGCGCGCGCCGACGCCGGATTCGGCCCTGCAATTACTGAGCCTGTTCCAGCGCGAAGCGCGCCTGATCGACTTCGCCCACGAAAACCTCACCAGCTATTCGGACGCCGACATCGGCGCCGCCGCACGCGTCGTGCACGAAGGCTGCGCGCGCGTGCTGCGCGAGCACTTCACGATCGAGCCAGTGCGCAGCGAAACGGAAGGCGCCCGCATCACCCTGAACGAAGGTTTCGACGCGGCCAGCGTGCGCCTGACCGGCAACGTGGTCGGCACCGCCCCGTTCAACGGCACCCTGAGCCACCGCGGCTGGCGCGCCGCCAGCGTCACCCTGCCGCAACTGGCCGAGCGCCACGATGCGCGCGTGCTGGCTCCGGCGGAGGTCGAGCTGTGAACGAGACTGTGAGCGAGACTGTGAGCGACACACTGAACACCCCGGCCGATCCGCGCTACGCCATCGGCATTGACCTGGGCACCACCCACAGCGCGCTGTCGTATGTCGACCTGCAAGCGAGCGACGGTGAAAAAGCCGTCGACGCCGTGCTGCCGATCCCGCAACTGACCGCGCCCGGCACCATCGAAGCGCTGCCGCTGCTACCATCGTTCCTGTACCTGCCGCACCCGGACGAACTGCCGGCCGGCGAACGCGCGCTGCCGTGGAGCGATACCGAAGCAACCACCACGCCTGCGATCGCCGGCGAGATGGCGCGCAGCCGTGGCGCGACCACGCCGATCCGCCTGGTCTCGTCGGCCAAGAGCTGGCTGTGCCACCCGGGCGTCGACCGCCGCGCCGCGATCCTGCCAACCGATGCGCCTGACGAAGTGGCGCGCGTGTCGCCACTGGCCGCATCCACGCACTACCTGCGTCACCTGCGCCAGGCCTGGAACGCCGCGCACCCCGAAGCGCCGTTCGACCAGCAATCGGTCACCGTCACCATCCCCGCCTCGTTCGATCCGGGCGCGCGCGAGCTGACGGCGGAAGCGGCGCGCCTGGCGGGCTTTACGCCCACCCTGCTCGAAGAGCCGCAAGCGGCCCTGTACAGCTGGATCCAGGGCAGCGGCGGACGCTGGCGCAAACAGGTCCAGCCGGGCGACATCATCCTGGTGGTCGACGTCGGCGGCGGCACCAGCGACTTTTCGCTGATCGCGATCCTCGAACGCGACGGCAAGCTGGAGCCCCACCGCGTGGCCGTGGGCGACCACATCCTGCTAGGTGGCGACAATATGGACCTGGCGCTGGCCCACTTCGTCGCGCGCAAGCTGGCGACCAACGGCACGCAGCTCGACGCCTGGCAGATGCGCGCCCTCACCTACGGCTGCCGCAGCGCCAAGGAAGCCCTGCTGGCCGACGCCAATGCGACGACGCACCCGATCGTGGTGCCAAGCCGCGGCTCGAAACTCATTGGCGGCTCGATCCGCACCGAACTCACGCGCGACGAAGTCACCACCTTCATCACCGACGGCTTCTTCCCGCGCGTGGAAGCCTCGGCGCGGCCGACCGTGCGCGCCCGCGCCGGCCTGACCCAGCTTGGCCTGCCGTACGCGCAGGATGCGGCGATCACGCGCCACCTGGCCGCGTTCCTCGCGCGCCAGGCCGGCGCCACCGCCGAACTGGAAGGGTTCAGCGGCCGCGTCACGGCCGATCACACCTTCCTGCATCCGAGCGCGGTGCTGTTCAACGGCGGCGTGTTCAAGTCAGGCATCCTGGCCCAGCGCGTGATGGACACCATCAATGACTGGCTGTACATGGAAGGCGCCGAACCGGCGCGCGCGCTCGAAGGCGCTGACCTCGACCTGGCCGTCGCGCGCGGCGCGGCCTACTTCAGCTACGCGCGGCGCGGTGGCGGCGTGCGCATTCGCGGCGGCACGGCGCGTTCGTACTACGTCGGCGTGGAGTCGTCGATGCCAGCCATCCCGGGCATGGAGCCGCCGCTGGAAGCGCTGTGCGTGGCGCCGTTCGGCATGGAAGAAGGGGGAGAACTCGAACTGCCGGGCCAGGAATTCGGCCTGGTGATCGGCGAGCCGGTAACGTTCCGCTTCTTCGGCTCCACCACGCGCCGCCACGACCGCATTGGCGACGTACTCGAATTCTGGGGCCCGGACGAGCTGCACGAAATGAACGCCATCCAGGCCACGCTGCCGGCCGATGGCCGCGTGGCGGGCGACGTCGTGCAAGTAAAACTGCATGCGCTGGCGACCGATGCTGGCACCCTCGAACTGCTGGCAGTGGCGCGTGACGGCCAGCGCTGGAAGATCGAGTTCGACGTGCGCACGGCAGCCGAGGCATAGTGACTTACCTGGTTGGCATCGATCTGGGCACGACCAATACGGTGCTGGCGTATGGCCGCGCCGGATCGGGCGCCATCGAACTATTCCAGATCGACCAACTGGTGGCGCCCGGCGAAGTGGCCGGCGCGCCTTTATTGCCGTCGATGCGCTACCACCCGGGCGTCGACGAACTCGCGCCCGGCGCCCTGCAACTGCCATGGCAGCAGCAGGATGTCGCCGGCGTCGAGCGCGTTGCGCTGGGTCGCCTGGCGCGCATGCTCGGTGCGGCCACGCCGGGCCGGCTGGTCACCAGCGCCAAGAGCTGGCTATCGCATGGCGGGGTCGATCGCATGGCGCCGATCCTGCCGTGGGGCGTCGACAACGACGTGGCCAAGGTCTCGCCGGTGGCCGCCAGCGCCAGCTATCTCGCGCACCTGCGCGCCGCGTGGAATGCGCGCTTTCCCAAACAACCCCTTGAACGCCAGCAGATCGTGCTCACGGTGCCGGCATCGTTCGACGAAGGCGCGCGTGCGCTCACGCTCGAGGCGGCAAAGCTCGCCGGCCTGCCGCAGGTCGCGCTGCTGGAAGAACCGCAGGCCGCGCTGTACGACTGGCTGTACCGCCATCGCGCCAGCCTGGCGCAGGACTTGGGTGATGCGCGCCTTGTGCTGGTGGCCGACATCGGCGGCGGCACGACCGACTTCAGCCTGGTCAAGGTCGAGATGGTCGATGGCGAGCCGCGCCTGACCCGCATCGGCGTGGGCAACCACCTGATCCTGGGCGGCGACAATATGGACCTGGCGCTGGCGCACCTGATCGAGGCGCGCATGGCCGAGCAATCCGGTGCAGATGCAGCGCGCACGCGCCTGTCGGCCGCGCGCCTGGCCCAGCTCACGGAACGCTGCCGCGCCGCCAAGGAGCAGCTGCTGGCGGACGGCGCACCCGCGTCGGTGGCCGTCACGCTGCTCGGCGCCGGCAGCCGCCTGATCGGATCGAGCCGCAAGGCCGACCTGCGGCGCGAAGACATCGAACGCATCGTGCTCGATGGCTTCTTGCCGCTCAACGAACACCAGGAAGAACCGAAACGCGCGCGCGCTGGCATCGTCGAATTCGGCCTGCCGTATGCGAGCGATCCGGCCATCACGCGCCATCTGGCAAGCTTCCTGCGCCAGCACGCCGCCGCCTCACGCGAGGCGCTGGGCCTGCCGGACGACGGCACACTGCCGATCCCCGACACCGTGCTGCTCAACGGCGGCGTATTCCGGGGCAGCGCGCTGGCCCAGCGCCTTGCGGACACACTGGCTCAGTGGCGTGGCGCGCATCATGGCCAAGCGCTGCGCGTGCTCCACAACGAGAACCCTGACATCGCCGTCGCCCGCGGCGGCGTCGCCTACGCACTGGCGCGCCAGGGACTGGCGCCGGCAATCGACAGCGGCGCGGCCCGCAGTTACTACCTGCTGCTCGATGACCAGGCGCGCGCCGGCATGCTGCGCGCCGTCTGCCTGCTGCCACGCGGCACATCGGCCGCCCTTGACGTGCTGCTCGCGGACCGCAGCTTCGCGCTGCGTGTCGGCCAGCCGGTGCGCTTTCATCTGGTCTCGACGATTGCCGATGCCGGCGCCACGCCGCAGGCCGGCGACCTGTTTGATCTGGATCCAGCCGACGTGGTGCGCCTGCCGCCGATCTCCACGGTGCTGCGCGCCGCATCGTCCAAAGGATCGTCCACCGCATCGGCCAGTACAACGGCCGAGATCCCCGTGCACCTGGTGACGACGCTGAGCGAAGTCGGCTCGCTCGAAGTGCATTGCGTCGCGGATGACGGCGGCGGGCGCTGGCAGCTCGCATTCCAGCTGCGCGGCGACGGCAACGACGACATCGACGCGCAGGACGAGGCCCTGCCCGCGCACCTTGACGCCGCCATCGACAAGATAGAGCGCGTGTTCGGCGCCCGCTCGAAACAGGTCGAACCGAAGGAAGTCAGGCAACTGCGCGCCAGCCTCGAACACCTGCTCGGCGCGCGAGAGAATTGGCCGACGCCGCTGCTGCGCCGCCTGTTCGACGCCCTGCTGGCGCGCGCCAAGGGCCGGCGCCGCTCGGTCGAGCATGAGCGCGCGTGGCTCAATCTGGCCGGCTACAGCCTGCGGCCGGGCTTCGGCCACCCGCTCGACGAGTGGCGCATGGAGCAGCTGTGGGCGATGTTCGAGGCCGGCGTGCAGCACCACAAGGACAGCCAGGTGCGCGCCGAATGGTGGACGCTGTGGCGCCGCGTGGCCGGCGGTCTGTCGCTCGAGGCGCAACTGCGCGTGCTCGACGATTTCGCATTCAACCTGCAAGCCGATGCCGCCGAGCGTGGCCGGCGGCCCGTCACGCTGGTCGACGGCAGCGAAGAAGACCTGCTGCGCGTGGGCGCCTCGCTCGAACGCATTCCTTCGGCTTATAAAGCCGAGATCGGCGAGTGGCTGTTCAAGCAGATTGCAGCGATCCCCGCCGGCGGCAAGCTCGATGCCCGCGCCAGCGCGCGCTATGGCCGTTATCTGTGGGCGCTGGGCCGCGTCGGTGCGCGCCAGTCGTTTCAGTCGAGCGCGCACGAAGTGGCGCCGCCGGACGTGGCCGAGGGCTGGCTGCGCCAGCTCTTGCTGCTCGACTGGCGCAAGGTGGAACCGGCCGGTTTCGCCGCCGCCCACATCGCGCGCATGACGGGCGACCGCTCGCGCGACATCGGCGAGGCGGTGCGGGACGACGTGCTGCGCCGCCTGGCGGCCAGCGGCGCGCCGCCACAATGGATAGCGATGGTGCGCGAGGTGGTGGAACTGGATCAGGCCAGCGAAGCACGCATGCTGGGCGACGCGCTGCCGCCGGGACTCAAGCTGCTGCGCTAGTGTCCTGAATTGGAAGTTCGTTGAATAATAAATGTGGCGAAGTCGGCCTGAAACAAGGAGCAAAGCACAGCAAGGCCGGGGCCTTGCGCGCATTTGCGACGCAGTATCAGGGCGAAGCTCGCCGCATTTATTCAACGAATCTCTGATTCAGGACGCTAGCCGGCATCACGCTTCCAGCTGCCCGATCAGGATCAGCGAGACCGGCTTGCCGGTGCGCGGATGCAGCGGTTCGCGCATGGCGGTCACCCGCAGGCCATGTGCGGCGAACAGCGCGATCCAGCTCGCGATCGTGCGGAAGTACCACGGCGGGGCATCGGCGAAGTCGCTGGAAAAACCGGCCCAGCTGCCGGCGCGCCAGCCATCGACATACGGCGCGTCGCCGCACGCCATGAGCGGATGCACCGTCTGCACGACCAGCGAGCCGCCTTCGCGCAAATAGGTCGGCGCCGCGCGCAGCAGGCCATCGACGGCCTCGTTGCCGATCAACGAGAAATTGCAGACCGCGACATCGACTGCCAGCGCCAGCCGGCCCTGCGCGATCTGCTCGTACGACAGCACGCAGAAGTCGCCGCCCCCGGCCGCCTTCGCCCTGTCGATCAACGCGGGAATCGCATCCACGCCCACCATCGCCACGCCAGGCAGCGCGCGCACCAGCCAGCCTTCGCCGCAACCAAGATCGACGCCGGTGGCCGGCTCGAGGCTGCGCACGGCATCGACGATGGCGGCGTTGGTGACCAGGGTGCGGGTTTCAATATCGCCGCCACGCACGGCGGCGGTCCAGGGGTCGACATTGCGTGACCAGGCGTCAAGGATGGCGGCATCGGTAAGGCTGGGCATGGGTTCCTCCTGTCCTGTAATGATGTCGATTATGCCTGAGGTATCGCCAGCGTCCACCCGCGAACGGCGACCATGCGCAGGATCGGATACACTGCCGCCGACTCCGCCCACGCCTGCACCCGTCCGCCCATGAAACCATCGCAACACCTGCCGCTCCTGCTCGTCGCCGTCCTCGCCGCCGTCATCACCTTTGCCCTGATCAAGCGGCCGGTCGACGAAGCGCCCGCACCGCCGCCGCTGGTGTCGCTCGAGAAGATGGGGCACCTGGTGTCGCTCAAGATGAATTATTCGGACGTGATCGAGTTCACGCAGCCCAATGCCGTCGACATCCCGTGGTCGCAATGGGAAGTGCGGCTTGGCAGCACCCGCGTGCTGCTGGTCGCGCGCGGCGACTGCACCCTGGCCACCGACCTGCGCCAGGCGCGCTACGAAGATATCGACAACGCGGCGCGCACGCTGACGGTCGTGCTGCCGGCGCCCGCACCGCTGCAGGCGCGCATCAACCACGAACCGCGCGCCAAGGGTGGCTCTTACTTCTATGCGGTCACCGACCAGGGCTTGCAGGCGTTCATGCCGTCGGCACAAACGCGCACCGCGGCCATGAACAATGTGCTGGCCACGGCGCAGAAAGCAGTGCAGGCCGCCTGCAGCCAGCCGACAGTGCTGAACACGGCGAAGGACAACGCCGCCACTGTGATGCAGGCCACGCTGCTGGCCACCGGCTGGACGCCGAATGTGGTGTGGGAAGCCAGCGCCGCCGTGGCCGCCCCTGTCGCCAATCGCACACCATAAGTTGTTGTAGAAATTCCCACAAAGAAACAAAAGATTACATCTGCGATTACGCAACCGGCATTACCCTTCGTGTAAAATCATTTCAGCAGGTTATCGAAACAAATTAACTATATAGAGGTGACAACACCATGCGAGTCTTCCCATCCACCGGAAAAACCCTCGTTTTCGCTCTGGCAGCAACCGTTCTTTCCACCAGCGTCTTCGCCCAAACCTGGCCGAGCGACACCGTGACCGTCGTCGTGCCATGGCCGGCAGGCGGCCCGTCGGACATCGCGGCGCGGCCGCTGGCCAAGGGCTTGACGACCACGCTGGGCAAATCGTTTGTCATCGATAACCGCGGCGGCGGCGGCGGCAATATCGGTTCGGCAGCGGTCACCCGCGCCAAGCCGGATGGCCAGACCATGCTGATCACCTCGAGCGCACCCATCGTGATCAACCCGAGCCTGTACAAGAAAATGGCGTTCGATCCGGCCAAGGATCTGATCCCGGTCACCAACCTGCTGCGCGCGCCGCTGGTGCTGGTTGCTCACCCATCGGTGCCGGCCAAGAACGTCAAGGAACTGCTGGCCCTGATCAAGTCGAAGAACGGCCAGTTCTCGTACGCGTCGGCCGGTAACGGCACCCCGCAGCACCTGACCGGCGAAATCTTCCGCGGCGTGACCAAGCTCGACATGGTCCACGTGCCATACAAGGGTTCGGCGCCGGCGATTTCCGACCTGCTGGGCGGCCACATCCCGATCATGTTCGACAGCACCATCGCGATCATGCCGCACATCAAGAGCGGCAAAGTGAAACCGATCGCCGTCTCGGGCAACAAGCGCTCGCCGCTGCTGCCGGATGTGCCGACCTTCGCCGAAGCCGGCCTGCCGATCGAATCGTACGCCTGGTATGGCCTGTTCGTACCGGCCAAGACGCCACAGGCCGTGGTCGACAAGATCAATGCCGAAGCACAGAAAGTCATGAAAACGCCTGACTTCCAGCGCGTGCTGACCGACACCGGCACCGAGTACGTGGGCGACACCCCTGCGAACTTCGCCAAGTTCGTGCAAGCTGAAAGCGTGAAATGGTCGAAAGTCGTGAAAGACAGCGGCGCCACCGTCGACTGATCCTGACGACACTGTAGTGCCCGAGAACGGGTGACGCGGCTGTGCTGCGTCACCCGTTTTTTTTGCGCGGTCAATGTCCCTTGGCGATCTGGTCGAGAAAGCGGTGACGCCAGCGAAACGACGTGTTGCGATGGACCCCAACATGAAACGCGGCAGTGCGCACCGAAGTGCCATCGATCAGCTCGTTCAGGTAATCACGCCATTTGCCGCGCAACCTGAGCCGTGCCAGTGATGTGCCGGTCAAATCGTTGAACGTACGACCGCAGTCACGGCAGCGAAAACGCTGTCGCTCGTTGGCATGGCCATGCCGGTGCAATCGCTGGCATTGGCAATCCGGGCAACATCGGTGCACCGCCCCAGCGCCATCGATGAGCGCGGCGATGTCGTCGAGACCGGCCTCTGGAAATCGGGCCGCCACGGCCTGCAGCCGCTGCGCCCCGTTCAGCACTGGCAGATGTAAAAACAACTTGGCAAACCTGGGCGACTTCATGGGCGCTCCCTGTCGATGAGTGGGTTGGACACGCAGCCGTCTCTTCAGTTCCACCATTCATCGATCGACCACGATGGCAGCGCCCGATCGTTGCCGCGCCGCTACCGAACACCATGCCCTTTCGATAACGACTAACATCTTCATCGACGTCGTGAGCGCTGTCGATACCCTCCCACCACATTCAAGGAGCAAGCATGCATTCGGAAGACAACAAGGTCGGCAACAAGAACACAGAGAATATGGCGCCCTCGCGCCGCCGCTTCGTCGGCACCGTGGCTGCCGGCGTAGCCGCCTCGGCGGCCGCCGTCCCGGCCCTGGCGCAACAAGCCGCGGGCGGCAACCAGCCAGCCCCCGGCGCCGCGCGCGAAGCAGCCAAGCGTTATCCGCGCCCACCATTCCCGAACCAGGATCAGCCATGGCCTGCCCTGGCCAGCAAGATGACGCCGCGCCCCGACCACGGCGAAACCACCTATCGCGGCAGCGGCCGCCTCGCTGGCCGCAAGGCCCTGATCACGGGCGGCGATTCGGGCATCGGCCGCGCCGCCGCCATTGCGTACGCACGCGAAGGTGCGGACGTGGCCATCGGCTACCTGCCGGCCGAAGAACCAGACGCACGCGAGGTGATGCAATTGATCCGCGACGCCGGCCGCAAGGCGGTGGCGGTGCCGGGCGATATCCGCGATGAAGCATTCTGCAAGAAGATGGTGGAAACAGCGGTGCGCGAGCTGGGCGGCCTGGACATCCTGGTCAACAATGCCGCGCGCCAGCAAAACCACGATTCGATCCTCGACATCACCACCGCCGAATTCGACTGGACGATCAAGACCAATGTGTACGCGGTGTTCTGGATTACAAAGGCGGCGATTCCGCACCTCAAACCGGGCAGCGTGATTATCAACACGTCGTCGCAGACGGCCTACGATCCGCCGGAAAAACTGCTCGACTATGCGTCGACCAAGGCATTCGAAGTAGCGTTCACCAAGTCGCTGGCCAAGCAGATGGCATCAAAGGGAATTCGGGTGAATGCGGTGGCGCCTGGGCCGGTGTGGACGCCGCTGCAACTGGCGGGCGGCAATTCGCCGGAGGGCCGTGCAAAGTTTGGGGAAGATACGCCAATGAAGCGGCCGGGTCAGCCAGCCGAACTGGCGGCGACATACGTCACGCTGGCGTCGGATGAATCAAGCTACACCACCGGCCATGTGTATGGCGTGGCGGGCGGCGGCGGTCAGCCGTAAGCGGTTACTTCGGTCTGCCTGGCGCGGCCAGGCGGTCACGCTTTAACGGCGGCCCAGCAAGCGTACCAGGAGCGATGCCAGCGAGCGGGTCGGGATCAGGCGGCCCAGTGGCCCGGCGTTGTTGCAGCGTGAAATGACGGTCATGATGGTCTCCGGAGTAATGTTTCGCAGATTAAACGTTACCGCGCAGCTCTTCTGTACGCTGGCTCGCTTATTTGCAACCGCAAGTTTCAGGCAGCATGGTTGGCCGTGCGATCCGCGGGTACATTCACATCGCTTCCAGCACCGTCATTGCGCGTTTGAGCTTGTCCGTATGGGGCGTGACGCCATCGCACGTCATGACCAGCTCATGCGTGGCGCGGGTCATCGCCACATACAGCAGGCGCGCCTCGTCTTCCACGATGTCCTCCTCTTTCAACGCGGCGCCAAGGCCCGGAATGCCCACCAGTGAAAACTCCAGTCCCTTGCTACTATGCATGGTGATCAGCTTGACGCTGTCGTGTGTCGGAGAATAAGACGCCCCTTTAGCCTGCTGCCACTGGAACGGAATGTCGCGGCGCTGCAGCACCTCTGCCAGCACTTTACCGACACCGTAACGTCGATAAATCAGCGCCATATCGCCCCACGCGGTACCAGTCTTGTTCGCTGCAGCGAGCTTATCGGCCAGAAATTCGGCTTCTCTCTGCAAACTAGGCAGCTGTACCAGGATCGGTTTCGGACCATGGCGGCCTGTGCTCATCGGCTGGACCGTGGGCGCTTCATCGTCTTCCGTATTGTGCGCGGTGAGCAGCTCGGCGGCAAATGCGCGCGCCACCGCCAGGATTTCGGCAGTGTTCCGATAATTGAGTTTCAGGATGGTGGTGCGCCCTGCTGCCTGCACGCCGACACTCGAGAACGAGAATTTCAGCTTCTTCGCCGTGTGATAAATCGACTGCGCATCGTCGTACAAGACCAGCAGCGACTTTGTTTCAGGATTGACCATTTGCACGATCAGCTTGAACCAGGCCGGTTTGAAGTCGTGTCCCTCGTCGATCAGTATGGCGTCGTACTGCCCCCGGGGGATCAGATCGTTGTCCACGCCCCGGATCACGTTCTCGATGCATGCATCGAAAAAAGCATCGAGGTCGGTTGTTCGGGCCGGCTTTTCGACATGATAGGTGTCAAGCTGGCGCATGCACCACGCGTGGAAGTTGACAGCCACGATTTTATCGCCCAGCCCTTTTTGTTCGATCATGGCGGCCAGCTTGGCCGCCAGCGTCTTGTTGTAGCAGAGGATCGCAATCGGCCGCTGGCACAGCCTGGCCAGGTGCTCGGCGCGATAGCCCAGGATCAGCGTTTTTCCGGAACCGGCCACGCCGTGAATCACGCGATGCCCGTCACCCAGGCTGCGCGCCAGCTGCTCTTGCTGCAGATCCATGACACGGATGAGATCCGGAATTTCCGTACTGATCTGGCCATGCTCATCGAAAAGATCTGCCTGAACACCAATGCGCACCTCGGGAAACATATGCCAGCGCACGCGGTCGATTTGCGGCAATGACAGCTTCATCTTGAACTTGATGGGGAACATGCTCCATAGCCGCGCCTGAAATGCTTCGTCATCCACACTTTCCGTCATCTCGTCCTGGCAAATTACGAGGTGCCCCGGCAGAACCTCGCCCAACGCGCCATCGTCAAATTGCTTGCGGGTGATATTGCTCAGGACGACCCCACAACCATAGGGAAAGAAAAATTTTCCTTTCAAGCTACCCGATGGCCAGGTCAGCATCGGATCGCCCTCCAGCTTGTGGGTGACCGCGTACAGATACTGGCGTGCCTGTTCCAGCGGATTCATGACCTGCTTGCTGCCCGCGTCGGTGACGATCACTGCCTGCTGCTTGTCGATACTGACCAGGGTGCCAAGGCGCCAGTCCTTTACTTCCAGCACCAGCAAGCCACGGGCCGGATGAAACACGATGAAATCGGGATGCTGGTTGCGCGCGCCGATGCTGACGTCATACCAGCACAGGTAGTCATCTTCGAGTTTGTCTTCCAGGCGCAGGGCGAAGCGCCGCTCGCCAGAGGTCATGCGTGCCGTGCAGGCACTGAGTGATGGGATGAGAGTTGCCATTGAACGTTATCCTGTCGATCCAACAATGTAGCGGATCTCCCCAACGCAAACCGGTAAAGATAATATTTCTGTAACGCATTAGTTTCACTTGTTGCGTTTTGCCGTTGCACGCGCACGACGTCGACCAGGAGCGCTGGCGCGCGCGCCCCAATCCAAGAGCGTCCTATCATGACCGGGCAGGACCACGGTCGGTCCCATTCGGGATGACCGCCGGCATTGTTCACAACGTCAACCGACATGGAGGAACGTATGGGCTACGCAGACCGCGACAAATATGGCATGTACAAAGGCACCACCGATGCAGGTCCCGGACCATCGCTGATGGGCGCCGACACCTTGATTGGCGACAGCGTCGTCAATGCAAACGAAGAAGACCTTGGCGACATCAAGGAAATCATGCTCGACATGCAGACCGGCCAGGTCGCCTACGCCGTGCTGGCGTTTGGGGGCTTCCTGGGCATGGGCGAGAAACTGTTTGCCGTGCCATGGCAGGCGCTGCACCTGGATACGGTCAATCACCGTTTCGTGCTCAACGTCGAGAAAGACCGCCTTAAAACCGCGCCGGGCTTCGACAAGGACGCCTGGCCCGACATGAGCGACGTCACTTGGGCCGGTGGCATCCACAGCTTCTATGGCACCGATCCAAACCGCTCCGGCGCGCCCACCATGGGGCCGGGTGTAACGATGGGTGGCATGGCCGGTGGCGCCGGCAGCGGCACCTATACCGGCGGTTCGGCGGGCTCGAGCATGGGGTCGGGATCGGCGGGGTCAGGTAGTAGCGCCGGCTCGGGCAGCAGCATGAGCGATTCTTCGCTGAATCAGGGATCGGGGTCGAGTACAGATCCGCGCGCAGGCAACCTCGGCGATGACTCGGACCTGAGCCGGATTCGGGGCAGCAATATCGGGTAAGGTGGCGACGACTGAATCGCTTGCCAAACCTCGCACGTCGTTCCCGCCCACCCTTGACGTCGTTCCCGCGAAGGCGGGAACCCAAGTTTATAGTGGTGCCACTGACGTTCAACGTAGTGGTGACGCATGCAAACTTGGGTTCCCGCCTTCGCAGGAACGACGTGCTACTGCTGCGGGCTACGTGTCACTGCTGCCGGATCGCGGTGCAGCATGACCAACCATCAAACACACCTCATCACCGCTGCATGGACTCCCACACCTTCTGCAAGCGCTTGGCCGACACCGGCATCGGCGTCCTCAGCTCCTGCGCGAACAGCGATACCCGCAACTCTTCCAGCATCCAGCGGAACTCGATCATGCGCGGGTCGTTGTTCTTCGACCCCATATTCTTCAGCGTGCGCTGGAACTGCGCCGCCGCCGTCTGCCATTCCGCCATCAGCTGCGCATCGCGCGTCGGATTACCGCGCAGCTTCTCCAGCCGCACATTGATCCCTTTCAGATAGCGCGGGAAGTGCGCCAGCTGGCTGTACTCGTTGTCGGCGATGAAGCGCTTGTGCACCAGCGCCTGCAACTGCGCCGAGATGTCCGCCGACACGGCCTGCGGCAGGCTTTGTATGCGCTTGGGCATGCCATGGAACTCGCCCAGGATCTGGCCCGCCAGGCGCGCGACTTCATTGATCAAGAGCCCAATGCGGCCCTTGCCCTGGTCACGGCGCGCGTTGAACTGCGCTGCATTGAGCGGCAGCGGATCCTGCAGGCAGGCGATGTCGATCGCCTTGGCCACGATCTGGTCGCGCAAGTCTTCCTGCGAGCCCAGGCTCATGAACTGCATGCCCATCCCCTGCAAGCCGGGGATGTTCTTCTCGGCGAACTTGAGCTGTTCCTTGAACTGCAGCGCGAACAGGCGGCGCAGGCCAACGCGGTGCGTGCGCGCCGCAACATTCGGGTCGTCGAATACTTCGAGGTCGCAGTAGGTGGTCTTGTCGACCAGCGCCGGGAAGCCGATCAGCGTCAGCTTGCCCTGGTTGATTTCCAATAGCTCGGGCAAGTCGCCGAAGGTCCATGCGGTCAGGCCCGTGTGCTGGCTGGCGGACGACGTCTTGGCCGCAGCCGCAGCCGCAGCCAGTACCGGCGCTGCCGCTTGCCCACCCTTGCCTTTGCCCGCGGGCGCTGGCGCGGTTGGCGACACTGCGCCCGGCCGCGCCAACTGCGCCAGCGAAGCGCTCGATGCCGGCGCCGACTCCGCCATCTTCTGGAAGCTCTCGCGCGCCTGCCCGCCCAACTCGGCCTGCAGCGTGGCCAGGTTGCGGCCCATGTCCAGCTGGCGACTGTGCTCGTCGATCACCTTGAAGTTCATGAACATATGCGCCGGCAGCGTCTCGATCTTGAAGTCGGCCGTCAGCACCAGGGTGCCCGTCTGCGCGCGCACGTCGGCGATCAGGACGTCGATCAGGTCACCGCGCCCGAACGCGCCGGCAGTGTGAATGCGCTCCACGAACTTGGCCGCGTAGTCGGGCAGCGGCACGCAGTGGCGGCGCAGCTTTTGCGGCAGTGACTTGAGCAGCAGGTGCACCTTTTCCTTGATCATGCCCGGCACCAGCCACGCTGCACGCTCTTGCGGAATCTGGTTCAGCGCGAACAGCGGCACGGCCAGCGTCACGCCATCGCGCACGCTGCCTGGCTCGAAGTGGTACGACAGCCCTATCTCGATGCCGGTGACGGTCATCGTCTTCGGGAACAACTCGGTGGTGATGCCGGCCGCCTCGTGCCGCATCAGCTCTTCGCGGTTCAGGTACAGCAGCTTCGGGTTTTCGCGCGCCGCGTCCTTGTACCACTTCTCGAAGCCGGCGCCATTGACGATGTCGCGCGGGATCTCGCTGTCGTAGAAAGCCGCGATCAGCTGGTCGTCCACCAGCACGTCCTGGCGGCGCGACTTGTGCTCGAGGTTCTCGATGTCCTTCACCAGCTTGTGGTTGTGGATGTAGAACGGCAGGCGCGTCTCGTAGTCGCCCGCAACGAGCGCATCGCGGATGAAGATCTCGCGCGCCTCGGTCGGGTTGCGCTGGCCGTAGTTGATGCGGCGCGCGCCATAGATCACGATGCCGTGCAGCGTCGCGCGTTCGAGCGCGGTGACCTGCGCCTGGCGTTTTTCCCAGCGCGGCTCGCCCCATGATTTTTTCAAGAGGTGCGCGCCGACCTTTTCGACCCACTCCGGCTGGATCTGCGCGATCGTGCGCGCATACAGGCGCGTGGTCTCGACCAGCTCGGCCGCCATGACCCAGCGCCCGGCCTTCTTGCCGAGCGTCGAGCCGGGCCAGATGTGGAACTTGATGCCGCGCGCGCCCAGGTAGATGCCGGCCTGCTCATCCTCGGCCTTGAAGCCGATATTGCCCAGCAAGCCCGTGAGCAGCGAGATGTGCAGCTGCTCGTAGGTCGCCGGCGACTCGTTCAGGCGCCAGCCCTGCTCGCGCACGATGGTCAATAGCTGCGAATGCACGTCGCGCCACTCGCGCAGGCGCACCTGCGACAGGAAATTGGTGCGGCAGTTTTCCTGCAACTGGCGATTGGTTTTCTTGTGCTCGATCGCGTCCTCGAACCATGCCCAGATTTTGAGGTAGCCGAGGAATTCGGAGCGTTCATCCGCGAACTTCTTGTGCTTCTCGTCGGCCTGCTGCTGGTACTCCACGGGCCGGTCGCGCGGGTCTTGCGTCGACAGGGCTGACGCAACGATCAGCATCTCGGTCAGGCACCCGTTGTCGAGCGCCGCCAGGATCATGCGGCCCACGCGCGGGTCGAGCGGCAGCTTGGCCAGCTTGCGGCCCAGCGGCGTCAGTTCATTGGTGTCGTCGACCGCGCCGACTTCTTGCAGCAGCTGATAGCCGTCGGCGATCGCGCGGCCTTGCGGCGCCTCGATGAACGGGAAAGTCTCCACGTCCGTCAGGCGCAGCGCCTTCATGCGCAGGATGACGGCGGCCAGCGACGAGCGCAGGATTTCGGGCTCGGTAAATTTGGGCCGCTTGTTGAAATCATCTTCTTCGAACAGGCGAATGCAAACGCCATCGGCCACGCGGCCGCAACGGCCGGCGCGCTGGTTGGCGGCCGACTGCGCGATCGGTTCGACCTGCAACTGCTCGACCTTGTTCCTGAAGCTGTAGCGTTTTACACGCGCCAGGCCCGTGTCGACCACGTAGCGGATGCCCGGCACGGTCAGCGAGGTCTCGGCCACGTTGGTCGACAACACGATGCGGCGCGCGTTCGTGGTGCGGAACACGCGGTCTTGTTCTTCGACCGACAGGCGCGCGAACAGCGGCAGGATCTCGACATGCGGCGGATGGTGCTTGCGCAGCGCCTCGGCGCAATCGCGAATCTCGCGCTCGCCCGGCAGGAACACAAGCACATCGCCCTGCCCCAGGCGGCACACTTCATCGACGCCATCGACCACCGCATCCATCAGGTCGCGCTTGTCGCGCGCGGCTTGTGCCTTGGGTGCCAGGTTCGGCGTCTCTCCCACCTTGGGCGTATTGACTCCCACGACCGGATCGCGATCGACCGCGCGATAACGCACCTCGACCGCGTACAGGCGGCCCGACACTTCGATTACCGGCGCCGGTTTCAAATTCTCGCCGTCGCCCGTGCCGAAGTGGCGCGCGAAGCGCTCGGCGTCGATCGTCGCCGACGTGATGATGATCTTCAGGTCGGGCCGGCGCGGCATCAGCTGCTTCAGGTAGCCGAGCAGGAAGTCGATGTTCAGGCTGCGTTCGTGCGCCTCGTCGATGATGATCGTGTCGTAGTTGCGCAGCAGCGGATCGGTCTGCGTTTCGGCCAGCAGGATACCGTCGGTCATCAACTTGACCGACGCGCCCTTTTGCAGCGTGTCGTTGAAGCGCACCTTGAAGCCCACGTGCTCGCCCAGCGGCGTGCCCAGTTCCTGCGCGATGCGCTTGGCGGTGGACGACGCGGCAATACGGCGCGGCTGCGTGTGGCCGATCAGGCCTTTCGTGCCGCGGCCCAGTTCAAGGCAGATCTTCGGCAACTGGGTCGTCTTGCCCGAACCGGTTTCGCCCGAGACGATGACGACCTGGTTCTCGCTAATCGCCTTGGCGATTTCGGCGCGCCGGCCCGAGACCGGCAGATCTTCAGGGAAGGTAATTGGTGGCAGCGGATTGCGCTCTCGGACGACCTCTTCGCGCGGCGCGCGCTCGGGGCGCGGCTGTCCCTCCCCGCGCGGACGGCGTGGACGGGAATCGGACCGTGGTTCCGGACTGGCGTTGGAAGCGGCATTGGAAGCGGCGTCTACGGCGCGCGCCGGTCGTTGCGAAGGCTTGTTACTCTGTTCAGACATTGATTTTTACAAGGTTTTGGTGCGCACATCGCGCAGCGAATTATAATGCGGCAAATGGAAACTCCTACCCAATTCGTCCAGTGGCTGCGCTCGGTCGCGCCGTACATTCACGCATTCGGCGGCAAGACCTTCGTGGTCGCCTTCCCCGGCGAGCTCGTTGCCGCCGGCGCGCTGCCCGTGCTGGCGCAAGACCTGTCGCTGCTCGTCGGCCTGGGCATCCGGATCGTGCTGGTGCACGGCTCGCGTCCGCAGGTGGCAGAGCAGCTCGAACTGCGTAACGTCGAGGGCCGCTTCCACAACGGCGTGCGCGTCACCGACACCGCCGCGCTCGAATGCGCGAAAGAAGCCGCCGGCGAACTGCGCCTCGACATCGAGGCCGCCTTCAGCCAGGGCTTGCCCAACACGCCGATGTCCAATGCCCAGATCAGCATCGTCTCGGGTAACTTCGTCGTCGCCCGCCCGCTTGGCGTGATCGACGGCGTCGACTTCGAACTCACCGGCGTCACGCGCAAGATCGCCGCCGAAAAAATCCATCCGATCCTGCAGACCGAAGACAATCTGGTACTGCTCTCGCCGCTGGGTTTCTCGCCCACCGGCGAAATCTTCAACCTCACGCTGGAAGACGTGGCCGCCTCGGCCGCGATCGCGCTGCACGCCGATAAACTCATCTTCATCACCGAAACGCCGATGATGCGCGACGCGGCCGGCGCCGAGATCCGCGAGCTGTCGTCGCACATGGCCGAAGCCGTGCTGCAGGCGGGCTTCTTGTCCGACTCGGCCGCGTTCTACATGGAGCACGCGATCAAGGCCTGCAACGCGGGCGTCGATCGCGCCCACATCATTCCGTTCGAGATGGACGGCTCGGCGCTGCTCGAGGTGTTCACGCACGATGGCGTGGGCACCATGATCAGCCACGAAAACCTGGAAAGCCTGCGTCAGGCCACAATTGAGGACGTTGGCGGAATTATCAAGCTGATCGAGCCGCTCGAAGCCGACGGCACGCTGGTCTATCGCGGCCGCGAACTGATCGAACGCGAGATCGACCAGTTCTCGGTGATCGACCACGATGGCGTGATCTTCGGCTGCGCCGCGCTGTATCCGTTCCCGGGCTCGAAGATGGGCGAGATGGCGTGCCTGACCGTGAGCCAGGACGCGCAAACGCAGGGCGACGGCGAACGCATTCTCAAGCACATGGAAAACCGCGCCCGCGCCGCTGGCCTGACCAAGCTGTTCGTGCTGACCACGCGCACGTCGCACTGGTTCAAGAAGCGCGGCTTCGTGCCGGCCACCGTGGACGACCTGCCGAAAGACCGGCAGCACATGTACAACTGGCAGCGCCGCT